>Ga0256834_1000250_pt1 | contig 39140 bp, 29 predicted proteins | sample 4281140metaG_FD_190536 | JGI IMG/M metagenome (GOLD analysis project Ga0256834, IMG submission 190536) | Hydrothermal vent microbial communities from East Pacific Rise, Pacific Ocean - 4281-140 | ecosystem: Environmental > Aquatic > Marine > Hydrothermal vents | place: Pacific Ocean: East...
AAGAGCCAAGGAGGCACCTATCATACGCTCCATGTAGACAATCAGCTTGTGTTGTTCTAGTTAATACCCCGCTTGAGCGAAGCGAAAGTCGAGCCTAGGCGAGATGGCTTGCCACGGGGAATTTTATCTGGAGCTCATGCTCAAAGCTGAACTTGCTCAGGCTCAACATATTCTCAAGCTCATTGTCGAAAACCCGGAATTTACTCAACAAGTGGAAAAAATCACCAACCTTGAGGGTACCAGCAGCGGCAAACTGATACTCGGTGACAGTTTGACCGATATCAACGCCAGGGTTGAAATTACAGAGATGAACCTCTCCGCTGACTACCGGGGCCTGCCATTTCCGATCAGTGTTACCCTGGATCAGTTGTCGTTTGCAGAAGACCAGATTAAACTCAAAGACTTAAATGGCAGCTTTGGCCGCTCGGTTTTCTCAGGGCTTGCATGCAATATTGACTTGAAAGATGCTCTTCAGGTGGACCTCCGTTCCGGGAAGTTCGGTCTGGTACTGGAAGAATTATACCCATGGGTGGCTTCTCTCGACGCCACCAGAAAATCTTCATCAAATCGCGGTGAAAGGTCGCCAAAATCATAGCCCTGTGGGTCTCTGCTTAAATTCTCAAGCAACCAGAGCAGGGGAGGGACCATCAACGCGTCACCTTCATGAAATCTGCTAAGCAGTTGTTGAGGAGTCTCCCAGAAAGTATCCATAATCTCCCCGGAATCCGCTGTGAAAGCCGGGGGGGCTTTCAGATCGACCCGGAAGAAGTGCAAGCGAAAACGTCCGTGAGCAAGGGCCGGTGCCAATGCTGTGGCCAGAAACTTCACTATGGTCACCTGGCCTGAAGCAATCCCTGCAGGTAGATCGTAGTCAAGCTCTTCCTGAATTTCTCTAACCAGCGCATGCATTTTCTGACCGTCCCAATCACGAAGAAACCGTGCTGAGTGTTGTGACTTGGAATCATCCCAATCAATTTTTCCGCCCGGGAATGAATCATATCCCGGAAAGGCAGTCAGGTGCGATTGGCGTCGTACTGCAAAAATGCGTTCTTTGATGACAGAAAACAGCAGCAACGGAATCAATGATTTTCACAGAATATCCTTTGAGTTGAATGGTAGCAATGACGTATTTATAACCTGAATGATGTTACAGAGAACAGAGTTAGTTTTGGGATGATTCCGACTCTGAATATACTGGCTGTCTGTCGGGCAATCAATGAGTTGGCTGCTGGCTATGATTTAAACTGTTATGGTGCTTTCACTTAGAGAATGTTTGGTATGAATTCAGGCCGACAGTTCAATGCCATCGACGAACTCATGGCGGTGTCTAAATGTGGACGATTAAGCTGATCAGTGCATTCCGGCGTGGTTTATTGCTTGTTAGCAGGCCAGGTGGCTAGCTGTGTTATGTAATGCCAGTCCAATCAAGGCGATCATCAGAGAAAATACTGTCAACTCCGACAGTGTAGTCTTATACGATGCGGTAGTGCTCCTTCGAACCAAGGGTACAAACTAGACTGAGCAAGAGCTTCGAGTTGTCGGTTACCGCGCAAAGGGTAATGAGTACTAGATCGCAATAATCCGGTAAGATATATCCACAGAATATGTGCCTATGTTTACAAGCTGCGCTGGAGCATTGAAACCTTCTTTGGCTGGTGGAAGTGTCCCTCAAGGTGTATCAGGAGCCCTATGGATTTATGACCCAGAACCTCAGCTGGCTCATTGCTTGCCTGTTCTTTGCAATCTACTGCCAGGAGCAGCATGGGAAGAAGGTCTGCATCAACCGAGTCAGAGAGCCACACACAATGATAGCAAATGAAGTGACTGAATACCATCGAGACAAAAAACGATCAATAAAATTAAACCACTGAGAAGAAGACGGCAATGTGTAAAAAACAACCGGACAACGTTGAATATGAATAAATCGTTTTATAATTCAAAGATGCACGCAAGTCCCTCTTTATCACGGTCCTAACTTCTTGCAGACCCTAACTTTTACCATCAATCCTACGAATAAAATATTTTTATAATAACGTTATATTTATTCTTGACTTCTATTGAAGCATGTTGCATAAAGTAACTGACCGGACAGACAGTTCTTGCCAGCCGCATCTGAAAGATGACTATTTAAACAATATTGAAATAAATAGAATTAAGGAGTTTATGGATGAAGCAGGAATCTAAGGGCGTTGATCCGAAAGAGATCCAGTGTTTATTTGACAACGCTGAAAAGGCTGCCGCTGAGTTTGCAGGCTATTCACCGGCACATGTCAAGAAGATTGTAGATGCTGTTACTGCTGCGGCAGTTGAAAAAGCCTATGAGTATGCAGAGTGGGCTGTGAGGGAAACCGGTTTCGGTGTGGTGGAGCACAAGACCCTGAAAAATTACTCAGCCAGCTCTGTTCTGGTCGACTTCCACAAAGATCAGGACTACTGCGGCTACCAGATCGATCATGAAAAGAAGATTGTTAAATTCGCCCGCCCGGCAGGGGTGGTTCTGTCTCTGATCCCGTCCACTAACCCGATTGCTTCGACTTATTTTTCGGTGCTTTCCTGTCTGATGACCCGTAATGCAGTCATTATGTGCCCACACCCCTCTTCAAAAGAATGTTCGATTGATTCCAGTGACTACCTTGCAGAGGTCGCAGAACAGGCTGGTGCTCCGAAAGGGGCCATCCAGGTTGTTCGCAATCCGTCTATTCCGTTACTCGGTGAAATGATAAAGAGCGAGCAAGTTAATTTAATTCTGGCGACCGGTGGCCCGGCCGTTGTGCGTGCTGCTTACAGCTCTGGAAATCCGGCAATCGGTGTTGGTCCCGGTAACGTTGCTCATTATGTAGATGAAACCTTCGATCTGGAGAAGGTCTCCGAAGACCTCGTTGTCAGTTCCAGTTTTGATAATAACCTTCCCTGTACCTGTGACTCCGTTGTTCTCGCCGAGAAGAAGATTGCTGGCGATCTAACCGATGCCTTGAAAGAGATGGGTACCTATTTTGTCGAGGACGAAGCTGAAGTGGAGAGGCTTCGCAATTTTTTATTTCCTGAGGGCAACTACAACCCGCATGCAATTGGCAAGTCAGCTCAGTGGATCGCTGAGCAGGTGGGTATCGAACTTACAGAATTCACACTGGTTCTTTGTGTTGCAATCTTCAAGATAGATTACAAGTCTGAAGAATTTTCGCGTGAGAAGCTTTTTCCAGTGATAGGTTTCATGGAGATTGACGGGTTTGAGCAGGCATACGCAGCCGCCGAGGCGATGATACAGATGGGTGGCAAGGGGCACTCGGCAGCGATACACTCAAATAATCCGGATACAATTGTCGCTTGGTCTTCCTTACCGGTTTACAGAATTGCGGTTAATGGACCATCTATCCTCATTTCGACAGGTGCTTCCTCCGGGTTGGCACCAACCTTTACCCTTGGAACCGGTTTCTTTGGTCGCAGCTCTGTCTGTGAAAATGTCGGACCAGACCACCTAGTCCATTGGACTAGCATAGCCTATAACTCTGATATGGCCCTGGAAATGGGTGATATTGATGAAGCTCTAGAGCGTTGGGACTCGAAGCGTGACGATTAAAAGTTGGTAAAAGTGCATGCTAACATACTGAATGGCCAGTTAGACGTGGAATATATATTGATATTTTATATGGGGTTAATCGAATAAACAATAATGGAAAAAGGAGAACCGGTATGAAATTGATTGAGGGTAAGTTGCATGAGAGGAGATATTGCCGACCATTAAACAGATTAGGGGCCGGTTTTCTCAGTCTTTTGATGCTGATGTCGATGGGCAGCGTTGCACAGGCTTTTGAGCTTGACTTGGGTTATGCCAAGGGCAGCCTTGATACCACGTTATCATACGGTGTCAACTTCCGCGTGTCTGAGCGTGATGACGACTTGGTTGGTATTGCTAATGGTGGTAATGCACAGTCGGTAAATGCTGATGATGGTAACTTGAACTACGATAGAGGAATTGTCAGTAACGTTCTCAAGGCGACCAGTGAGCTGGATCTATATCGTGAAAACTACGGTGTATTCCTCCGCGGTACAGTTTTTTATGACTATGAAAATGAGCATAAAGATCGAGAAAGAACCGATCTAAGCAGCGAAGCGAAGGATCTGGTCGGCTCCGACTTCAAAATGCTTGATGCCTACTTATGGTCTGCTTTCAATGTTGGTTCAGTGCCGGTCCAGGTTCGAGTCGGTGACCAAGTTGTCAGTTGGGGAGAAAGTACCTTTATCAGAGGCGGTATCAATACCATCAATCCGATTGATGTCTCAGCTATACGTCTGCCGGGGGCTGAATTAAAAGAAGCCTTGATTCCCGAAGGGATGATTTGGGCCTCAGCCGCACTAACAGACAATTTCAGCATTGAAGGACTCTACCTGTACGATTGGAGCAAAACCATTATTGACCCAGTTGGCAGCTATTTTAGCACCAATGATTATGCCCCTGATGGCGGTACAACCTTGACTCTTGGTAGTGGCCGTGTCCCGGAAGGAACCTTTCCCTACGCTGTCAGTAGGGCTGCGACCGAACATGCCTCCGACTCTGGTCAATTCGGGGTGGCGGCTCGCCTTTTCGTAGAGGAACTCAATAATACGGAATTCGGTTTATACTACTTGAAATACCATAGTCGTACTCCGGTCATCAGTGCAATAAAGACCTCAAGAACAGGTGTACCGGCATTAGCTCATTATTTTACTGAATATGTAGAAGATCTCGAATTGATAGGGGCGACTTTTGCGACGGAAATTTCCGGTTTTGCCCTTCAGGGTGAGTATTCTTATCATCTTGATATACCGCTGCAAATTGAAGATAAAGAAATCCTGACAAAGGCACTTGGCCTTCCCGGCAGTCAAATCGAGGGAACTTTTGCAGCCGGAGAAGCTATTGATGGTTACGAGCAGTTTGATATCAGTCAGTTACAGATGACGGTAACCTATCTAACCGGTTCGGTTTTAGGTTCTGATCAGGGGGTTGTGATCTCTGAATTCGGTGCAAGATATGTTCATGATCTGCCGGATGAAGACGAACTCAGGTTTGAGTCTCCAGGTAAGAAAACAAATGGTGTAGAGAATTATCAAGATGATTTTGCCTGGGGTTATCGAGCTCGTGCCCAACTTTCCTACTTTAGTGCTATTGGTGGGATAAACCTGTTCCCACGTATTGCTTGGAGGCATGATGTTGACGGTAACACTGGTGCCTTCCTGGAACATCGCAAAGCGATCACGTTTGGTCTCAAATCTACTTACCAGAATTGGAAGACGGATATCAGCTACACTAACTTCTTTGGTGCTGGCAACTATAACCAGATCAATGATCGCGACTTTGTTGCCTTCAATGTTAAATATTCATTTTAAAGTAACGGGAGATTATGATTATGTCCAAAAAACTATATATAGCACTCGTTGTCAGCCTGTTGTCGGTTGCATTCGCTTCCAGCGGATGGACTGCTGCGACGTCTGAAGAGATTGCCCGTTTGGGTAAAGATCTTACGCCCGTCGGTGCCGAAAAGGCTGGCAATAAAGATGGCACCATACCTGCTTGGGATGGTGGAATTAAGACCTTCCCCGCAGGCTATAAGAAGGGGATGGACTATATTGATCCCTATGCTGACGACAAGATCCTTTTTACCATTGATTCATCCAATATGGATCAGTATTCTGACAGGTTGACTGACGGTTACAAAGCGTTGCTTAAGGCCTATCCGACCTTCAAGATGAATGTCTATCCGACTCATCGAAGCACCTCAATGCCTCAACGGATCTATGACGCTACAAAACGAATAGCCGAAAAGGCAAAATTGGTGGATGGTGGTAACGGCATTGAAAATGTAGGTGAGGGTATTCCTTTCCCCATTCCTAAAAGTGGCTTAGAGGTTGTCTGGAATCATCTATTGCGTTGGCGGGTTGATGCCGCTACTCGCTATTTCACATCAGCTCCGGTTATGGCCAACGGCAGTTATGTCGGTGTACGTTCGCGGCAAAGGGTCAAGTTTTGGTATAGTCATGCCGGAGCTACCAATGCGAACCTGGATAATAAACTTTTCTCTTTTGTTTCCACTGTCTTGGCGCCACCACGGAACGCCGGTCGCATACTGTTGGTGCATGACTACCTTAACCAGGAGAAGGAACATCGTGGAGCATGGACATATAATCCTGGACAACGTCGAGTTCGCCGAGCGCCACATATCGCCTTCGACAACCCTGGTATAGCAATGGATGGCCTTTTTACTTCAGACCAGACCGACATGTATAATGGTAGTCCAGAAAGATATGATTGGAAGTTGATTGGTAAACAAGAAATGTATGTTCCTTACAATGCCTATAAGCTTATTAGTCACTCGTTGAAATATTCGGATATTATCAGGCCAAAACATGTAAACCCTGATCACCTTCGTTATGAATTACACCGGGTTTGGAGGGTTGAAGGAACGCTTAAAGAGGGCACGCGCCATATCTACAAGAAACGGGTTTTTTATGTCGATGAGGATTCCTGGAATATTATTGCAGCAGAATATTATGATAAGCGTGATCAGCTCTGGCGGGTTCATGAATCACATACAATCAATTATTACGATGTTCCGACAATCTGGACAGTTAGCGATATCTCTTACGATCTCGAGAACGGTCGTTACGGTGCTAATTACCTGAGCAACGAAGAAGAGGCATGGAAATTCAACGAAGACACCAAGTTTGAAGATTCACTTTTTACAGTTAATTCACTGAGACGTTCTGGACGTCGTTAAACTCATGGGTTAAAGCAACCGGGCAGACGACAGTGCCCGGTTGCTTTATGGAATCACATTCTGTTTAAACTGTTTTTATAGGTAAATAGAAATTTTATTATGAATTTTCTCTGTATGAGGATTTTAGTAAACCTCAATAAAAAGTCTAAAGTACTATTGTTTATCCAACGACAAATGTTTCAATTTTTGCAGATACTCACTCTCGGTGTAATGTTGGCTGGCGTTACAATCCCTCTTACTTCCCAAGCTTATGCTAGCTCTGTAAACCCTGATTACCTCCCCTTTATCAAGAAGTCTCTGATGTTGGATGTGTCTGCTGTGGATGGACTGGTTGCTGTTGTCGGTGAGCGTGGTTTTATTCTGCTCTCGACTGATTCCGGCAAAAGTTGGATGCAAGCCGCTGTGCCGGTTCAAGTTGGTTTGACAGGAGTCTTTTTTCTCAATGCTGAACTAGGTTGGGCTGTTGGCCACGACCATGTCATTATCAGAACTCGGGATGGGGGTAAAAGCTGGACTCGGATTTACGATAATATCGAAGTCGAAAGCCCGTTACTTGATGTCTGGTTTCGGGACGCGGAGAATGGTTTTGCAATTGGTGCTTATGGTGCGTTTCTGACAACGACCGATGGCGGTGATAATTGGAAAGCGGATGTATTGAATCTTGTGCCAAAGGTGGCTGTTGAAGGGACCGATGAAGATAATTTCGAGGATGATTTTATTGATTATCACCTTAACCAGATTGCCGAATCTGCTAGCGGCAAGCTTTATATTGCCGCCGAGGCTGGCCATATGTATCGGTCCGATGATAATGGTCAGAGTTGGGTGTCGTTGTCATCACCCTATAATGGCTCATGGTTTGGAGTCCTTCCGCTCAATGGTGAATCATTGCTCATGTTCGGTTTGCGGGGGAGCCTGTATCGTTCTGATGATTCGGGGGTTAGTTGGGAGAAGTTGGAGACCAGAACTAAGGCTCTGCTCAATTATGGAATCTGTTTGCCGGACGGTACTATCCTGATTTGTGGAAACAGGGCTACGATCGTCGTCAGTCAGGATGATGGCCACAGTTTCAAAACGCAACGTATATCTGTACGCAAAGGCATTACCGCTTGTACCTTGGTGGATGATGATGCCTTGATTTTTGTTGGTGGCTTTGGTGTGAAAAAAATCAGTATAAGTGATTTGAACTTGTAAGACAGATCGGCTCCATTGACTTGAGGATAAGATAAAATGAACAAACTGGTCGCGCTACTTGAAAGCTTGATTTTCGGCTATCGAATTTTTTTTCTTGGAATTTTTCTGCTGCTGACGATCTTCATGGCCTATTCTGCGACTAATTTGCGGATTGATGCTGGTTTCACCAAACTCATACCAATGCAGCATGAGTACATGCAGGCCTTTATTGACCATGGTAAGGAATTTGGAGGGGCAAATAAGATTCTGGTCGCGTTAATGGCTGAAGAAGGAGATATCTTTACGGCAGAGTTTTTCAATACTTTGGAAAAGGTTACAGATGAGGTTTTTTTTCTGCCTGGGGTTGATCGAAGCAAGGTGACATCGATATTCACGCCTAACGTTCGCTTCACCGAGGTTACCGAAGAGGGTTTCGCCGGTGGTAATGTCGTGTATGCAGAGTTTCAGCCTGATAAAGAGGGCTTGGCTCAGGTTCGCAGAAATATTCTCAAGTCAGGGGTTGTCGGTAAGTTAGTGGCCAACAATTTCACTGGTGCCATTATAAGTGCAGAACTCATCGAACGTGATCCAAAAACCGGTAAACGCCTAGATTACTTAGAAGTTGCAAAACGCTTAGAGGATATTCGCAGCAAACACGAAAACAAACATATTAAAATACATGTGATCGGTTTTGCTAAATTTATCGGTGACATGACTGATGGAGCCAAGCGGGTATTGCTCTTCTTTCTGGTTGCTTTTGTGGTTACGGCCCTGATGGTCTATTTCTACATTCAATCATTTCGTCTTACTGTAATCACTCTGGTCTGTTCACTGGTAGCCGTCGTCTGGCAGTTGGGATTGTTGCCATTGCTTGGTTTTGGCATCGATCCGATGTCGATTCTAGTGCCTTTTTTAGTCTTTGCCATTGGTGTCAGCCATGGCCTGCAGATGGTTGGGTCAACCCGCTCTGAAGTCTTTATCGGGGCTCAAAGTTTAGATGCGGCCCGTTCTAGTTTTCGCAAGTTATTGATCCCTGGTACTATTGCCCTAACTAGCGATGTCATAGGATTTATTGCAATTTTATTGATCAAAATTCAAATGATTCAGGAGATGGCGATCACTGCCAGTCTGGGTGTCGGCATGATTATTCTAACCAATCTGATCCTTTTACCGTTGCTCATGTCCTACATCGATTATAGCGAAGAATATCGGCAAAAGACTAAAAAAAGGGCTGCGAGGATGTATGGCTTGTGGGCACGTGTAGCAAATGTATGTAAACCAAAAAATGCCACTATCGTATTAGGTATAGCTCTTTTGTTGTTGATCTTTGGGGCTTGGAAAGGTGCTAACATCAAGGTTGGTGATATGGAAAAAGGTGTGCCAGAGTTACGGGCCAATTCTCGCTATAATGTTGATGCCAGCGTCATCAATGACAATTTTTCTATCAGTACTGATGTACTGACGGTTATTGCAGCGACTAAGGCTGAAGGCTGTATTGACTATGCTGTAGTCTCCGAAATCGACCGTTTTGCATGGCATATGGGCACGGTTCCTGGTGTGCAGTCTGTCTCGAGCTTGCCAAAAAGGGCAAAGATTGCCACTTCTGGTTGGAATGAAGGCAACCTTAAATTCAGGGAATTGCCAAGGAATATACAGTCCTTGGTTCAGGCGAACCGTTTTATTTCTACTGGCACCGGATTGGTCAATAAGGACTGTAGTCTCATGCCGGTTAAGATCTTCACCGAAGATCATAAGGCAGAGACAATCTCAAGGATTGTTCAGGAGGTCAAAGACTACATTGAGGCCCAGCCCTCAGATCTGGTCAAATATAAGCTCGCCACTGGTAATGTCGGTGTTATGGCTGCGACCAACGAAGTTGTAGCTTCAGCTCAATTTCCTATACTAATCTATGTTTTCGTCGCAATTATCCTTCTTTGTTATTTGGCTTTTCGTTCGGTGCCGGCGGTCTTGTGTATCGTCTTGCCTTTGGCTCTGGTTTCAATTCTCGGTTATGCGGTCATGTCTGTGCTCGGAATTGGTCTCAAGGTTTCGACCCTGCCGGTTGTTGCCTTAGGGGTCGGGGTTGGAGTTGACTATGGTATCTATATCTTCAGCCGTTTCCAGTCATTTCTCAAAGAAGGGAAGCCCTTGCGGGAAGCTTATCAGTTGACCCTTGAAATTACCGGTAATGGAGTTTTTATTACCGGTATCACGTTGGCGGTCGGAGTTGCTACTTGGATTTTTTCACCACTTAAATTCCAAGCCGATATGGGAATTTTATTGACCTTCATGTTCTTGCTCAACATGCTGGGTGCCATTTTTCTGTTGCCAGCTCTTGCCCACTTTATGATCAAACCAAAACGAGTAAAAACCAAAAAATTAAATTAAATAATGAAAAGAGAACGCATAGGAAACTTGCCGCTTAGACTCTTGTGGTTATTGCGGAAAACAAGCTTGAAAGAGACTAACAATAATTGATGATAAATGGAGCCTAGAAATGAGTGTTGGAATATTTAATAGAGTCTTGACTGGTCTGCTTGTGTTTGTACTGTTCAGCTCTGTATCCTTTGCTTCAAGCCTGAAACTTACAAGAGATGCTGAGAATCTGGAAGCTTATATCTCACACCCGAAACAATTGGCTGTGGCCAAGGAGAAACTAGCCAAACTAGAAGCCAAAACCGGCAAGAAACCTAATCTTGTGATTATGTTGGTTGATGATATGGGTTGGGGTGATCTCGGGGTCTATGGTGGTGGTGTTGCGATTGGTGCTCCTACACCTGTTATGGATCGTCTGGCCAATGCGGGGTTGAGATTAACATCGGCCTACTCACAGCCAACCTGTACTCCGACTCGAGCTTCACTCCTGACGGGAAGACTACCGATCCGACATGGGATTTATCGCCCCCCTGTTTTTGGTGAAAAGGGTGGTCTTGCAGATGAAATTACGCTTGCCGAACTTCTCAGTGAAGTCGGCTATCGAACTGCGGTCTTTGGAAAATGGCACCTTGGTAAGGATCCTGGCCAGCAACCGCAGAACCAAGGCTTTGATGAATCTATAGTTATGTATGATGGCAGTCCTAAAATTTTCTTGTCGACTGATTACAAAGATAAACTGCGAGAAATCTACTACGATCCAGAACTGAAAGCTTATATACAAAATATCATCAAGAAGAACCCTGGGTTGATGAAGGCCAATAAGGGAGAAAAAGCTGAGCTGGCTCTCGCAATTAATTGGGATAACGCAGCTTCTCTTGATCAAAGGTTTGCTGACTATTCGGTTGATTTTATCAGTAGAATGACCACGCAAGATGATCCATTCTTCCTTTTTCACAGTTTTACTAAAGTTCATGAACCGAGTCTTCCAACAAAAGAATTTGCTGGCAAGTCCCCGGCAAAGCAGGTTTTTCAGGATTCTTTGATGGAAGTGGATGCCATCGTTGCTAGAATCATTAGTGCTCTTAAGGAGAACAATCTGGAAGAGAATACGCTGGTTCTCCTGCTTTCCGATAATGGACCTGATGAAGACAAGTTTCCTGATATGGGACACACCCCTTTCCGCGGGGCCAAGGGTGGTACTTGGGATGGTGGCGTACGCGTACCAGCAATCTTCTGGTGGCCTGGGATGATAGATCCTATGCGTTCCTCTGACGGTTTGTTCGATTTTACTGATATTTTCAACACTCTACTCACTGTGGCTGGAGCTCAGGGTAAGATTCCGGTTGATCGTTATATTGATGGGGTTGATCAAACTTCTTTCCTGTTGACTGAGAACGGTGAATCAAACCGCAATGCAGTATTTATGTACACGCTTAATCATTTGACTGCAGTCAGGTGGAGGGAGTGGAAAAAGCACTTGATGATTGCTGTGATTGGAGATGGCACCTACGCCGGTGGCATTGGCATGAAAAATGAGGCAAGGATTGTTAGAACGCCAGGCCAAAATATTATGAACCTGTATATTGATAATAAAGAACGAGTTTCTGTGGGTGCAGAGAAGTCTTGGACGATGCCGTTTTTTGGCAGAATAATCAAAAATCACAGGCAGTCTCTGGTTAAGTATCCGCCTAAAAAGAAAGTTCTCACTATGCCGTAAGGTTAACGGATGAAGAATGAATCTTCACATTCTTCATTCTGATCAACATGCTCGATGCCATATTCATGTCGCCGGCCTTGGTGCGTATACGTCAGTGAAGGTGATACGGTTGTGGTCCTTAGTGCCGGACCTGTTGGGTTGGTAACACTACAGGCCGCGGTTACTGAGTGGGAATCGAACCCTCTGCCACTAATAACAAGAACCAATGATCTTGACGATCTTATGGAAAAGGATTTGCGGGCTTCTCAGTGTCAAGGTTAAGAATATCAAAATAATTGTTAAGCCATAAGTTTTATCGGAGGCTCTAAGAAGGTGAATAACGAACAGCACATCTGCCAGGTTGCCTTTTGTGCATTTGACGCCCCGGCACTGAGGGAATGGTATCGTGAGGTTTTTGGATTTCTGCCGTCCGGGAAAATTGTGTTTTTCCCGCCAGGTTCCACACGGGTTCAGGGAATTCCTAAATCCACATCGAAATGCAGCTGGTTGATTGATTCTCAAGACTATTTCCAGCTTGAATTTTTTCAGTTCTATATTCCCCGGTCGAAGCCGCGTCCCTATAACTGGAAGCCTTCTGATATTGGCTACAATATTTTAGGCCTCCATGTCAGTGAATTTGACGTCATCATGGAGCGCCTGCAACTCCTGGGTCATAACTGCATGACCAATCCACAGGGAAAAGTTGGTGAGCGTAGGGTCTGTATCAAGGATCCTGAGCATAACATTGTCGAGATTTTCGAATCTGATCCATATCACTACGGCCAAGGAGGATTGGTTCGTCCCGAAGTCCCGGTGACGGTCAGGTCTATGGTCGTTTCGGTGCCTGATATGGAGCAGGCTCGCCATTATTTTAGTGATGTGCTCGGTCTTGTACCGGTAGAAGGTGAAACTCTGCATGACAACAGCCATGAGGTTCTATGGGGTCTTGATGGTGCTAAAAGTGAGCGCTTGTTGTTGCGGAGTAAAAATTTTCTGGTCGAACTGGTTTGCTATGAGAATCCCGCGCCGTGCCCCTGGCCAGTTGGTTATCAGATCAGTGATCAGGGGTTTATGAATATTGCTCTTGGTTATAGTGAAACCGCAGTTTTTGATGCCGCCTTCAAAAAGGCGGTTGATGGTGGGGCCAGGCCCAATGGCAAACCTCTGGATGCAGGTGTGTTTAAAGTGATGTATGTCAATGACAGAGCTGGTTTCAGCGTCGAAATGCTCAACGCTCGAAAATCACTCTGGTCGGTTTCAGGTTTTAACCCTGGTGCGTCCTACGTTCAAAATGAGGTGTGGATCAATGCACCACCTGAGAAAGTTTGGCCTGTCATTACTGATCATGCGGCGATGGGCGACTGGACGCTGTTTAAGGGCAAACTTCTTCGGGCAGGGCATGAGGATCGTAACGGTAAAGGTGCGATTCGAGAGCTTAGTGTTATGGGGATGAAAATTGTTGAAGAGGTGACTCAGTGGCAACTTGGTAAAAGCTATACCTACCGTTTAACAGGTGGTGCACCGGTTAAAGATCATCGTGGCGACATTATTCTCATCAAGGAGAAGGGTGGTACCAGGGTGCGTTGGAGTATTCAATTCAGATCGATGATTCCCGGTGCCGGGTGCGTGATAGCTACGTCACTTAAAATGACTTTCAAGAAAGCTCTTTTCCAATTGAAAAAGAAACTTGAAAAATAAAGGAGTAACGATCATGAAATTATTAAAAGCTACGGTATTTGTTGGGGGTATGGGTTTGCTCCTACTCGGTTCGACGGTTGCCTTTGCTGCAGTCGATAAACTTCCCGACAGCTACGCCGGCTTTCAGGGGAAGGTGGGCATTACTCAGGCAGAATCTACACCCTGGTGGTCGGAAAAAAAGAGAGCACCAGAAAATGCTCCTAACGTTATTGTCGTTCTCGTTGATGATATGGGATTCTCCGACGTGGGCAGTTATGGGTCTGAGATCAAGACCCCGAATATCGATCGTCTGGCGGAGAGTGGCGTACGTTTCAACAACTATACGACTCACCCACTCTGTTCTCCAACTCGAGCCGCTCTTTTGACTGGTCGAAATGCACATGCCGTCGGGGTGGGTTGGCTCGCCAATAATGACCCCGGTTATCCGGGATATGGTGGTGAAATTGATCTCAATACCCCGACTATCGCGGAGATATTAGGAGCTAATGGTTACACGACCATGATGGTCGGTAAATGGCATAATACTTTGGATTTTAATGCAGCAAAGGCAGGAGACAACAGCTCCTGGCCGCCGCAGCGTGGATTCAACTACGCCTACTATTTCATGGAAGGTGAAACCAGTTACTTTGCTCCGTCACGGCTCCAAAATGGTAATGATCTGGTTGATATCGATGAGTACCCGAAAGATTATTACGCCACCGATGACTGGACCGACAAGTCGATTCAGTGGATTTCTGAGCATGTCCAATCTCAACCGGACAAACCATTTTTTCTCTATCTGGCTCTCAACGCGCCGCATGGGCCGTTACATGCCAAAAAAAAGGATATGGCCAAGTATGATGGAGTATATGAAAAGGGTTGGGGTCAAATTCGTGAAGAGCGCTACCAACGTCAACTGGTACTGGGGGTCATCCCTGCTGACACCAAACTGCCACCGTATAATCCTAAGGTTAAACCCTGGGATAAACTTGATGAAAATAATAAACGTTTGTATGTTGAAATACAGAAAGCCTATGCTGGGATGATCGACAATGTCGATCAGAACCTCGGTCGTTTGCAGGAAACTTTAACCAAACTGGGAATTACCGATAATACGATTATCATTTTCACCTCAGATAATGGTGGCGCTTCTGGTGGCGGCCCGACCGGGTCGGTTTTCTCACGTAAATTTGCTTTGCTTCCACCCGACCCGGTTTGGAATCAGCGGGCTCTTGAGCAGGGCTGGATCGGCGGACCCAGAACTGCTCCAATTTCTCCTTGGGGTTGGGCACAGGCATCGAATACTCCCTTTATCTATTATAAAGGATATCCAACTAATGGTGGCGTTCGTGTCCCCCTGATTGTCTCTTGGCCTGACCGTTTTAACTCAGAAGGGATGGTTCGTTCCCAGTTCAGCCATGTGACTGATATTGCCCCGACTATCCTTGATGCCATCGGTATTGATTATCCGAATACATTTAATGGTGTAAAGACAGTTGGACCGGATGGTAAAAGTCTTTTGTCGGTTCTTGATGATGAGGGTGCTGATGCTGTGCGCACTTCACAATATTACGAAATCTATGGAAATCGTGCCTACGTGAAGGATGGCTGGAAAGTTGTTTCACTACAAAAGAAGAGGGCCCCATTCAAGCTCGATAACTGGATGCTCTTCAATTTAAATGAAGACTACTCGGAAAGTAACAATCTGGCCGCTCAATATCCTGAAAAGGTCAAAGTCTTGGCCGCTGAATTTGATAAGGTTGCCTGGGAGAATAAGGTCTATCCTCTGGATAATCGTCTTTACGCCCGATTCAGTCAATATCCCGAATATGCCCGTTTAGATCCTGAGCCTCATACCTTCTATCAAGGTACCCAGACAACGCATCGGACTGCAATTTCACCGCTGATTTCGGATCGCTCCTTTAAGCTGGAAGCCAATTTCAATTACGAGGAAGGAGAGCAGGGGGTCATTTATGCTTTAGGCGATACCCAGCTTGGTTTTGTTCTTTATGTAGAAAATGGGTTGTTGCACTTTGCCTACAATGTGTCAGGTCAGATAACTGAGCTTACCGGTGTTGCAATCAAGACAGGAGCTCAAGTTGCACTACTTGATTATACCGCAGCGGGAAAACGACAGGGCTTTGGTAGACTGCTTCTAAATGGTGAAGAAATTGTCGCAAAGACCTCGTTGTCTCCAACCCTTGCCCTGGGCCCCTATGAAGGCCTGGATGTTGGTATCGATCGACGTTCTCCGGTTTTTTGGGAGCTTTCTGAAAAGTACGGTACTTTTCCATATGCCGGTCAGATCACTTCAGTAACTGTGATTCCGGGTGCGAAAGCACCGAAGAGCATGTTTAATTTAGCCAATTAGTTTTCTCTCTTTAGTTTTTTTTAAAGGAGATTTTCTCGCAATGAAAAAGAGTATTGGAAGATTGTTTGTCAGTTTATTGATTTCGATTCTGCTTAGCTCTGTGGTTTTTGCTTCAAGCCTGCAACTTAAGAAAGATGCCAAGAATCTAGAAGCTTATATCTCACACCCCGAACAGTTGGCGGCAGCCCAGGCCAAATTGGCTGTACTCGAAACCAAAACCGGCAAGAAACCGAATATTGTTATTATACTGGTTGATGATATGGGTTGGGGTGACCCAGGGGTCTACGGTGGTGGAGCTGCCATCGGTGCGCCAACCCCGGTTATGGATCGTCTCGCCTATAGTGGACTGAAATTAACCTCAGCTTACTCCCAGCCCACCTGTACACCGACCCGGGCCTCGCTTTTGACGGGGAGATTGCCGATTCGACATGGTCTTTATCGACCACCGATCTGGGGAGAAAAAGGTGGCATTACCGACGAAGTGATCCTTGCCAGCTTGCTCGCTGAAGTCGGCTATAAGACAGCTGTCTTCGGGAAATGGCACTTAGGTACGGATAAGAATCAGCAGCCGCAAAATAAGGGTTTTGATGAATCCATCATTATGGACGAAGGAAGCCCGAAATTTTATGTGGCTACCAATTACAAGGAGAAACTGCCGGAGATCTACTTTGACCCTGAGCTGAAAGCTTTTTTCAACAGAGTTAAAAAGAAGAGACCGGGGTTAATGAAAGCCAATAAAGGAGAAAAAGCTGAACTGGTTTTAGAAATAAATTGGGATACGATTCCCACTCTGGACCAGAAATTTGCAGACTACTCTATCGATTTTATAAATCGTATGGCGAAACAGGATGATCCGTTTTTTCTCTTCCATTCTTTCACTAAAGTTCATGAGCCCAGTGCCCCTTCAAAAGAATTCGAAGGTAAATCACCGGCGAAACAGCCTTTTCAGGATTCTTTGATGGAGGTGGACGCCATCATAGACAGAATTATCGGTGCTCTTAAGGAAAACAATCTGGAAGAGAATACAATGGTTCTCCTGATTTCCGATAATGGACCAGATGAAGATCAGTTCCCCGATATGGGGCACACTCCTTTTCGCGGGGCAAAAGGTTCCACCTGGGACGGTGGCGTGCGAGTCCCGGCTATTTTCTGGTGGCCAGGGATGATTGCGCCGATGCGGACGTCAGATGGCTTGTTTGATTTTACCGATATTTTCAACACCGTACTTTCAATCGCAGGGGCCAAAGATATGCTTCCGTCGGATCGTTATATCGACGGCGTTGACCAGACCTCTTTCCTGTTGACTGATAACGGTGAATCAAACCGCAGTGCTGTCTTTATGTACACACTTAAGGATTTGACCGCAGTCAGGTGGAGGGAGTGGAAAAAGCACCAGATGGTTGCTGTGATCGGCGATGGTAACTATGCGGCCGGTATCGGTACGAAGAACGACGCCAAGATGGTTAGAACCCCGGGTTTAAACATTATGAACCTGTACATCGATAATAAAGAACGTATTTCTATGGGCCAGGAAAAGTCCTGGACAATTGCATTTTTTGGAAAACTGATCAAAGACCATAGGGCGTCACTGGTTGCGTATCCACCGAAAAAAGCAATCGTAACTATGCCGTAACAGGACATTTTGGCTATTTTTAATTTTTTTGTAAGGAGAATGGAATAATGATGATGACAAGAAAAGTAGCTTTGTTGTTTTTTGTACTGATATTTTCATCAGTCACTATCGTCTGGGCAACGAATCCGTTGTTGAAGAAGGCCGTTGTGACTGCCGAAAATATGGAGCCAAGCTATCAGTTCCCGGCACAGATTGAGGAAGCAAATGTTAAGCTGGCCAAGTTGTATAAAAAAACCGGCAAACGACCCAATATCCTGATTATGCTGGTCGATGATATGGGCTGGGGTGATCCGGGTTCATTTGGTGGCGGTGCGGCAATTGGTGCTCCAACGCCACATATTGACAAACTGGCAAGTGAAGGGCTCAAACTGACATCAACCTATGCTCAGCCAACCTGTTCACCAACCCGTGCCACGATGATGACCGGTCGGTTACCGATCCATCATGGTATTTATCGTCCACCAATGTATGGTGAGCCGGGTGGATTAGACGGTGAAATTACCTCGGCACAGTTGTTAAGTGAAGCTGGTTATCTGACCGCCCTGGTCGGTAAATGGCACCTTGGTGAATTGCCCGCGCAACAACCACAGAATTTAGGTTATGACGAGTTCTTTGGCTTTTTGGCGGTGTCTGACATGTATACAGATTGGCGCGATCCGGCATTTTCTCCAGAAATAGCCAATCGTCCAGAAGTGCTTCAGGCATTCGAAAATGCACCTTTCAATAAAAACTTGGTTCAGGCACATAAAGGTGAGAAGCTGGAAGAACTGGTCAAAATTACCATTCCGGTTCTGGCAAACCTTGATCAGAAATTTGCCGATTACACCGTTGATTTTATTCAGCGGATGGCAAAAGAAGATCAGCCTTTTTTTGCGGTACATGCTTTTTCCAAGGTCCACTATGACAATTACCCAGCCGATGGCTATGCCGGCAAATCACCTTCTGGTTATCCCTATAAAGATGGCATCATCGAGGTTGATGATATTGTCGGCAGGTTGATTAAGACACTTCATGAAACCGGTCAGGCTGAAAATACGTTGGTTTTTTTTACTTCGGATAATGGTCCTGAAGAGGACAATTTCCCCGATAGTGGCCATACCCCATTCCGGGGTGCTAAAGGAACTACCTGGGAAGGTGGTGTCCGTGTTCCAGGCATCGCCTGGTGGCCGGGGATGATCAAAGCGGGTCGTACTTCAGACGGTCTGTTTGATCTTGCCGACCTGTTTACAACTTCCCTGGCCGTTGCAGGGGCTAAAGACAAAGTTCCGACAGATCGCTATATCGATGGTATCGATCAGAACTCTTTCCTGTTGGCGGATGATGGTGAATCGAATCGTCGTACGGTTTTCTATTTTTTCCAGGATAAACTGGCTGCGTTGCGGATTCATAATATTAAATTTAATAACTATCTGTTCATTAGCGAGAACCCCGCTAAGGCTGCCAAGAGTAATACCTTTTTACAAAAAGCAAGTTATGTTTGGGCGCACGATTTGTCGATCGACCCCAAAGAGCGGTTCCCGGCAATTACTGGTCACACGCCTCGGTTTACCTGGGCGGTACCGATGATGACACAAGAGGTTGTACGTTATCTTGGTAACCTGAGAAAATACCCACCGAAAAAGTCCAAAGTTATGATGCTGAAATAATAAAACAATCAAAAGGTCTGGTGATTAATTTCACAGGGCCTTTTACTTAAGTGTTGTTGTGAGATGAAAAAGTTTCTATCGTTGTTTTAAATTATAATAGCAAGTCTATGGAAGTTATAAATAAAAAACAAACTTCTCAGCGCCGCTCTTTAAGCAGCTTTATTATGCATGTCCACCCGACGGTGGTTGCCAGGGATACCTTGCGGTTTACCCTTAGTTTTGGGCTTGGCGGAATGGCCTCAACGCTCTGCCTGTTGCTTTTTATGACCGGTGTGTTGCTGCTGCTTGTTTATGAACCAACAACTCTCAATGCCTACTCTTCAGTGAGAACTCTTGTGAATGACTCAGGTTTCGGTAGCTGGGTTAGAAATGTTCATTATTTTAGTGCCAATATTCTTGTATTCATCGCTTTTTTACATTTTTTGCGAGTGTATTTAACCGGAGCTACAAATACAGGCCGCCAATTGAATTGGGTGATTGGCATTGTTCTTCTGATGCTGATTTTTCTGTCGAATTTAACTGGTTATCTTCTCCCTTGGGATCAGCTTGCTTTTTGGGCGATCACGATTTGCACCAGTATGTTGAGTTATGTTCCGCTGGTTGGCGAGAGCCTGCAAATGTTGCTGGGCGGAGCAGAGGTTGGGGCATCGACATTAAGTATCTTTTTTGTTCTCCATGTCGTCTTTTTGCCTGTGACACTGATTATACTCGCTGTTTGGCATTTTTGGCTGGTCCGTAAAGCGTCTGGTCTGGTGCAAGTTGAGGAGGAAACATCTTCTCCCCCGATTCGAGTATCAACATCCCCCCATTTGGTTGTCAGGGAAGCGGCTGTTGGTCTCTCTTTGATCGCAATAATTTTGTTGTTTGCTGCTTTTGTTAATGCCCCCTTGCTTGACCAAGCCAATCCAGGCTTGAGTCCTAATCCAGCCAAGGCACCATGGTATTTTCTTGGTTTCCAAGAGCTGCTGATGCACTTCTATCCAACCTTTGCGGTGTGTGTCATACCGATGCTATTACTTTTCACCCTGTTGGCTCTTCCGTTATTGTATGATTGTTCGTTACCGGCAGGAAGATGGATAGGGGTTGCAAAGGGGAGGGCGATCACCTTTTCGACTGCGGTTTGCGGGCTTTTGTTGACCTCGATTGTCGTTTTTGTGGATGACTTAACCCTTGCAAGTGACGGCGGTGCGATTACTTTTGATTGGTTTTATCGCGGTTTATTACCGACAGCTCTGATTGTTGTCGTGCTGTTCAGTGTCATTTTGTTGCTGCGCAAGATGTTTTCTTTGAGCAGGGTTCAATCGGGTCTTATCCTTTTTACATTTATCATTACAGTGATGTTGGGCCTGACAGTTATCGGAATCTGGTTTCGTGGTGAGGGAATGCAGTTGGTCTGGCCCTGGTGATTTGAACAATTCATTTATGTTTGCGGGTTAGAGAGAGTTATACCAATGAAGAGTCCTGATTTATCAAAAGAACAACCTCAGTTAGGTCGACGATTATTTCTGAACCGTATTTGGCTGTTGCTGGCGTCGATTGTTGCTATTGAGTTTGGCTGGGTCGGCTTTAAAATTCTGAAATCAAAATCGAACAGCAGAGTGTCGACTGAACTTGAAAGCATTGTGGTTGCCGGAAATATATCTGAATTCGCTCCGGGGAGTGTTACACCGTTTCCGCAAGGACAATTCTATCTTGCCTGCCTTGATGACGGTAGTTTTCTGGCTCTGTCCAGAAGCTGTACGCATCTCCACTGTAGCGTTCCTTGGGACGAGGGAAAAAAACAATTTGTTTGTCCTTGCCATGGTTCAGCGTTTGATTTGAATGGAGATGTCCTTCGTCCCCCCGCACCACGTCCTCTTGACCTATTGCATGTTCGTATTGAAAATGGCGTTGTGAAGGTCGACCCTGGACAAGTAATCAAACGAGATAAATTTGATCCGTCGCAGGCAACGCGAATTTAGGTTAGATGGTATGAAAAACCCAGAAGATGATCGTTATAGTTTGAGACGTTGGGAGTTGTTAGCCTTTATGTCGGTGGCTCTCATTATTCTAACGCCACTTCTGGTTTGGTATAAAGCCTCCACGCAGAAACCAGTGGCTGAGCTGGCGACGAATCAGTTCGTCGGCAGTGAAAAGTGCAAGAAATGTCATGAATCCGTCTACGAAAAATGGCGTGGCTCCCACCATGACCAAGCGATGGCCGTGGCAGATGAATCAACCGTTCTTGGTGATTTTAATGACCAGCTATTTATCGACCCGCATAATGGCAATGAGAGCCGGTTTTATAGGAAAAACGGGAAATATTTTGTTGAAACAGAAGGCCCTGATGGCAAGCGAGGTGAGTTTCAGATCTCTCATACGTTTGGCGTTGAACCGCTTCAGCAGTATTTAGTGCCCTTCCCGAATGGTCGGTTGCAGTGCCTGAATATTGCATGGGACGTTGTTCAGAAACGATGGTACCGACTACCTCCCTATGAAGTTCAAGGTTCAGATGACTGGCTTCACTGGACAAAAGGTGGTCAAACCTGGAATGCCATGTGTGCCGAATGTCATTCGACCCGGTTGGAAAAGAATTATAATTTGGAAAGTGATGAATATAAAACTTCCTGGTACGAGATAAATGTCGGTTGTGAAGCCTGCCACGGGCCAAGTGGAGCACACGTGACATGGGCAGACAGACCCGCCATGGCGCGGCAAAAGATTCCTAACTACGGGCTTGTTATGGTGACTAACGATATGCAGCCACAGCAACAGGCTGATTCCTGTGCACCATGTCATTCCCGACGCTTCCAGGTAGGTGACAATAACCATAGTAGCAACGAATTGCTGGATGTCATGGTTCCCCAGCTGCTAAATGAAGGTCTTTATTATCCTGACGGCCAAATTCTTGATGAAGTCTACGTTTACGGTTCATTTGTGCAAAGCAAAATGTACCATAGTGGTGTGCGCTGCAGCGATTGTCATGATGTGCATAGCTTGAAACTTCATAAAACCGAAAACAACGATCTCTGCCTGCAGTGTCACCGTGACGAAGATTACGATACCCCGAAACATCATTTTCATAAAAAAGTTCACGAAGGGAAACCGAGCAATGGCTATCTCTGTGTCAAGTGCCACATGCCCGAGAGTGTTTATATGGGGATTGATGCACGTGCTGACCACAGCATAAGAATCCCACGCCCCGATTTAAGTCTCTCACTTGGCACTCCTAATGCGTGTTCCACTACGGAATGTCACCCCGATAAATCTCCAGAGTGGATCTCCGGCAAGTTTGACGAGTGGTATGGCATAACTCGCAAATCACACTACGGGGTCGTTTTTGCAGCCGCCCGCTCAGGAAATCCTGGAGCCGAAGCGGGGCTGATCCTTTTGGCTGATGATCCGTTGATTCCAGTCATTGTGCGTGCAACGGCTGTTTCACTCTTGGCTCAATATCCATCTAGAGCGAGCCTTGATGCCATTGCCCGTGCTCTGGAAGCTGATGATGCTCTATTGCGTTACACGGCAATTCGCAATCTGGAGTATTTCGATATTGATACTCGTCTCCAGAAAATTGCCCCGAAGCTTTATGACCCGGCTAAAGCTGTACGTGCTGAAGCTGCCTATATGCTTTCCATTCTTTCTACAGACCGGTTGCGTGAAGACGACCGCGAGGCATTTCAACGCGGTATGGTTGAATATAAAACAATGATTACCTATATGGCTGATTTTCAGACGGGACGCTTTAACCTTGGCAATCTTGCGGCAAGGGAGGGAGATGTCGTAGAGGCAATTTTGCATTACCGCAAAGCCATTGAGATTGATGACCACTTTTATCCAGCCAAGGTGAATTTAGCAACACTGTATAACCAGCAGGGGAAGAACGCAGAAGCGGAACGATTGCTGCGCGAAGCCCTGCAGGAACAGACTGGAAATGCGGAAGTAAACTACTCGTTAGCCCTGCTGTTGGCTGAGGAGGCTAAATTCATTGAAGCGGAAGAGTTTATGGCGCGTGCAGTAGAATTGATGCCAGGCTACGGGCGGGCGCATTTCAACCATGGGTTAATTCTTCAGAAGCTCAACCGACCTGATGATGTAGCCAAAGCTTTTCAACTCGCGTTGGCAGCTGACCAGGCAAATATAGATTATTTCAATGCCCTGGCCAATCACTATATAGGTCAGCAACAGCTACAAGAGCTCTGGGCACTTATGATGATGGTATTAGAGCGTGATCCCAATCATGCCGGGGGCAGAGAGCTTATGCAGTATTTTGACACAAGGTGAACTCCCCTGTATTTAGAGAGGGTGACCGCTCTCTCCAAATACAGGAGGTTGATTGTGACCAATACTTTATCGAAGGGGAAAAAGACTATAAGTCGTATTTGTTAGAAAAGAGGTCATGAAGTAACTGGTTTCAGTCTGCTTATAAACAGTTCTGCCGTGGGTGGTTTATTCATGCCACCGAGGTGGCAAAGGCAGCCATGAGCACTGAAGAGACCTGGGATGGCTACCAAGCGATCATCCCCGAAGGTTCAAAGTGGGAAAATATGGTGATGTCTCGGGTTTTCCTGACGATTCCTTTTTACAGCCCGCTTTTTCTGGCCAACAAAGTAAAGGCACCGACTCTACTCATTGCTGCCGAGGAAGATTCGTTGGTTCCGGTCAAGGCGGTGAAGCGGACTGCCGCACGGATAAAAAACTGCGAGCTGACGGTGCTCGAGTGTAACCATTTTGCTCCCTATGTCGGCAAGTATTTCGAAAAGATTGTGGCACTGGAAAACGAGTTCCTGCTTAGAACGTTGGGCAATTGAGTTGTTTCCGGTCTGCTGGTCATCGCCGCATTGCTAATAACAGGATAGTTGTCAGGTCCCGGACGATTCGGTAGCAAAAAAGAGCTACCAAAAGGTAACAAGATGTACGTTAAATTATTTGCCGCCGGAAAAAGCGGCTCACTTGAGCTCGCCAACCGGATAGTGATGACGGCGATGGGAACCGATATGGGGGAGTTGAACGGCAACCCTTCTGACCTGACCATCAGCTACTTCTCCAAACGGGCTAAAGGGGGAGCCGGCCTGATCATCACCGTGATCACCCGGGTCAACAATATCCATGGTGTCGCGACGCCAAGACAGCTGTCGATGGCAAATGATTCAAACATCATCGGAATGAAAAAGCTGACCGACAAGATCCATGAGACAGATACCAAAATTTTCTGCCAGCTTCACCATCCGGGCCGGCAGAACTATTCGGCGCTGATTTACGTTTGGCCGATGATGGTGCTTTTGGAAAAAATCGTCCCCGGTTTCAGCAAAATCTTCGCTCCGCTGGTTGCATTTTACAAAAAACTGATCGCCGTCACCTTTGCCCCGGCAGTCATGGCCCCTTCAGCCGTGCCTTATGAATACGTTCGTTAAAAAACCAGTCCCTTGTCTCATCGGCAGATTAAAAAACTTATCCGCCAGTTTATAGATGCTGCCGTTAGGTGCAAGAAAGCCGGCTTCGACGGCGTAGAGATCCATGCGGCGCACGGTTATCTGGTCCAGCAGTTTCTTTCCACCCGGACCAACAAAAGATCCGATGAATTCGGCGGTTCCTTTGAAAACCGCTTTAGGTTCCTCAAGGAGATTCTTACTGGGATCAAGTCGCGATGCGGCAGAGCAGATCGCTGCGGGGATTCAGGATTTTGTCGGGTTGGGGAGGCCTTTTCTGGCCGACCCATCCTGGCCTGAAAAAACCGAGCTGGGCAGAGAGGATGAAATCGTATCCTGTATCAATTGTCTGCACTGTTTTGAAACACTTCTGCAAAACGCTTGGCTCGCTAAGCCAATTGAATGCTCAAGAAATTCGCTGTTGGGCAAGGAAACTGACTAAGCGTAGATATCAGCGAACGCCAAGAGCAAGATTGTAGTGGTTATAGGTGTCGGCCGTTAAATTTTACGGCCGAGTTCCTGGGACGGAATGTTAGGTTTTCTTTTTACAGAGGAATTTTTCGCTCGCCAGTCCTTCGGCGATTGACCATGCCAGTGCCGAAACGAGAGCGGATAAACGCGCTGATCTTCGACTAGCCTAGGAACAAAGCATAACTCAGCTGGGCACAGACTCTGGGAGTAGGGTCTGTTGCCGACGGACTGGCCGCGATCAAGCAGTTGGTGTTTTATGAAAATGAGACGGGGCGTGATGCTTTCATCAGCCTGCTAGAAAGTTGTTTTGAGATGGGTGGTGGTCGCGGGTATGATGATTATGAAGAGAATATCCGGACTACTGCTAGGTTTACAGCCGAAAAACTGGACAACCGGGTGAAACAGCTACTATTGATGCCCTACCGTCATTTGGGAACGGAGAGATACACAGCTCTGTGCATGGACTGCCAGATGGAATGTTATAATGCGTCTGCGCGAAATGATTGGGAGACCGATATCCGCCATCTTGTAAAAATCATGCAGAGCTACAGTGTCCCGGCACTGGCCGGAGCCTCGGTGAAATATGATGGGTGATTGCGCTTGCACCATGAAAGGGAAAGGTGAGCTGTGAGAATCAACCGTGGATAGCTCAGAACAGCAGATTGTCGTCATCGCAAAGCTCTTCGGTGGACTTCATTGTCAGGCTGCTGTTGACTGCCTGAAGGCAATGCGCGGGATGGAGATCGAGCTTCCCAAAGGTGCGACCGTTGCTCATTTAATCAAATATTTTGGCCTGAAGCGTTCGGCGAAGCTACTCTTTTTCGTTGACGGAAAGCCTGTCGGCATCAGCAGCCGCTTACGTGACCGGTCAGTCATATCTATCTGCTCCATGGTGGCCGGAGGCTGAGGGTTGAGAAATGGGTTTGTTGAAGAGCAGCCTGAGATAAAAAGGAAACTAGAAAGTATGAAACAGCCGATAAAAGTCCAGCATGGGCCGAGTAATCGTGTGCTTGAGGTTGATCTGACGTCGGGCGTCTGTCAAGTGATCAAGGTATCGCCACAGGATCGACAAATGTACCTGGGAGGGAAGGGGTTGGGCCTTAAACTCATCTTTGAGCGGATGCCTGTGGGCACCGACCCACTTGGTGAAGATAATATCCTCGCTTTGATGCCTGGGGTTCTGATGGGAACGGGTGCCCCTTGTTCCGGCCGGTTTGCAGCGGTTACTAAATCACCACTGACTGGGATTATGGCATCTGCCTCTTGTGGCGGCCCTTTCGGGATGCAGTTGAAGAAGTGTGGCTGGGACGGTCTTCTGGTTCGGGGTGCGGCAACCAATCCAACTCTTCTGGTTATTACTCCAGAAGGTGCTGAATTGGAAAGCGCAGAAGAACTCTGGGGCAAAGATACGGTTGAGACGCAGGAGTTAATCTCTGCAAAGAAGTCTGGGGGGGCGCTGGTCATAGGCCCGGCAGGTGAAAATCTGGTCCGCTTCGCAAGCATCGTGTCAGCTCAACGTTTTCTTGGTCGCGGGGGCATGGGCGCTGTTATGGGCGCCAAAAAGCTCAAGGGAATAGTTGCCTGCAACGGTTCCCTAAAGATTCTCCCGGTTGATGCCGTGCAGTTTAACGCTACGAATAAACGTGCCAGAACTTATCTGAAAGGTATGGATCTGACCTCAAGTAAATACCCCAAATATGGCACCAATGCCAATGTCAATGTCTGCAATGCTGCAGAAACCCTGCCGGTGAATAACTTCAAGGATGGCCGTCATGAATTAGCCTATGAGGTGTCCGGTGAAGTGATTGCCGAACGTCACAATATCAAACCTCACACTTGCAAACCATGCTCAATCTTGTGCGGGCACAAGGGGACCTTTGGACAGAAACAACTCCCGGTTCCGGAATACGAGACGACCGGGCTGCTGGGTACCAATCTCGGTATTTTTGATGTCAACAAGATTGCTGAGTGGAATTGGATCTGCACCCGTATGGGAATGGACACCATCTCTGTAGGCGGCACCTTGGCGTGGGTAATGGAAGCCACTGAAAAGGGGTTGGTCCGTAGCGACTTGAAATTCGGCTGTGTCGATGGAATATCACTGGTGCTACAAGAAATAGCTGACTGTCGTAACTTCGGCGCTGAAATAGCGTTAGGCAGCCGTTCCCTCGCGGAAAAATATGGTGGAACTGAGTTTGCCATGCAGGTCAAGGGTTTGGAATTACCGGCTTACGATCCACGTGGGGCCTTCGGGCATGGTCTTGGATATGCTGTGGCAAATCGTGGTGCTTGCCATCTGTCGGCGTTCGTAGCTGGTCTTGAGATCTTTTTCGGGCTCCTTAACCCGTTCACCATTCGCGCTAAGGCTGAGTGGGTAAGGTTCTTCGAATCAGTTAGTAATGTTGTCAATTCATTGTGTACCTGTATCTTTGCTTCATATGCATACATGTTTGAGTCGCCTGTAACTAAGCATACACCACGCCCTGTTTTAGGACTTATGATGCAGTATCTTCCAGGCCTGGCTATTTCGCTGACGGATGTCAGCATCATGTCTGGTCACTGGTCTGCTGTAACCGGCATCAAGGTGACGCCCAGTGAGTTTCTTGAAGCCGGAACCAGAATCAACACCCTTGAACGCTATATGAATACCATGGAGGGGGTGGCACGTAAGGATGATACACTTCCGGCCAGATTGTTGATAGAGTCGAGGGTGTGCGACTCAGAGAAACGTACAGTTCCTGTTGATAAAATGTTGAGCAGATACTATGAAATCAGTGGTTACGATTCGAATGGTGTGCCAACGGTTAATACGCTTAAAAAACTTGGGATTACTTGAGGTAATACTATCAATAAAATCCATCTACATTCTGTAGCGAGCCATAATATGCTCTCAAATGCACAGTTTTCGCTTTAGCCCTGATTATCAGACTGGCTGCTATAAATGTAATTTAGTCTTCAATTTCTTATCTATTAACAAGAACAGCGTTTGTTTTTATTAGTCTGTCTGTTTCACAATACACTCTATAGATGATTTTTTTGTTTATATATATATTGACACTGTGAAATACAGTATGATAAAACATACTGACCGGTCAGATAGGCTGTGCCGTACTGACTTGCTAATCTTGTTATACTGTCAAACTGGTGACTAGGTTGATTTGTTAAAAAAGTGTTTTTATAAAAGAGTTTCTAAATAATACATGTTTGTAGCGAAAGAGAGGTTTGTATGGGAAAGCAAGTCACAGAAATAAAGCAACTTTACAAAGCTTTACATGGTCTGGTCGAGTCTATGGATCAGAGCCCTCAGGTTAAAAAGGCTGTTCTTGATACCAACCTGGTTCTTGGGATGCAGTATAAGGATCCGGAGGGACTGTTTATTATCGATGCTTCAGGTGATGAAGTTGTTGCTTATGATGGTGAGTGCCCGGCTGATGTCGAGCCCAAGGTTACGCTTCACCTCACGGCAGATATTGCGAATCGATACTGGCAGGGTAAAACTAACTTTATGATCGCCATGCAAAAGGGTGATATCCGCCCGGTCGGTGATCTTGGTGCGATCTTGAAATTGGTTCCGGTCCTCGGCCCGATGTTCAAGGTGTATACCGATTATCTGAAAAATAACGATATGACCGACATGGTTTTGTGATCTGTGGATTTTGTGGGGAGATTTGTAATGAAGCAAGATTTCAAATTAACAAAGAAAAAGCTGCTTGGCAAGGTGCCTGCACTGAAACTGTTGAAAAGGATGTTGCTGATCCGTCGGCTGGAAGAGACTTTGGGTAAACTGTTTGCCGATAGTGAAGTCAAGGGGTTTGTCCATCTATCTATTGGTCAGGAGGCGGTCCCCGTGGGGATTTGTGCGAACTTGGGTGACGATGATTATATCACTAGTACGCATCGTGGGCATGGGCACTTGATCGGCAAGGGCGGTGATCCCAAGCGGACCATGGCTGAGCTTTTTGGTAAGATAGAAGGCTATTGCAAGGGGCGCGGCGGGTCGATGCACGTGGCCGATTTCGAGCTGGGTGTTCTCGGGGCAAACGGTATCGTTGGTGCCGGTACGTTGCTTGCCGTCGGTTCGGGTTTTTCAGCAAAATATCTAAAGAATGACCGTGTGACCGCTTGTTTTTTTGGCGACGGGGCCAGCAACCAAGGGATGTTCCATGAGGCTGCGAACCTCGCGGCTGTCTGGAGGTTGCCAGTAATTTTCGTTTGCGAAAATAATGGTTGGGCCGAGTTCTCACCCCAGAGTAGTCACCAAGCCATCAAAAATGTCGCTGACCGTGCAGCTGCTTACGGTATGCCTGGTGTCACTATTGATGGGGATGATATTGAAGCCGTACATGCTGCAGCAGCCGATGTTGTTGACTGGGTTCGCGATGGAAGGGGGCCGGTTCTGCTCGAGTGTATGACTCATCGCTGGCAGGGACACTATGCCGGAGATCCTCAGCCTTATCGCGACCAGGACGAACTGGCCGCAGTCACTCAGCATTGTCCAATCGAGCGTTTTAAGAAAATGTTGATAAAGCGTAAGACGATTAACTCTGATGAATTTGAGGCCGTGGCCACAGAGGTTGAATTGGAAATAAATGAGGCTGTTGAGTTCGGGCGTCAAGGCACAGATCCTGACCCACGGGATTTTATGTCCTATATTTATGCGAATTAAGTAAGGAGAAAAGTCGATGAGTATGGGCTTTAATACAATCGCAGGTGCTATCAATCAGGCGATTGCTGAAGAAATGCGCAGAGATGAAACCGTGGTTTTAATCGGCGAGGATGTTGCGTCAGGGATCTTTGGTGTCACGGCTGGCCTAATTGAAGAATTCGGTAAGGAACGCATTTGTGATACGCCGATTAGTGAAAATGCTATCGTCGGTTGTGCTGTTGGTGCAGCAATGACCGGGATGCGGCCAATTGTGGAAATTATGTTTCAGGATTTCCTGACCTGCTGTATGGATCCGATTGTCAACCAGGCAGCAAAGATGAACTATATGTCTGGTGGTGCCTTTAGTGTCCCTATGGTTGTTCGCAGCCCTGGTGGGGCGGGGATAGCTGCAGGACCGCAGCACAGCCAAACGTTTGCCTCCTGGTTCATGGGTGTCCCAGGATTGAAAGTCGTCTCTCCTTCGACTCCGGCGGATGCAAAAGGATTATTGAAATCGGCGATCCGCGACAATAACCCGGTCATCTTTCTGGAAAACAAGCTGCTCTATTTTGAGGGTGGTGAATTGCCAGACGGCCCGAATATTACTATTCCTCTTGGTCAGGCAGACGTGAAAAGGGAGGGGACGGATGTTACGGTTGTCGCTGTTTCCGGCATGGTACCTCGTGCCGTGCGGATTGCTGACGAGTTGAGTGATGAAGGGATTTCTATTGAAGTTATCGATCCGCGGACACTTTACCCACTGGATACCAAAACCATCCTGGCGTCTGTATCAAAGACCGGTCGTCTTGTTACTGCTGAAGAAGGTGTACTCACCTGCGGCCTCGGTGCCGAAATTGCGGCATTGGTTTCCGAGCAGGCTTGCGATTGCCTTGATGGTCCGATCGTAAGAGTTGGAACACCTCATGTTTCCTACGCCTATAACCAAGCGATGGAGTGGGCGACGATTCCCGATGAACAGGATATCTTGGTGGCCGTTAAGAAGGCTATGGGGTGTGAATAAATAGTTGCATTTTAGTAGGATACTATTTAGTCTCTTTGAGGAGTATTTCAGTCTATTTTGTTTCGGGAGGGACTTTTAATGGCAGAAAGTAATGCTTTGAAAGGTATGACTAAAGAGGATAAGAAAGCGTATATTCTTGATGTTAGCCTTCACTGTCTGGCGACTTATGGATATAGTAAGACAACCTTGGACCTTATTGCTGAGCATGTAAAGGTAAGTAAGGGTACGCTTTCATATTATTTTAACAATAAAGAGAAACTTATCGCTGAGGCTCTGGATTACTCCGGAAATAATATTTTAGCTAATTTTCAATTAACTATCTCTAAATTTGATACGCCCGCAGAGAAAATTCATGCTGGGCTCTCTGGGTTATGGAATGAGCTTTCCACGAATCATGGAATTGTAAAGGTTTATTATGACCTGTTTGCCCAAGGGTTGTTTTCTGAGCGACTTCGCAAATTGCTTGCTGAGTTGACCGGCAAATTCAGGAATGTTTTTGTAGATCTTCTGATCGAGGGAGATAATGGCTCCGTCCCTGACAGCAAGGAGAATGTCCTGATCAAAGCAGCTATGCTTGGTAGTCTTGTCGATGGCATAATAAAGCAAGTTATTATCGATCCGGAGGCATTTGCCGGTGTTGATCTTCAGGCTGGAATGGACAACCTTTTTAGTAAGATTTGTGAGCATGTCTAACGCTACAAAGAAAATAGTAAGATTATATCTCTAGATCTGACAGGAATCTCATAACCCCAACGTAGATTTTTATAGTTTTAGTAATTGGCCAAATAATCAAACTTTTGCCGCAACATACTGAACGTGCAGTCACTTTGTTGTACAAGGAGATAGGAAGCCATGATAAATATTTTGATGCCTAAGCTCGGTTTGGTTATGAAGGAAGGCGAAGTGAGTAAATGGCTCAAAATTGAAGGTGAGTATGTGCAGGAAGGGGAAATCATCCTGAACATCGAAACTGAGAAGCTCAGCAGCGAGTATGAGAGCCCAGGCAGCGGTATCCTGCATATTATCGAACCGGATGGTTCGAAGGTCCCCGTTTCAACTTTGATTGCACAACTTCTGTCAGAAGGTGAAAGCCCGGTTATCGAGGATACGACAGCTGCAGATCCGGTTGCCGAACAGATGATGACTGACAGTGCTGCGCAATCACCGGCTACATTGGTTGCTCCTGCAGCTGCGACGGGTAAAGTTCGTGCGACTCCTGCCGCCAAAAGAATAGCCAGGGATCAAGGGATTGATCTTTCAACAGTCGCGGTCACACGAAATGACGGTGTTGTTGACAAACTAGCAGTCGAAGCTTACTTGGAAGGTGTTGCTTCCGGTCAGGTCTCAGCCACCCCGCTGGCGCGGCGTGAAGCTGAGCGTAGTGGCGTCGACCTTGAGGGGGTAAGTGGCAGCGGCGCACGTGGCAAGGTAACTGAAAAGGACGTTATTGCCTCCAGGCCGTTTGCTGCTGTTTCCGGTTATGTTGATGAATTAGGCCGCAGTTTCCAACGCCAGACTCTGTCCACATTGGGTAAGGTTATGTCGAATCGCATGAGTGCGAGCGGTAGCGCTGTGGTTCCGGTCACCATCACCGCCGAAGTGGAAATGAGCGAATGCGCAAATATGAAAGGCAAACTGCCGTTCAAGGCCAGCTATACTGCGATCATGGCTGCTGCTGTTACTCAGGCCTTACGCAAACATCCCAAGCTTAACGCCAGTTTGGATGGCGATGAATTGGTTCAGTTTTCTACAATCAACCTCGGTATTGCTGTTGACACCGAAAAGGGACTGATGGTGCCATCGATTCCTTCAGCGGAACAGAAACCATTGCGCGAAATTGTTGATGATCTTCATGGGATTTCCGATCGTGCTCATGAGTCGAAGTTGAGTTTGGACGAGCTTTCCCGTGGAACATTCACTCTGACCAACTTGGGGATGTTTGGGATTGATCGTTTTACTCCGGTCGTCAATCTGCCGGAAGTGGCGATCCTGGGTGTTGGCGTCATGAATCAGAGGGTTGTTGAAATAGATGGAATTATGGTTTCCAAGCCTTTCTGCAGTTTTAGTCTAACCTTTGATCACCGGGTTATCGATGGTGCTACTGGTGCCAGGTTCCTGATGACAGTTAAGCAATTTCTGGAAAACCCATACGCCTGGGTGACAGGTATGTAGCTTCCTGGATGATTTTTTGATAGGTGACATGATGAACTGTTTGCTGATTGATATGGGCCTGGTTAATTATGGTTATGCTGATGAATTGCAGCGACATCTGGCCGAAAAGGTTCATCAGGGAGAGATACCGGATACAATACTGCTACTGGAGCACTCTGCAGTGGTCACTCTGGGCAACCAGGGCAAGACCGAACACCTGAAATTCTCGGAGGCCCAACTTAGGGCACAAAAGATTACTCTCTATCAGTCTGACCGAGGTGGCGACGTCACTTATCATGCACCGGGCCAGCTGGTGATTTATCCGATCATTAATCTGGCGCGACACGGTAAGGATCTCCACCAGTATGTGCGGAATCTGGAAGAGGTCGGGATTCGTACCGCAGCCAGCTTCGGAATAACCGCTGCAAGACGCGAAAGCTGTCCCGGTGTCTGGGTTGGCAAGGTGAAATTAGCCAGCGTTGGCATGACCAGTCGCCAGTGGGTGACCAGGCATGGTATGGCGATCAACGTTAGTAACCCACTTGCTGATTTCAGTGTTATAAATCCATGCGGGTTTGACGCTGGCGTGATGACGTCCTTGTCATCATTAATTCAGCAGGATGTTTCAGTCCGCGAAGTCATTCCTGTTATTATCAAACATTTTGCCGATATCTTTGGTCTTGATCTTCAAATATCCGGTCTGCCTGCTGCAAGCTTAAAACATCCTCCCTGGTTGCAAATCAAAGTACCCAAAGGTCGTGTGGTTGAAGATACACGAAAGTTGCTTGAGGATTTAAAGATTAATACCGTCTGCCAGGAAGCGGACTGTCCCAACTCAGGTGACTGCTTCAGTCGCGGAGTGGCGACTTTTTTGATCATGGGCGTTAATTGTACACGCAATTGTCGTTTCTGCGGTGTGCAAAAAAAAGGTCCTTCACCTCTGGACCTGCGTGAGCCACAACGGGTGGCAGAAGCTGCGTTACGACTTGGCTTGAAACATATTGTGATTACTTCGGTAACCCGTGATGACCTTCTCGATGGTGGTGCACACCATTTTGCCGCAACCATTAAAGCCTTGCGGATCGCTTCCCCTGAGATAATTGTCGAAGTGCTAATTCCTGACTTCGGTGGTGATATGCAGAGCCTCGATACGGTTCTTGCTGCTGGCCCAGACATCCTGGGGCATAACCTGGAGACAGTTCCTCGACTCTACGAAGCAATTCGTCCTGGCGCTGATTATCAGAGATCTCTCTCTCTGCTGACGCATGCAGCTGACGCTCAACCTGGTCTTACCGTAAAATCAGGGATTATGGTCGGGGTTGGTGAAAGGATCGAGGAAGTTCAGCAATTGCTCAAAGAACTTGTAGAAACAGGTTGCAGCTCCTTTACTTTAGGGCAGTACCTGAAACCTCATCGGGATTCTATTCCAATCCGGCAGTATGTGACCTTGCCGATGTACGAAAATTACCAGGCTATGGCAAAAAATGTAGGATTGAAGTCGGTCATGGTCGGTCCCTTGGTGCGCTCTTCATATACTGCTGCAGCATGAAACAAAGATATCTATGTACCTATATCTAAGTGGACTTAGCTGATAAGGAGTTTCCCGTGATTGAACAAACTTTTGATTTAGTTGTCGTAGGTGGTGGGCCAGGTGGTTATGTTGCTGCAATTCGCGGCGCTCAACTCGGCATGAAAACAGCTTTGGTTGAACGCAAGCACTTGGGTGGCATCTGTCTTAACTGGGGTTGTATACCGACCAAGGCATTACTGCGTAGTGCCGAAGTTTATCGAAACATGAAGCATGCTGAAAGCTACGGGTTGCGTGTAGAGAAAATTGGTTTCAATCTCGACGCAATTGTCAAGCGTTCTCGTGGTGTTTCCGAACAGTTGCAGCAGGGGGTCGGTTATCTGCTCAAGAAGAACAAGGTTAAGGTCTTTGATGGTAACGCTCAATTGGTTGGTACAGGCCAGCTCAGTGTGACTAACAGTGACACAGTAACTCTGATTGCTGGCAAGAATATCATCCTGGCCACTGGTGCCAGACCGATGCAAATCAATGGATTAGAAGCTGATGGAAAGCAAATATGGACTTACATGAACGCTCTGGATCCCGATGGATTACCTAAGAGCATGCTGATTGTCGGTGCTGGAGCAATCGGACTCGAATTTGCCAGTTTCTACAATGAACTTGGCGTCAAGGTGACTGTGGTGGAGGCTCTGCTGCAAGTTTTGCCGCTCGGCGATGAAGAAACCTCTGCAATTTTGGCCCAACATCTGCAAAAGCAAGGGATTGAAATCCTCACTTCAACTTTTCTCCGAGGCATGAACAAGAATACTGATTCGATCACTGTAACTCTGGAAACTGATGGACAGAGTACACAGGTGTTTTACGATCGGGTTCTTCTGGCGACTGGAGTTGTCGGTAATGTCGAAGACCTCGGCCTGGAAAACACAAAGGTCAAGGTTGTGCGGAATAGCATTCAGGTCGATCAGTGGCTACAGACCAATGAGCCTGGCGTCTATGCTATAGGTGATGTGACCGGGCCCCCTTGCCTGGCGCACAAGGCCAGCCATGAGGGCATAATTTGTGTCGAGAAAATAACCGGTGTTGCTGGTGTTCGTCCTCTCGATCTCAGCAAGATGCCTTACTGTACCTATACCCACCCCCAGGTTGCCAACATCGGTATGACTGAGCAGCAGGCAAAGGAAAAGGGCTACAACGTCAAAGTTGGTCGTTTTCCCTTTATGGCAAATGGCAAGGCGATTGCATCAGGCAAAACTGAAGGTCAGATTAAAATAATTTTTGATGCCGATCGGGGTGGGTTGCTTGGTGCTCATATGATCGGGGCCGAGGTGACTGAAATGCTTCAGGGCTACGGCATTGCCATGAACCTGGAAACAACTGAGGAAGAATTGATGCATACCATATTTGCCCATCCGACCCTGTCTGAGATGATGCATGAGTCAGTTCTGGACGCTTTTGGTAAAGCCATTCACCTTTAATCTAGCAGACGGGTCTTGTTTGAAGGTTGACTTTTCTATCTCTCTAAGGAGGATGTGAAATTGATTAAATTTAAAAAAGCTTTAGTCACTGGTGCCGCAGGTGGAATAGGTACCGAAGTTTGCATCAAGCTGGCTGCCAAAGGTATTTCACTTGTTGTCTGTGATATCAACCAACAGGGGCTTGATGCCTTGGTCGACAAAATCGGCGAACGGGTTCCTGTTGATACCTTCGTTATAGATGTGGTTGACCATGAAGGACTGGAAAAAAAGCTGCTCAAGGTTGCACGGCAGCACCATGATATCGATTTGCTGATACTTAATGCCGGGATTGATAAGCCTCAACGAGCTGAGAAATTCGATTGGCGGATCGGTAAACGGCATTTCGATATCAATACCACTGCTAACTACGTATTCTTGTCGATTTTTATTCCTCGTTTCCTCAAACAGGGTGGTGGTCATGTCACCACCTTGATCAGTCTCGGTGGGTTGCTTGGATGCCCTTATGAGCATGCTTACAATGGTAGTAAGGCTGCTATGCGTATGATAATAGATGGCTATCGAGCAGAACTTGTGGATCGGAATATTACTTTCACTTCGGTTCTGCCTGGTTACATCAAAACACCGATGGCCGTGGAGAATGCTTTTGACGTTAAGTCTTATATGGATGCGGAATTTGCTGCGGAAAAGATTGTGGACAAGACACTTCAGCGGGTGGCTTATCTGAAGTTTCCGTTCATATCCTGGCTACAGATTGCCTTGCTCAATATGCTTCCCGTTTGGTTGAAGCACAGGTTACTTAGAAAAGAGATGGATCCCAACTTTTAAAATCCTAAAGATGTTGTAGGAATCACCATGATTTATTGCGTAGTTTGGGTTTGATTCACAGCCACTTTAGCGTTTTAAATCATGACCTTGATAAAATATACATTTTTCACAAATCTAAAGTCGAGCCTAAGCGTGATGGTTTGTAGCTTGAAATTTTATTGCGTAGCGCGGGTCTAATACCCTGCCGCTTGCGGCGTTATAAAATCAAGACTATGGGAAAATACCCCGCTTTCGCGAAGCGAAAGTCGAGCCTAGGCGAGATGGCTTGCCACGGGGAAATTTATTTGAATATCCATGAAAGGTGGTGGTTGTTATGAATGATGCGAAGCTCCCCCAAAAAGTGTTTTTAACCGGAGCAAATGGTTTTATCGCTCGTTCTCTAGCAATTAAGTATCGTGATTTGGGTGTCGAAGTTTGTGGTGTTGATTTTAACGCAACTCCTGAGTGGGGTGTCGTGATCGGTGACATTGTAAGCCCGAAGAGTTGGAAGGAAATACTTGCCGGTGTCGATTTGGTGATTCATTGTGCCGCTCTGGTTTCTAATACCTGTACAATGAAAGATGCCTGGTGTGTCAACGTGCTTGGAACCAAACGGGTGCTTGATGTAGCAAGTGAGGCTGGTGTAGATCGCTTTATGCAGATCTCGAGTGGTGCAGTTTACGGTTTTAAATATGAAGATATGATGGATGAAGAAGCACCCTTGCTTCCGATTAATCACCCCTACGTTGATACCAAAATTGCAAGTGAGCATGCAGTTCTTACTGCGCATGCCAGCGGGAAAATTGATTCTACTATTGTACGTCCTTCAGATATCTACGGTCCTGGATCACGTCCATGGGTTGTATTGCCGGTCGAGATGATCAAAGCTGGAAGATTCCTGTTGCCAGCAAACGGGCGAGGAAAATTCTTACCGCTTTATATTGACGACCTGGTTGACGGGATCATTCTGGCCGCCGGGCATGATAAGGGTAAAGGTCAGATTTTCAATCTCTCCGGGGATGAATTGCCTACATGTGATGAGTATTTTTCACGTCTCGCGCAAATGGTTGGTAAAAATAAGGTCACAAGTGTTTCGACACCAGTGGCCAATGCCCTGACAGATTTCCTCGGTGGGGTTGCACGTTTTACTGGCAAGCCTTCAGAGCTCGGCCGTAATACTATGATGATGCTTGCACGCAAGAACGGTTTGAAGATAGAGAAGGCAAGACAGTTGTTAGGCTTTGAGCCGACGGTGAAGCTTGATGAGGGCTTGGGCCTGGTAAAGGAGTGGCTAAGTGAAGTTAATATAATCTGACTTCTGCCGTCGCGACATGATTTTATGGTCACCTACAGATTCCTGGGTATGAAAATTATTTGGCCGTTTTTCCACATTTGTGGTGGTTCTCCTTTTACACGGACTCATAGTCAACCCAACTACAGCACTTAAGTTTGGTTCTGATTTACAGGCAGATATAGTCCAAATGCTGTTGTAAACATGACTTAACCCTAACGTAAAGGCAAGGTAGCTTTAATTGAACTGCCAGATAGTCCTTGGTAAATATTTTCTTTAGGAGATTATTGAATGCGACAAACCCCAAAAGCTGTAGTTCTCGGTGCCGGAGTTATGGAGCTACTATCGCCTATGGTTATAAATTAAAGAGCCTTCGTACTGCTGCGAATTGCCTGACTGACTTTGATGCAACGGGCCTGCTTGAAGCCAGGAGAGCTGGTAGCGGCAGCAAGAGAGAGTGAGAAATATATTTTCTAGGGTACTGTCCCAGAATAAGGATCGAAGCGAAAACCCATAAGTTTGAGAACATCTTTGGGCTCGTTCGAGAGTAATAGCCATAGCTATTGGTAGAAAAGGAGCTGAAATATGGGCCAATTGTCTGAACAAGAATCATCAAGGGGTTGACCATGGAATTCACACGAGAGATTTACTGGAATGTTGGCCACGGAGTAACCACGCTGTTACCCATGTACATATTGACCTTTGCCGCAATTGCCCTGCTGGTCAACGCGTTCATGAAGCGCATCAAGGTTTACAAACAGGGCCAATCTCTCGACCGGCTTGATCAACTACCGCTTCGGATCAGTAACATGGTCAAGAATATGTTGCTGCAGAGCAAGGTGCTGCGGGTCAAAGGGCCAGGCCTGGCCCATGGTTTGTTCTTCTGGGGTTTCTTCCTGCTGTTTATCGGCACCTGTCTGATCGTGCTGCAGGCCGATTTCACCGATTTGCTGTTTGGCGTCAAATTCCTTAAAGGTAAATTTTATCTGCTCTTCTCGGTGGTTCTTGATATCGCCGGGCTGGTG
>Ga0256834_1000251_pt1 | contig 39091 bp, 31 predicted proteins | sample 4281140metaG_FD_190536 | JGI IMG/M metagenome (GOLD analysis project Ga0256834, IMG submission 190536) | Hydrothermal vent microbial communities from East Pacific Rise, Pacific Ocean - 4281-140 | ecosystem: Environmental > Aquatic > Marine > Hydrothermal vents | place: Pacific Ocean: East...
GTTACGATGAAGAGGAAAAGCAAGCTGCGATTCAAAAATTAGGAGCAAAACCCGAAATTACACGGTTTAAAGGACTTGGTGAAATATCACCAGATGAGTTTGGCGAATTTATTGGAGATGAAATTCGTTTGGATCCGGTAATCCAGCGAGAGGATACCAGTATCGAGAAATTATTGAGTTTTTATATGGGTAAAAACACGCCCGATAGACAAAAATTTATCATTGATAAATTAAGAGTTGAAAAAGATTTTGTTGAAGAAGAAATTCGATATTCAAAATTAAATACGTAGGAGTACGAATACATATAATTTATTAAGTAAGGCCTATTAAGGTATTAGTAGCATGAGTGAAGAAGAATTAACCAATAACCATCACGAGGAATCGCATACTATTGTGCCACTATCAGGCATGTACGAAAACTGGTTTCTGGATTATGCATCGTATGTAATATTAGAAAGAGCCGTGCCTGCCATTGACGATGGGCTAAAGCCTGTACAAAGGCGAATAATGCATGCCATGAAAGAAATGGACGATGGTAGATTTAATAAAGTAGCCAATGTAATTGGTACTACTATGCAATATCACCCGCATGGCGATGCTGCCATTGGCGATGCTATTACTACCCTTGGTCAAAAAGAATTACTCTTTGAAACCCAAGGAAACTGGGGAGATATACGAACTGGCGATAGAGCTGCAGCTCCTCGGTATATCGAAGTGCGTTTGTCTAAATTTGCATTAGATGTAGCGTTTAACGGGCAAACAACCGATTGGCAGCTTTCGTATGATGGCCGTAAAAAGGAGCCAATTGCATTACCTGTAAAATTTCCTTTGCTTTTAACACAAGGAGTAGATGGTATTGCCGTAGGCCTTTCCACTAAAATATTGCCCCATAACTTTATTGAGTTAGTTAAGGCATCCATCGATGTGTTAAAGGGTAAAAATCCTAAAATCTATCCTGATTTTCTAACAGGTGGAATGGTGGATATTTCGGATTATAAGCAAGGAGAAAGAGGTGGTAAAGTTAAAGTTCGGGCAAAAATTGAAGTGGTTGATAAAAAAGAAATCATCATTAAAGATATTCCTTATGCTACCACCACCAGCTCAATCATAGACTCTATTATTAAAGCTAATGATAAGGGGAAAATAAAAATTAAAAAAGTAATAGATAACACGGCAAAGGATGTTGAAATTGCAGTGAGTTTAGCAACTGGAATGTCTCCTGATGTTACTATAGACGCTCTTTATGCCTTTACTGATTGTGAAATTTCGTTATCTCCCAATGCTTGTGTTATTGTGGAAGACAAGCCGATGTTTTTATCGGTAAATGAGATACTAAAAATTAATACCCATCAAACGGTTGAGCTTCTTAAACAAGAACTTGAAATTAGAAGGGCTGAATTATTAGAGAAAATATTATTCTCATCTTTAGAAAAAATCTTTATAGAAAATAGAATTTATAGAGATATTGAGGAGTGTGAAACCTGGGAAGCTGTGATTGAAACAATCGACAAAGGCCTAACTCCATTTAAACCTCAATTTTATAGAGAAATTACCGAAGAGGACATTATTCGCCTAACTGAAATTAAGATCAAGCGAATTTCTAAGTTTGATGCCTTTAAGGCTGATGAACTTATGAACAAGCTCGAAGAAGAACTTAAGCAAGTGGTGCACAACTTAGAAAACCTTACTGATTATGCCATTTCTTATTTCAATAGATTGTTAGATAAGTATGGAAAAGGCAAGGAGCGTAAAACCGAGATAAAAACCTTTGATGAGATTAAAGCTACTTCGGTGGTAGCCAATAACCAAAAACTTTATGTAAACCGTAAAGATGGGTTTATAGGTTACAGCCTTAAAAAGGATGAATTTGTTTGTGATTGCTCAGATATTGACGACATAATTGTGGTTCGTAAAGATGGAGTTTGCATGGTCTCTCGTATTTCCGAAAAAATATTTATGGGCAAGGATATTTTGCATGTAGGTGTTTGGAAAAAGAATGATGAGCGTATGGTATATAACCTTATCTATGTGGATGCTGGCTCTGGTAGAAATATGGTAAAACGTTTTAATGTGTTAGGCGTTACTCGAGATAAGGAGTACCATTTAACCAAAGGGGTAAAGGGGTCAAAGGTGCTATATTTTAGTGCCAATCCTAATGGTGAAGCAGAAGTAGTAACTGTAAAACTAACTTCGGGTTGTAGTGCCAGAACTAAAGTATTCGATTTTGATTTCGCTTCAATTGAGATTAAAGGCCGAGGTGCCGGAGGTAATATTTTAACTAAATATCCTATTCGCAAGGTAGAATTTAAATCCGAAGGGGTTTCCACCTTATCTGGGATCGATATTTGGTACGATGCATCTGTGGGACGTCTAAATAAAGAATCGAGAGGTGAATTAATAGGTAATTTTGATGGAGAAGATCGAGTATTGGTGTTATACAAAGACGGGCAATATGAACTTACGACCTATGAGTTATCTAACCACTACGAAGCAGATAAAATTAGTATAATAACAAAACTTAATCATGACTTGGTGGTGTCCTTAGTTCATCAGGATGGTAAAACTAAGAATCATTTTATCAAACGTTTCCAAATTGAAACTAATACAACAGGTAAAAAGTATGGATTAATTAGTGAAACTCCAGGGTCAAAACTCACAGCCATTTCTGTACACCCGAATCCTGCTCTAAAAATGGATTTGGTAAAAGGTAAAACCAAAGAAAAAGAAACGACAACTGTACAGGCTACTGAGTTAATTGATGTAAAAGGTTGGAAAGCCATAGGCAACCGCTTATCGCAGCACCAAGTTAAGAAGGCTGTATTTATTGAGCCTGAAGTGGCAGTTGTAGAGCCTGAGCCAGCAGCAGATAAGGAGCCTTCGGTAGAGCAAGTTAAAAAGCCTGAGAAAACACCTGAACCTAAAGTAATTGAGGCGCCTAAATCCATTGCAAAAGAAGAAGAAAAGCCTACTGAAAAACCTGCACCTACACCACCCAAACCACCAAAAAAAGAAGGTGGAGGCGACTATGAAGTAGGTACTACACTTGAACTTTTCTAAGTGAGCGACCAGACTAGACTAGCCGAGTTTCTTGCCCCTTATGTGAGCGATCATAAGAAAGCTTTAATGAGTAAAGTAATGAGTAAACGAACTCGACATTTAACCGTGGTGCTCGAAAATATTTATCATCCACATAATGCAAGTGCCGTAGTGCGCAGTTGCGATTGTTTCGGAATTCAGGATATTCATATAATAGAAGGTGATAATGAGTATAATATAAACCCTTATGTGGTACGAGGTGCGGCTAAATGGATTTCACTTTATAAATACCAGCAGTCTGAAACAAAAGAGAATTGCTTTGCTCAGCTAAAATCAAATGGCTATAAATTGGTTGGTACCTCACCAAATCCTGAGTATAAGTCAATTAATAAGTTTTCCATAGATGAAAAAACCGCATTGGTTTTTGGACAAGAAGAAACTGGGTTGAGCGAATTTGCAAACTCCCAAATGGATGATTTTGTTCATATACCTATGGTTGGGTTTACTGAAAGTTTCAATATCTCGGTAAGTGCTGCTATTTGTTTATTTGAACTTTCTAATAAAATTAGAGAATCGGAGGTGGAGTGGCAACTTTCTGATACTGAAAAAGATAGCTTAATCTTGGATTGGTATAAAAATATTATTGCAAGATCTGATGTACTTGAGCGTGAGTTTTTACGTATAAGTAATGTTGATGACTAAGCTTGGTTAAAGCATAAAACAAACGAACCCTGAGGCTTGAAGAAATTAAAAAGAATTATTGTATCAATATTGGCTATAATGATAGCCATAAATATTTGGATGGTGGCATCCACCAAAGATCAAATGTTTAGCTCACTGGAAAAAATGCCATATAATGAGGTTGGACTTGTTTTAGGAACAAGCAACAAAAATAGAAATGGCACTGAGAATAAGTTTTTCTCCGAGCGGATGGCAACTGCTGCTCAGCTATTAAAAAATGGTAAAATTGATAGAATCATAGTTAGTGGTGATAATCGAACTAAATATTATAACGAACCATTAATGATGGAAACGGCTCTTATTGAATTGGGTGTCCCCAAAGAAAAAATTTTATTAGATACTGCAGGTTTTCGAACGATTGAGTCGATAAAAAATGTGGAGAAGCAATTTGGACTTAAAAAATTTACCATCATCACCCAAGAGTTTCATGGTTACAGAGCTTTGTTTATAAGTAATCATTTACATCTTAATGCACAAGTTATGAGTACACATAGGTTACCTCTAAAAGATTCTGGCAATGTACGAATACGCGAGTTTTTTGCAAGAATAAAGGCATTAGCCGATTTATACTTGTTTACTTGACAAGTGTTCGCTGAATTCTATTTTATGGGTTGTCTCTAATACTTATTTGATATTATTTTGTATTCTTTAAGCATGTAAGCATTCATTGTAACAATTGAAATTTTTTAGCACCTATATCATTATTACTTTTTTTGTCAGCCTATCAGGCTTTGCTCAAAAAACCATAGTCTATGGTAAAGTTAAGGATGCAGACAATGGTGATCCAATACCATTTGCCAATGTTATTTTTAAAGGTACTACTATTGGTATTACCACTAATTTTGATGGAACCTATCGCATTGAAACCACTCAAAAGGTAGATTCAGTAGTGGCAAGCTATATTGGCTATAAACAAAAAATGTTGCCCATTATTTCCGGAATTGAGCAGAATCTTGATTTCCAGCTAACAGAAGAAATTTTAAATTTAGAAGAGGTCGTTTTTGTTGCTAAAGAAAATCCTGCATTTGCTATAATGAGAAATGTAGTAAAAAACAAAAAACTAAATGACAAACGCTCATTAACTGCTTACGAGTATGAAAGCTACACCAAAATTGAGGCAGATGTTGATAATATTACCGATAAGTTTAAGCAAAACAAGCATATAAAAAAGATAGTACACGTACTGGATAGTATTGAAATTATTGCAGGAGAAAATGGACGACCTATTTTACCCATATTTTTCTCGGAAGCTATCTCTAAATATTATGTGCGTAATAACCCAGATATGCGCCACGAGTATATCACTAAAACCAAGGTAACAGGGTTAGGGCTTACCGATGGCACTTTTACATCACAAATTGTAGGTTCTACTTATCAGGAGTATAATTTCTATCGAAATTATATGACCATCATCGAAAAGGAGTTTGTTTCTCCATTGGCTAATGGTTGGAAAGGAATTTATAACTTTTATTTAATTGATAGTGTAATGATTGGAGATGACTTTACCTATCGATTGGATTTTGAACCCAAACGAAAGAATGACCTGGCCTTTAAAGGTACCATTTGGATAACCAAAGAAGGGTATGCTTTGAAGCAGGTTGATGTTTCTGTTGGTAAAAAAGCTAATCTCAATTTTATTGAGAAAATTAATATCAAACAAGAATTAACAAAAACAGAAGCCGGGCCTTGGCTTCCTTCAAAAACAAGGGTGCTAATTGATGTGGCTCAACCCACAGAAGAAGTAGCAGGGCTGCTTGCTAAGTTTTACATCTCCAATAAAGATTTTGTAGTAAATCAGCCTCGTAATGAATCCTTTTATCGCTTACCGGTAGAAATGGATGAAGAAGTTAGGATGAGCAATGATTTATATTGGAAGGAAAGGAGACACGAGAGCCTTACTAAAAGTGAAATAAATGTGTACCAAATGGTGGACACACTAAAGAAAATCCCTTCGATTAAAACGTATATAGATATGGCTAAATTTGCTTACAGTGGCTATTATCGTTTTAATAAATTTAGAATTGGCCCATACCCTCTTTTCTTATCGTTTAATGATATTGAAGGACTTAGAGTAGGTTTTGGAGGAGAAACGACCTTTCAATTTAGTAACAAATGGATATTTAAAGGTCTTATTGGGTATGGGTTTGGAGATGAGCAATGGAAATATAAAGCCGGAGTAGATTATGTGCTATCGCGCAAGCCTTGGGTGAAAATGGGAGTTGAAATAAGGCAGGACATCGACCCTGTATATTTTACATATCGAGATATAAACGATGAAGGAGCTTTTTATGCTTTTAATCGACTAGGCACACTACGGAGACCGTTTGATCATAAAAAGCTACAATTTAGGCTAGACAATCAGTTGGTTAGGGACGTAAACACCCGATTAACACTTCGATACGACCAGCTTAATCCACTATTCGACTTTAGCTATTATGAGGATATTGCTCGCAAGGATGTAATTAAAACTAACATTACTACCACAGAAGCGCGTTTACAGGTTGAGTGGGCTAAAGATCGAAAGTATTTAATAGATGATAATGATAGAGTTAGTGGTGGCATTGGTCGTTTCCCTATTGTTCGATTAAAATTTACAGCGGGCATGCCTTTGTTGGATAGTGATTTGCAATACCAAAAATTAGGATTTGAGTTTATTAAAAAAATAAAGATGGGAGAACTTGGCACTTCTTTCTTAAAATTAGAAGGTGAATACGTTTTTGGAAATGTGCCGTACCCCTTACTTAGAAACCACTGGGGAAACGAAACACCATTTTATACAGCCTTCACTTATAACTTAATGGATAATTTTGAGTTTACTTCAGATCGTTTTATCACTATGAGCTACCGCCACCATTTTGAAGGGAAAATATTAAATCATATACCGCTATTAAGATCGTTAAAACTTCGTTTGGTTGGTGAGGCAAAAGTATTATATGGAGGAATGCGCCAAGAAAACTTAGATATTATTGTGCCTGTTTTGAATGCAAACGGTGAGGAAATCAAGCAATTTGGAGTGTTAGAAACCAATTTACCTTATGTAGAAGTAGCTTATGGTATAGAGAATATCTTCAAAGTAATTCGGGTCGATTTCTTTCATCGCCTTACATACACCGATGATCCTTCTATCAACAATTTTGGGGTTAAAATAGGATTTCAGTTTATTTTGTAATTGTTAATTGAGAGTAATAATTAACTAATCTACCTATTTTTGAAGCTATGGCTACTTTAAAAAATAATTCTGTATTACAGGCAACTGCTCAATATAAAAAATACCACGTTGGTAAAATTGAAACTAACCAGTTTACACATCAAACTTTTATAAACGTACTTGATGGTTTTAAGGAGGATGAGCAGCTTAAATTTAAAGAAATTGGGTATTCAGAAGAGGGTAGGGTTATTAAAAGCATAACCTTTGGCAAAGGCAAAACAAAACTGCTTTTATGGAGCCAAATGCATGGCAATGAATCTACCGCTACTAGAGCCATACTTGATATTCTTAAATTTTTAATAGCAGATGATGAATTTAATTCTTTTAGAGAGGAACTAGTACAAAAGCTAACCATTCAGTTCATTCCTATGTTAAATCCTGATGGCACTAATCGTTTTCAGCGAAGAACAGCAACTGAAATTGATATGAACAGAGATGCTGTTGAATTGCAGACCCCCGAAGGGGAATTGCTTATGAGCATAGTGGATAAATTTAAACCTGATGTTGGATTTAATTTACACGACCAGCGCAGGTTTTATAATGTGAGCGGAACAAAAGTGCCTTCAAGCATATCATTTTTAGCACCAGCCTATAATGAAGCTAGAGAAGTTAATGCTACTAGAGAGAAGGCTATGCAGTTGATTGTAGGAATGAATAAAACGTTGCAAAATTTTATTCCTGACGGCATTGGTTTATACGATGATACCTATAGTTTTCGCTCCTTTGGGGATAATATTCAGGCCAAAGGAGTAAGCACTATATTAATTGAATCTGGTTGGCTAAAGAATGACATGGAAAAAGAAGCTATTCGAAAGCTGAATTTTACTGCTTTGCTTTCAGGCTTTCAAATGATAGCAAACAATAGTTACTCAAAATATTCGGTTAAGAATTACGAAGCTATTCCTCTTATTGACACTAAGCTTTTTGATGTGCTTATTAAAAATGTAAGTGTGGGTAATGCAAAAGTAGATGTAGGAATTAGCAGAACTGAACATTTATTAGAAGCACCAAATTACTATTCCATAGGTTTGCTCGAAGACTTAGGTGATTTATCAGCCCACTACGGTTTTGAAACTGTAAATGCAAAAGGTCTAAAAATGGTTTCTGGAAAATCTATTTTAGTAGATAAGTTAGAAGAACTATCGATGGTTTCGGTAAAGCGACTTTTACGACAAGGCATACTTTTTTTTATCACTCAAAATATCCCGTTTGAACCGCATGTGCCATTTCCTGTTAACTTAGTGCACCCTCGTAAGGTGCAAGAAGTGCAGTCCATAAAATTTGATGGTAAAGCTAATTTTTTATTAGTGGACAGTGCCAATAAAATTAAGTACATCATAATGAATGGGTTTCTTATCAATCCATCAAATATTGATTCTTCAACTAATGGACTTGTTGTGGTGTAATTAACACCGCCATTTGGAGACTTTGTTAATTACAAGGGGAATTGATTCAATTTTCGATAGTATTAACTATCGAGTCACCTGATGACTTCAATTCTACAGAAGCCATCCTGAAGTATCGAAAATCTCATAATGGTTAACACTTTATAATGGTGTTATTACCGAGCGTAAGACTCGGTAATCTCAGGGCTCGGCAGAGCCCATATTATAATGCTAACCTTTTTTAGTTCATCTAAATGTCAGATTATCAGGCAAATAAAAATTATTTTCATTCCTCATTAAACCTTTTACATTTCACTTTCTCTAAGAAGCAAACAAACTAAAAAACGAGAAAATGAAAAAGCTAAAAACAATCAACACACTATTAGTTAGAGCGGCTCTCAGTCTTGGAGTTATTGCAATGTTATTTGTTACTTCTTGTCAACAGTCTGCAGACGAACCAAATGCAACAGATTTTTCAGCCACAGAAGCTGATGCAATTGCACAAGCAGATTTTGATGAAATTGATGACATTGCAGAAAGTGCCTTAGGGTATGCCGATGGTTCTATCGGTGGTAAAACAGATGGAACCGAAGAAAGAGGAATGGACGAAAGAGCTTCTTGCGCTACGGTAACTCACGATGCCGATGCCCAAACTATTACCATCGATTTTGGAGATGGATGTACCGGCCCTTATGGCAATACAAGAAGTGGAATTATATTTATCACTTATGATGGAAAACGCTTTATACCCGGTTCAACCTGGAAAGTTGAATTAAGAAACTTCTATTTTAACGATCGTCATATTGAAGGAACCAGAATGACTGAAAACGTGTCTGAGTCGCTTGAGTCCAACCCTAAGTTTCACATTACATTAACCGATGGTAAAGTAACTTGGCCTGATGGCACTTTCGCAACTAGTGAAGTAGATCGCTACAGAGAGTGGTTTAGAGCGTCTAATCCTATGTTAGATGAAATGCATATATTAGAAGGCAGCATAGCTTTTGGCTTAAATAAAGAAGGAGTACGATATAGCACAACAGTATTAGCTGATCTAATCTTTAAAAGAATTTGTAGAGCTTCTAATACAGCACGCATTCCGGTTCAAGGAATAAAAGAAATAGAGATTGGAGAAAAAACCTATACCATTGACTTTGGAGATGGCACTTGCGATAGCATAATAACTATTACCGTAGGTGATGAATCCAGAGAAGTTGATGTTTCAAACCGTATCTAATTTACTTGATTGGCAAACGTGCCATCAGGTTGTTGAGTAAGAAGCCCCGCTTTGTGGGGCTTTTTTATTTGCCTAATCTTTTAATAAAGCCTGTGTAATTCTTAGCTTTGTGGCAAACCATTCAATATGAAGCAATACCACGATTTAATGCAGCGCATACTCGATGAAGGAGTAGAGAAAGGAGATAGAACAGGCACAGGAACCATTAGTGTTTTTGGCCACCAAAGCAGGTATAATTTGCAAGAAGGTTTTCCTGTTATTACCACTAAAAAGCTGCATTTACGATCGATTATTTATGAATTGCTATGGTTTTTAAAAGGTGATACCAACATTAATTTTCTTAAAGAAAATGGCGTAAAAATTTGGGATGAATGGGCTGATGAAAAAGGTAACCTTGGCCCAGTGTATGGCTACCAATGGCGTAGTTGGCCAGCCCCCAATGGAAAACATATCGATCAAATTTCTCAGGTAGTAGATCAGCTCAAGAACAACCCAAACTCCAGACGAATAATTGTTAGTGCATGGAATGTGGGTGAAATTGAAAATATGGCTTTGCCTCCTTGTCACGCTTTCTTTCAGTTTTATGTGGCAGAAGGTAAGCTCAGTTGCCAGCTATACCAGCGCTCAGCCGATGTGTTTTTAGGCGTACCTTTTAACATTGCCTCTTATGCATTATTAACCATGATGGTGGCCCAAGTATGCGGCCTGCAGCCAGGTGATTTTATTCATACATTAGGAGATGCACATTTATACAGCAACCACTTGGAGCAAACCAAATTACAGTTGAGCCGTACTCCTAAAAAATTACCAATAATGAAAATCAACCCTAAGGTCAACAATATCTTCGATTTTACGTATGAAGACTTTGAGTTGGTTGGCTATGAACCCGATCCTCATATAAAAGGAAAAGTGGCCGTGTAAGCTATTTCCCATTTATATAAATCTTTTAAGAAATATTTATCGTTTAGCTTAATATTGAGCTATAATAATGTACCAACTTATGGGTGATAAAAGTAGTGTGTTTGATATGATCGGTCCAATAATGATTGGGCCTAGTAGCTCGCATACTGCAGGAGTGGTAAAAATAGGTCGTGCAGCTGTTGGTTTATTAGGCAGTATTCCCCTTAAAGCAGAAATTACGTTTTATAATTCGTTTGCCAGAACCTACGAAGGCCACGGAAGCGATCGTGCCATCATCGCAGGATTATTAAACTTTAAAACTGATGATGAACGAATTAAAACGTCTTTTGATGTGGCCAAAGCGCAAGGTTTGTCTTATTCTTTTCGTTCTGTAGGTAACGCCAGTACCTTTCATCCTAATACGGTAAGTATTAAAGTATTTTCGAAAGAAAGAAATTGTACACTTATTGGAGAAAGTAAAGGCGGAGGCGTAATAAATATTGTAGAAGTAGATGAGTTTAAAGCAGGTTTCTCAACTTCATTAGTAACACTTCTGATAAAAGCACATGATATTAAAGGGAGTATCTCTTTTCTATCGAATGTAATATCTCAAGATGGATGCAATATTGCAACAATGTCCGTTTCGCGTAAAGGCAAAAACGATTTGGCCTGCCAAGTATTCGAAATGGACTCAGAATTAAAAACAACAACAATTGATTATATCAATAGCCTAGATTGGGTTATTGAAACCGTTTATTTACCAGTAATAGAATAAATTAACAACTATGTCGAAACTCAAAACAACACTCGCCCTTCTTACCCTTTTATGGGTTGGAAACTTTACCGCCAGTGCCCAAACCGACTCACTTTGGACACTCCAACGATGCATCGATTATGCGCTAGAGCATAACCTATCAGTTCAAAATCAACAGTTAAATGTAAGTTTAAACGAAGTAAACCTTCAACAATCTAAGCTAAACTTAGCACCCTCTGTAAATGCAAATGGAGGCTATGGATTAAACTGGGGGTTATCTATTAACCCTGTAACAAACATTGCTCAACAACTGCAGCAATCTAACGGTAATGCAAGCCTTAGTGCAAGTTGGACAATCTTTAGTGGAGGAAGGAATCTGAGAACCATCCGCCAAAACAAAGCACTTTTAGAAAATGGGGAAAATGATTTAGAAAAAACGAAAAACGATGTGATTCTTTCCTTAATTACGTTTTATACTAATGTTATTTTTAATCAAGAGCTCTTAAATAATGCACAGAAACAATATAATTCTACTAAATCGCAACTTGATCGCACCCAAAAGCAAGTTGCAGCAGGTTCATTACCAAAATCTGCCGAGTTAGATTTAGTTGCACAATTAGCTAGTAATGAACTAAATGTAATTAATGCGGAGAACAACCTTCAGATTTCATTATTGCAATTAAAACAATCAATGCTATTGCCAGGGAGTGCTAACTTAGGGGTTGTTATTCCAGAAATAGAATTGGATAGTAGTATGTTGGCAAATATTAATGCCCAGCGCATCTATAAAGAAGCAGAACAAACCATGCCTGAAATTAGAAGTGCAGATGGGCAAGTTGCCGCTGCCGAAATTGGCATTGATGTGGCCAAAGGTAATTATTACCCTAGTCTGAGATTAAATGCAGGCGTAAGGACAAATTACTCCTCTATTATTGCTGACAGAGGACGTTTTGAAGGGACTGGTATTTTTACCGATGTACCCATTGGATTTGTTGGAACCTCTAGTGGAGGAACACCTGTAGTTACACCTGTTGAAAATAGAAACTCATTAGAATATCCCACAGGCCAGCAATTATCTGATAACTTCGGGCAATTTGTGAGCTTAAACTTAACCATTCCAATTTTTAATAATTACCAAGCGAATGCCGGAGTACAGCGAGCAAAAATTACTAGAGAACGAGCATTAGTTCAAGCTCAACAAGCAAGGCAAGCACTAAGACAAACCATTGAAACTGCCAGTAATGATGCGTTGAGTGCGGCCAAATCGTATGTGAGCTCTTTTAAAAGGGTGGAAGCCCAAGAAGAATCGTTTAGAGCAACTGAACAAAGATTTCAGAATGGGGCTGCTAATTATACAGAGTATCAAATAGCCGAAAACAACCTGTTTCAATCAAAGTCAGATTTATTAAGAGCTAAGTATAGCTTCATTTTTAGATTAAAAATACTTGAATTTTATCAAGGAAAACCAATTGAATTATAACCAATAACCGAATTATGGCTAAGCAGAAGAAGAAATCTAATAAAATAATATATATACTACTTGGTGTATTGGTTTTATTAATAGTACTCGTAATTATACTCAAAAAATCGAGTAAGAAAGAAATAGAGGTTACGATAAGCACTCCTAAAACACTTACGATTGTAGAAAAAATAAGTGCTTCGGGTATGGTTCAACCAGTAAACGAAGTAAAACTTAGCCCTGATGTAGCTGGCGAAATTATTGAATTACATGTAGAAGAGAGTGATTCAGTTACCAAAGATCAACTATTAGTAAAAATCAGACCCGATAATTACATTTCATTTGTTCAAAGGGCTGAAGCCAGCTTAAATCAGCAAAAAGCCAATTTACTTTCTACCAAGGCAAGCTTGGCAAGAACAGAAGCCACTTTTGAAAGAGCCAAACTTGATTATGAGCGAAATAAAAAACTGTATGAGCAAAATGTAATTTCTACTTCTGATTGGGAGCTTTCTAAGCAAAATTTTAAAATTGCCCAAAACGATCTCGAATCTGCAAAAGCTTCGGTACAAGCCTCAAAATACGTGGTTAAAAGTAGTAAAGCTGCTTTGGAAGATGCCCAAGAAAATTTACGTAAAACATCGGTTCTTTCTCCTATTAGTGGTACAGTTTCTAAACTAGATGTTAAAGAAGGAGAACGTGTTGTGGGTACTTCTCAGTTTGCAGGTACCGAAATGCTTCGTATTGCTGATTTAAACAATATGGAAGTTCGTGTTGATGTAAACGAGAATGATATTATTAGAATTAGCATTGGCGATACTTCCATTATTGATGTAGATGCTTATACGCACCTAGGCAAAAAGTTTAAAGGGGTTGTTACTCAAATAGCCAATACAGCAAAAAGTAAAGCGTCTGCAGATGCTGTTACTGAGTTTGAAGTTAAAATTAAGGTGCTTCCCTCTTCTTATGCTGACCTTCAAGCAGAAGGGAATAAACATCCTTTTAAACCAGGAATGACAGCGAGCGTTGATATTATTACCAAAACAAAGGCTAATATTAGAACGGTTCCATTGGCCGCTGTAACAGTTAGAACTGAAAGTGAATTAGAAGATTCGAATTCTGATGACGATGAAGCTAACTCTAATAGAGATAGTAAAAAGAAAGATTCTAAATCAAACGAAGAGGAGAAAAAGATCGAATTGATTTTTGTAAGCGATAATGGTGTTGCCAAAGTTGTAAAAGTGGAAACAGGAATTAGCGATTATGAAAATATAGAAATCATAAGTGAATTAAGCGATTCTGCTCAAGTTATTACAGGTCCTTTTATAGCTGTTTCTAAACGACTTAAAGAGGGAGATTTAGTGAAAGAAGATAAAAAAAAGAAGAGTAAAAAAAGGAAAAAGTAGCCCGAAATATATTACTCTGCATTTATTAAAACTATTCAAAATGTGTATGAATAGTTCAGGTTAGAGGTAACGTTCAAGCCTCATTCTCGTCATTCCTGCGCTAGGTTAGAAATTCGTAAGTAGGGCTAAGTTATATAATTGTAAAATTTTGTACCTCAACAATTTCATATTGATATACTTAATTCCCTCATCCAAGGTTTTGTGTCTTCACAAACCTTTATTCAACACTATATTGGGCAGTGAAGACACAGCCCAAGGCGAACAAGCGGACTTTATGGACAGGCTCTATTTAGGTGTCTTTAGTTAGTTTTCAACAATCGGAAAAATTTATGAGTTATCCACCAAAAAAAGTTTGGATACATCAAAATCGAAAAAGTTATTTTAAACTCGGTCTGACTGCCGTCTGACCTCGCTTGCATAGGTCGGACGATAGTCAGACTTTTGTTGTAATTCACAAAGAATATAATACAAAAAAATGGGGAGATTAAATTTTAGAATTGTCGGGGTTAACCCTGCCATAAATACCTGACAATCAATTGCTATAAATTGTTCGCATCATTACTTATTCCAAACTCATGAATAATCCGGGTTAATTTGAGGGTTTCCCTTTTTTAGTGAACACTAGTATTAATCAGATTCAGGTTATTAAGTTTTACTAAATAAATATTCAATTGTAATTTTATGGCATGGTACTTGTGTAACTCTAATCATAATGAAATTACTTAACCTCATACTTACAATAATCAGTTTGTTTACACCCTTAATTGTTAATGGGCAAACCCGATTGGTTATTGATCCACAGGCTCATAATGGTATTGTAAACGATATGGCTTTTACGAGCGATGGTATGTACCTTATTTCTGTTTCTGATGATAAAACAATACGTATTTGGGATGTAAAAAGTGGTGTATTAGATAGAACCATAAGAAGTTTTGCAGGCAAAGGGCCTGAGGGTGCCATATACTCGTTGGCACTTTCTCCGGATGATAGATACTTAGCAATTGGAGGTTATTTTTCTGAAAATGAGATTCGCATTATTGATCTTGAAAAAGAGTCGAAACTTATTCTTTTAAAAGGGCATACTAATGTAGTTACTAGCCTTGAGTTTTCTAAAGACGGATTGCAACTTGCAAGTGCTGATGCCACAGGAAATATTCGTTTATGGGATATTAATTTTTCAAATGGAGCTTTAATTGGAAACCCGAAAAGTTTATTATCCGGGCATCAAGCCCAAGTGTATGATATTTCGTTTGCCCCAAATGGCAAACAATTGGTTTCAGCATCTTACGATGGCACCCTTAGACTATGGAATTTAGAAGAGGCAGGCGAGCCAATAATAATGCGGATGCATATAGATAAAGTTCAAGCCTGCGCTTTTTCATCTGATGGTAATTGGATAGTTTCCGGAGGAAATAAAGGGAAGGCGATTCTTTGGGATAGCGAAGGTACATTTAGTAAATACCTTGCCTCTATTGATGAGGCCATAAATGATATAAAAATATTGGGGGATGAAGTAATTGTATCTGGTTCGAAAGGATTTAGATATTCATTAAGTTCAGGAGCATATAAAGGTCAATTAATGATGCCGTTTTCTGAAATTTCTGTATCGGCTATTTCTAACACAAAAGTAGCTGCCTTGGCCGGAGGGCCACAAGGTTCTGTTATAATCTATGACCTAGTTTCTAACGACCCATTAAAGTCTTTTAGAAATAGGTCTCAAAAAATTAAACAAATTGGAATAACTAACGATGCTAGCATCGTATTCAAAACAAAAGGAGCTATTTTTTCTACCGGAATAAATTTATCGTCCCTTTCTTTTATTTGGGATACAAGTAAAGCAGGAAATATTGTTGAAGAGCGGCACGAAGAAAACGGGTATAAACTCCAGGCAGTTGACAAATACACACTAAGTACTGGGTTCAGTGGAAAAATAGAAATGAGCCCAAGACTGGATGGAAGGCTTAGGTCGTTTACTATTATAGATGAGAAAGCTATAGCTGTTGGTGGTGATTTTTCTTTAAAACTTTATTCAAGAAATGGGGAATTTAAAACGGAGTTAAAAGGGTTTAATAGTGCCATCACATCTATTGTAGCTGGTAGTAATAGAATTGCAGCTTTATGTCAGGATCAAACAATTAGAATTTGGAATGCTTCTACTTATGAACTTCTCGCATCGGTATATTTAGCTCCTAAAAATGATTGGATTTGTTGGACACCTCAAGGGTATTACCAAGCTTCGAGTGGAGGGGAAAAGTATATGGGCTGGCAAGTTGATGAAAATCCATCAACCCTATCAAAATTTTATAAGAGCAGTGTTTTTGCTTCAAAATTTCATAACGTTGAAATGGTAAAGGCCACAATTGCGTTAGGTAGTTTTGATACAGCCAAAGAAAAAGTGAAGAATTTGGAACAGTATAATGCTAAGTTAACAGAGCAACAGAATTCTAATTCTCCCAAACTTGCCACAAAAGCAATAGAGGTTATTCGAGATGCTCCTTCTATAGAATGGATTAACCCTGAACTTCAAAATTCAGAGCAAGGAGAATCTAAGATTACCATTAAGGCCAATATTAAATCAAGCTCCAAAATTAAAATGGTTAAAATTCTAGTTAATGGGCGGCCATCTTCAAACAGCAGGGGGGTAGTTATTCCAAAATTTGTTGGAGAGTATGATATACAGGTTGAACAGGAATTGTTTTTATCTAGTGACGTGAATGAGGTCAGAATTTTTGTAGCCAATCAGGAGGCAAAAATGGTATCAGAAAAGAGAGTGATAAACCTTGTTGGCGTGGAGGCAAGAGGGCAAGGCAGGTCGTTAGAGGTTATCAATTATTCTGATCGACCTGATTTATATGTATTAAGCATTGGAATCTCTGATTATGCTAATTCTGATTATGACTTAAACTACGCAGATAATGATGCAAAATCCATATCAGAGGTTTTTGCAGAGTTAGGAACCGAAGTATATAAGGATGTTAACTCGACTCAATTACTAAATAGTAAAGCCGATAAATACTCAATTTTAAAGGCTTTTGATAACTTATCCCACCAAGTGCAAGCAAAGGATATGGTTGTTATATTTATAGCTTCGCACGGTATTAACGAGGAGGGGGAGTTCTTTATTTTGCCTTACGATGCAGACCTTATTCAGGAGCCGGAAAATGTAGTAAGTTGGAAGGATCTAACTCAAACATTAAGTGATTTGCCTGCAAATGTTATTATAATGATTGATGCATGTAGAAGTGGGCAGTTAGGTGTTAATTTAACCCAATATGGAGCTAATAATACCGAAGCTTTGCGCTTTGCTTCAAGCGATGAAAATGGGTTAGTGCTAATGGCTGCATCTACCGGTAGTGAATCTGCATTGGAAACACCTGCTTGGGGGCATGGAGCATTTACCTTGGCTATTTTAGAAGGAATTGAGAAAGGAAAAGCGGATATAAAACCCGATGGAACTATTTACTTGAGGGAGTTAGATTTCTATGTTTCGGAGCGAACTATTGAGCTTACTAATAATGTTCAGCACCCTACAACTCAGAAACCAAGCACAATAAGCAGATTATCAATTATTAATTTAAATAAATAATGTACTTTTAAACGTAAACTAATAAATTATGAAACTAATAAAATCGTTAACACTCGCATTCGCAATTGTTTTTGCTTTTAGCACATTAACTGTTGCCCAGACTAAAGCTGCAAAAAAAGCTGGCAAAAAAGAAATTAAGAAAAAGCCAGTTAAAGAAGCTAAAAAAGAGGCTAAGTCGTTTAAAAAACAAGGGTATCATGTTTCTCCAGGAGCTTTACCAATGGGGAAGCAAATTGAAACTGCTTGGATTCGCCAATATGAAACAACTGAAGATGGATACCCTTTATATATTGTAGCTTCAGGTAATTCAGTTGCAAACACTCAAACAGCTGCTAAGTTGCAAGCAACAGAAGTAGCTAAATTAGAACTTGCAGGATCTATTTCAACTCAAGTGGCAGCACTTATTGAAACCAGTATTGCTAACCAGCAATTTAATGCCGAGGAGGCCGCTTCGGTAACTAAAACAGTAGCAGCAGCTAAAAACATTATTGCTCAAGAGTTGGGTAGAACCTTACCCCTATTTGAGATTTACAGAACACTTGATAATAAAAATGTAGAAGTGTTTGTAAGAATGGCCTACAATTCTGAAAAAGCAATGGCTGTAGCCCAAAAAGCGATATCTAAAAAATTAGAAGAAGAAACAGATATTGCTCACGACAAACTTGAGAAACTAATGAAATGGGATAACTAAAATATATCTGAAAAGATATGTTTTATGCCGAGCTTAGTTTGGCATTTCTTAATACATTAGCCGTAATGGCAATTTTAGAATATTAACTGTGAAAGGTTGGTTTAATTGCGAACCAACCTTTCTTTGTATTTATGTTATGAGAAAACAACTATTACTAATTGTATTTGTATGTTTTAATATTGGGGCTTGGTCGCAAAAAGATGCTCCTTTCTGGCTCGATCCTTACCAAAGAGAATCGAAATACCCGGCAGACCAATATTTGGTGGGTCTTAGTTCTGAGTTAGTGGGCAAAAAGCAAAGTCTGTCAAATATCTATAAACAGCTAAATCAAACTTCTCGTAATCAAATTATTGAGTCGGTTCATGTAAATGTGAAATCGGAAACCGTAATGAATATTTCTATTGTAAATACGGAATCTACACAGTTATTGGATCAAAATTCTGTTTCTATTTCTAAAGCTGAGTTGGTAGGGCTCAAATTTGAAAATTATTATTATAAAAAGAAGAAAACGGCATTTTCGTTTTCGTATGTTAAAATTCAAGACATTATTGAGTTTAACCTTGATATAATAAAAGTAAATACAGCAGCCATTGAAAAAAATGTAGGTATAGCAAATACTAGCATAGCAAATGGTAATAAGGAAAAAGCCATTGATTTATTATTCGAAAGTCAGGTGAAACTGAAAGAGATAAACAAGGCTGCGGTAATGTTAATGGCATTAGACCAAGACGATCAACTTGACTTTAATAAAATTGGGCAAATGAAATTAGACATAGCCCAAGGTACGGATGACTTTTTTAATAAAGGAACACTAAATGTGCAGGAGTTGGCTTCGTTTTATGCCTATGGCTTGCAACTTCAATTAGGCGATGCTGGTATTACGGTTTGCAAAGGAAAAGTTGGTTTTGAAACATCTGGTAAAGAAAGCAAGTTTTCTGCTGAGTTTACTAATCGTATATTAAATAAGCTAAGTGATTTAGAACTTGTTAAAATAGGAGAGTCCGGCTATGACTTTACTTTCTCAGGCAGTTTTAATCGTTCAAATGATAACATTGTGTTAGTTTCCAACTTTGTGGATTCAAACGGAAAGGTAAGAGCTACTGTTAATAATAAGTTTCCATATAACTCTGTTCAGTTTGGAGAACTTACTTTTTTACCTAAAAATTTTCAATACATAAATCACTTGTCCGAAATAAAACTAATTCCTGAACAAGAAGCCTATACTATTAAAAAAGTGGAGCTATTTAAAAATCCTATTAAGTTGGCATTACAATTAGAGGGAAACCCATTAATTGATATACCGGTTCATTTTAAAATACTTCGTAATGATGAGATAGAATATGAAACAAGTATTATTTCAAACAAAAACGGTATAGCTGAATTAGTAATAAATACAGATCAAATTAAGCGCAGCGGAGAGCTACTTTTGCATGCTAATGTAGATGTAGCTGATTTGTTAGGTGTGGAAGATAATACTGATTTTATTCGTAAAACATTGAAAGAGCATCCTTTGCAAGCCAAACAGTTAAAAGTAAAAGTGCTTGCACCTACAGTTTATGTTAGTTCTAAAGAATATGGACTAGGGAAACCTCTTGGTATTACTATTCTTGCACCTTCGTTAAAAAATGCACTTATTGAGCTTGATTATAAATTTGTGGAAGAGGCTGAAGGTGCTGATTATTTTATTACGATAGAAGCTGCTACAAGAAGTGGGCAAGGTAAACAAGGAGGCATATATTTTTCGTACTTAGATGCCACAGTATCCATGGTTCGAACAGATACTGGTAAAGAAATTTATAAAAGCTCACTTTCAAGTGTAAAAGGGAGCGGAGCCAATTTTGAGTTAGCAAGTGCTAAAGCATACGAAAAAGCTAAAAAAACAATTGGTAATGATATTTCCTATGAGTTAGAATTTAACCAAAAGTAGGAACTATTTTCCTACTTTAATCGCAAACCCTAAAAGCTCATTATATACTTGGTTCGCTGCTTTACTGCTCGAAACATTTATCATTCGGTCGTAGCTTGGGTAGTCTGGCTCTCTCTTTTTCATAAGTGTAGGAATGGCTCTTTTATCTCCTGTATAGCTGCCTATCCACCTTTTACGCCAATCATCCGTGCCAGTACCTGTTCCTGAATAGAGCACTGTACCTGTTTTAACATCTATTACTTTGTAGGAGCAGCTTACAACGGCATTAGCTTTTTTCTCATACACCTTAGCTTGAGCATATACGGTACCTTTAATCTTACGAGTCTTTTCTTTACCATTGTCATCAATGTATTTCTCGGTACGAATTGTTACTTCTTTTGAATAAGACCTGTCTTCAGGGCCTGTTTTTTGCCTATCGATAAAGCTTTTTGGTACACTCCCAACTAATAGTACGTCAACTCCTTTTAGTTCTCCAATTTCAGCAGTTGTACTCTCGTCCATAAGCCCTGAAACTGCCAATTCCTGCTCTTTAATTACATTATCAAGTTGGTTTCTGTCAACAACTTCAAAAAACTCAAGTTCCGATGCCTTTGAGGTTAAATATTCGAGCAGCTTATCGCTCACTATGGCACCCAAATCTCCATATTGACTATTGCCAGACTCAAATTTCATTAATCCCATTCGAGTGGTGCCTAGCTTTCGTACTTCCTCATACCTTTCATTCGCATCGCGATAGTCAGGCACATATTCATTTGCCCATCTATACCTTTTGGCAGCCATTCTCGCATTTAATTTACTCCCTTGGCTTTCTAATTTTCTACCTTCGGCATAGTGCATTTTAGCTGCTTCTTCTTTAGCCTTTTCTAAATTTTCTTTAGCCTTAGCTAATTTGCCTTTATAGTCTCCAAACGTAGGATGAAATCCCGGGTCTTTCTTTTTGGCTCCTTTAAGCGACTTAGCTGGAACTTCTTTCAGAATGTTATCAGTCGCTTTCATAACTTTATATAGCCTGATAATTTCAGCAATGTCAGTTACCGTTTGGTCACCTTCAAACGATTCTGTATTTTCTTCTAAAATCTCTATTCGGTTTAGGTTTGCCTGCACCGATCTATTATAGCTGGCATGCAAATGTTGTTGAGCAGTAGATATTTGCCCTTTTTTTATAGCTATTCTTAATGCTGCAGCAGCATTCATCGCTGCTTCCGTATAATTCCCGCTTTTTATTAACCTCTTAGCTTCTTTATTATATTGATTAATTTTTTGCCCCTCACGAACACGATAAGGTTTTGTAGAATAGTTGGGTTGGGCAAATGCCGTTAAACCCATACATAAAACAAGCAGGAGAATAGAAATATTTTTCATGATTTTAATTGGTTAGGCTTTAAGTGTACTAATGTAATTAAAAGATTAGTTTTTTATACTTATGATGACTAAAAGTCAAAAATAATGCCGAACTATATTGCGAAATGCTTTTTCAAACATTCATAAACTTCAAAAGTGGGGAATCCCATTACATTATAATATGAGCCTTCGATACTTGAAATACCAATGAGTCCAATCCAATCTTGAATACCGTAGGCGCCTGCTTTATCATTAGCTTTATCAGATTGAACATAATGATTGATTTCATTTGATGTCAGGGCGGAGAAGGTAACTTTTGTAGATACGTTAAGCGCATATTCTTCTTTATTGACTCGTATTATAACCCCTGTTATAACTTCGTGAGTACTGTTAGATAAGGTTATTAACATATCAGAAGCCTCTTGAGTATTGGTTGGTTTTCCCAGCACTATGTTATTCGCAACCACCACTGTATCGGCTGTAATTATTAGCTGGTTTTTAACTAGATGTTGATGGGCATCTGCTTTTATTTTTGCTAGAAATAAAGCCGACTCTTTTGGAGAAATATGATCAGGAATATTTTCTTCTACCTCAAGAGTTTGAACCGTGAAGGGTATTTCTAACATTTCTAAAAGTTCTTTTCTTCGAGGAGAGCTAGAAGCAAGTATTACTGGGTATTTTAGTCGAATCATCTAAATGCTCTGTTTTTCCAATTAGATTTTTCTTTCGAAGAGGTTGATTTCTGTTTCAGGTTTTTAGAGCCTTTATTAAAGAGAATACTTGCCATAACTGCTGCAATTTTTTCCTGTTCTATGTTATTGCTCTTTAAGCTATCTTCGCCAAAGTATTTTTCAACAAACTTGGTGTCAAAACTGCCATCAATAAAAGCAGGGTGCTCAAACACAAATTTACAAAAAGGGAGGGTTGTTTTAATTCCAGTAATGGTGTATTCATCAATAGCTCTAACCATTCTTTTTCTGGCTTCATCTCTGGTACTACCAAAAGAAGTGAGCTTTGCAATCATAGGGTCGTAATAAATTGGAATGTCCATACCTTGTTCAAAGCCGTCATCAACCCTTACACCATAACCTTGTGGTCTCATGTAGGATGTTAGTGTGCCAATATCTGGAAGAAAATTATTTTCAGGGTCTTCGGCATACACACGTACTTCAAATGCATGCCCATGAATTTTTAAATCATGTTGGTTTAGTTCCAACGGTTTGCCTTCGGCAACTAATATTTGCTCTTTTACCAGGTCGATTCCTGTAATTAATTCTGTTACAGGATGTTCTACTTGAAGTCTGGTATTCATCTCAAGAAAATAGAAGGCTCCATTTTCATAAATAAATTCTACAGTACCGGCTCCATGGTAGTTGCAAGATTCAGCTACTCGTACAGCAGCTTCTCCAATTTCTTTCCTGAGGTTTTCTGAAATAACCATGGATGGAGCTTCTTCTATCACTTTTTGATGCCTTCGTTGTATGGAGCACTCACGCTCAAAGAGGTATAATGTTTTACCATGTTTATCTCCTAAAATTTGAACTTCAATATGCTTATTAGATTCAATGTATTTTTCAATAAAAACAGATCCATCGCCAAACGAAGAAGTAGCTTCGCTAATAGCAAGGTTCATTTGTTCTTCAAGTTCTTCGGCTTTGTGTACCACCCGCATGCCTTTTCCCCCACCTCCAGCACTAGCTTTAATTAGAATGGGGTAGCCAATTTCATTGCCAAGCTGTTTGGCAAATTCTGGGTCGGTAATGGCTTCTTCGGTGCCAGGCACCATGGGTATATTATAAGCACTTACGGCTTTTTTTGCTGCAAGTTTATTACCCATTATTCGAATAGCTTCAGAAGAAGGGCCTATAAATATGAGCCCTGCTTTTTCAACGCTATCAGCAAATTCTGCGTTTTCAGATAAAAACCCATAGCCCGGATGAATAGCATCGACCTCTAACTGTTTACAGACTTCTATTATTTTATTGCCTAAAAGGTATGATTCTGAAGACGGTGGAGGTCCTAGTAAAATAGCCTCATCAGCTGCAAAAACATGAGGAGATTTACGATCGGCTTCGCTATATACGGCAACCGTTTTTATGCCCATTTCTTTAGCCGAACGAATGATTCTAAGGGCAATCTCTCCACGGTTTGCAATTAGTATTTTTTTTATCTGTGGCATCTTCTATCTGTTTTATACAATAGTACAAAACAGATAGAAGCAATTAATAAGAATAGATTAAGATTTTTATCATTAAGGCTATCTGTGTAAAATACAATTCTATTCAATTAATAATAAGCGCATTTTACGTATATTTGCGACCGTTAAAAACAGAATAATAAATATTATAAACATATTAGATAGTGGATATATTTAAAAAATTAATGCTCGATAGAGGACCTCTTGGTAAACATGCCAATGTAGAAGAAGGGTATTTTATGTTTCCGAAATTAGAAGGAGAAATTGCTCCTAGAATGAAATTTAGAGGAAAAGAGGTTTTAACCTGGAGTCTTAATAATTACTTAGGGCTAGCAAACCACCCAGAAGTGCGTAAAGCAGATGCAGATGCAGCAAAAGATTGGGGGCTAGCATACCCAATGGGTGCAAGGATGATGTCTGGTAATACAGTGCTCCACGATCAACTTGAAAATGAGCTTGGTGATTTTGTTCAGAAAGAAGCTTGTATGCTGTTAAACTATGGCTACCAAGGGATCATGTCTGTTATTGATGCCATTGTAGATAGAAGAGATGTAATTGTATATGATGCCGAATCTCACGCAAGTATTGTGGATGGCGTTAGATTACATATGGGTAAACGATTTGTTTACCCTCATAATAACATAGAAAACCTTGAAAAGCAGCTTGAGAGGGCTCAAAAAATTATTGATGAAACAGGTGGAGGTATTCTTGTAATTACCGAAGGCGTATTTGGTATGTCGGGTAATATGGGTGATTTAAAAGGTGTTGTTTCTTTGCGTAAGAAATTTGATTTTAGATTACTTGTTGATGATGCTCATGGATTTGGAACAATAGGAGAAACTGGTGCAGGGGCAGGTGAGGAGCAAGGTGTTCAAGATGAGATTGATTTGTACTTTTCAACATTTGCAAAATCGATGGCAAGCATTGGAGCTTTTATCGCTGGTAATAAGGATGTAATTGAATATTTGCGTTTTAATACACGTTCTCAAATTTTTGCTAAATCAGTACCAATGCCGCTTGTAATAGGAGCGTTAAAAAGACTTGAATTGCTTAGGACTAAACCTGAGCTGAGAGAAAACCTATGGAAAATTGTAGGTGCATTGCAAAATGGGTTTAGGGATAATGGATTTAATATTGGAACAACAAAAAGCCCCGTAACTCCTGTAGTACTTAATGGTACTGTAGGTGAAGCAGCTAATTTGGCAATGGATTTACGAGAGAATTATGGAGTGTTTTGCTCAGTTGTAATTTATCCTGTTGTACCTAGAGGAACTATCATTTTGAGGATTATTCCAACAGCGGAGCACACATTTGCAGACGTTGAACAAACAATTAGTGCTTTCGTAAATGTGAAGAAAAAACTAGATGATGGCTATTATAAAGAGCAAAAACTAGTAGAATTTAGCGAATAGTTGCCAATTAATGTGGTTCGAGTGTTGTTTTAACCACATTTTAACTATATTGGCTGAATAATAATTTTAATAAATAAAAAATAACCTTAAAACTTTAAACTGAAATGAAAAGATTCGAAGAATTACAAAACCTTGTTAATGGACTTGAAGGCGATTTTGAAAAATTCTATGACAAAGGCAATAATGCTGCTGGAACTAGAGTAAGAAAAGGAATGCAAGAAATGAAAAATTTAGCTCAAGACATTCGTAAGGAAGTTCAAGATAAAAAGAACAACGGATAATCTTTCCTATAGATCTTAAAAGGCGGTTTTACCGCCTTTTTTTATGCCCTATATTTTTTAAATTAGGGCTTAAAGAGTCAGGAGCCGACTTAACTTTCAAATTATTAAACAAGTAAGGGTTTTTCAGCAGACCTCTAATTATGTGCTGTACCAACTGAGCTAAACAAGTGGCTTTTTGCATAGCTACAATAGCCACTTCTATGAGGTATATATAAGCATGGAAAATTACATAATGTGAGTTAAAGCTTTACAATTGCTAATTGTATTGCCATTTTAAGCTCATGTGTGGCAGGGAGTAAGGGTAACCTTACATTATTAGTGCAAATTCCTTGTTGTGCCAATAATTCCTTTAGCCCTGTTGGATTTCCTTCTACATACATTAAGTTACTAATTTCTTGAAGGCTTCTTTCTATATGCGCACTAGTGTTAACATCTCCACTAAGTGCAATTTTTACCATATTACTGAATTGATTTGGTAAAGCATTTGCCAATACGGAAATTGTTCCTATACCACCTAAACTGGTAATGGCAGAAGTGAGCATATCATCTCCAGAAGTAAGCATAAAGCCATCGGGAGCTCCTTTAATTATATCCTCCACTTGATTTAGATTACCAGAAGCTTCTTTAATAGCAATAATATTTGGGTGGTTTGCTAAACTTAAGGTTGTGGAAGCATCCATATTAGAACATGTTCTGCCAGGTACATTATAAAGAATGACAGGTATAGGAGAATTGTTTGCAATTTGGTTGAAGTGTGCAATAATGCCTTGTTGTGTTGGCTTATTATAAGCAGGTGATGAAGATAGAATAGCTGTTACACCACTTAAATCTAGTTTTTGTAACCTATTTACTAACCCAGATGTATTGCTCCCACCTAAGCCAAAAATAATCGGAAGTTGAGTAGGGTTGTTTTTTAGAACAAATTGAAGCACTTCCTCTTGTTCTTCCTCTGTTAAGGTAATGGCTTCCCCTGTAGAACCCATTACAACCCAATAATCAACACCATTATCAGCCGTATGCTTTAAAAGTTTTAAAAGAGCTACAAAGTCAATTTTACCATTTACATCAAAGGGCGTTACTAATGCAACGCCTAGTCCTCTTAAACTTTTCATTATCGTATTTTTTTAGTGTAAGAATATACACTGTCAATTACGTTTGTATCATTTGCAGTTTGCACGATTAACTCAAACGTATTTTGATAGGCTTCAAAATCATCACAAATGCCCACTCGGCATTTAGCCTTGCTTTTGGCAAGCAAATTTTTAATTATTTTGCCAGGAATTTTATCTAAGCAAAAAAGAAAATCAAATGTAGTGTTACTAAACTTATCAATTGATTGTTTATTAAAATTTCCCCAAAAACCCAAATCCTTATTAGAGAATGATTCAAATGGCAAATGTTGAACTTGCACATTTCTATCGTAGGCTAATATTTTAATTTGCTTGCCATCTGCTTGCAGTAGAGCTTTTAGCTGTTCTGCTGATTTTGACTTATCAGGTGTGTCGTTACTAAATATTATACCAATATGCCGGGCTTTGTCATAAGGAACACTTGTTCTTATGTCGTGATTTTGTTTTAAAAATCGCTTGGTTTTATATGATAAAGCCTGCCCTAATATCATTGAAATTACTTAAGCAACAAAGATTCAAAATCTTCTTCAGAAATGATACGTACTTCCAGTTTTTCTGCCTTTTCTTTTTTAGATGGGCCCATTTTGTCGCCTGCTATCAAATAGTCTAACTTTTTAGAAATAGAGGACACAACTTTGCCTCCATTGGCTTTAATGGTATTTTTTAACTCGTCTCGGCTGTAATTGGTAAAAACACCAGACACCACAAATGTCTTGTCAGCTAAAATATTGCTTTGCTTTTCATTGGCTGTAGTTACAAATTGAAGTCCGGCTGACTTAAGCCGCTCAATTTCTTCTCTGTTCGTTTGTTCAGAGAAATAGGCAATTACACTTTCGGCAATACGGTCACCAATTTCTTGCACGCCAACTAATTCATCAAAACCAGCAGCCATTAATGCATCAATATTTCTAAAATGTTCAATTAGTTTTTCAGCTACTGTTTTGCCCACATACCTAATGCCTAAGCCAAATAATACGGCTTCAAATGGTGCTTGTTTGGAGCGTTCTATTCCTGTTAAAAGATTTGTGGCTGATAACTCTTTAAATCCTTCAAGTTCTAATAGTTGTTCTTTTGTTAATTTATATAAATCGGAAGGTTTATTGAGCCAGCCTTTTTCGTATAATAACGAAATAGTGCGTTCACCTAAACTGTCAATATTCATCGCATTACGATGAATAAAGTGTTCAATTCTACCTTTTATTTGTGGAGGGCAGGCTTCGGTATTAGGGCAATAATGAGAGGCTTCACCTTCTTTCCGAACAAGCTCTGTATTGCAGGCAGGACAGTGGGTAATGTAGGTAATAGCTTTACTCTTCCCACTTCGTTGCGATAAATCAACGCTTGTAACTTTTGGTATTATTTCGCCTCCTTTTTCAACAAAAACAAAATCACCTTCGTGTAAATCGAGCCGTTCAATTTCATTGGCATTATGCAAAGAGGCTCGTTTTACGGTAGTGCCTGCCAACAGCACAGGTTCTAACTCTGCAACTGGTGTAATGGCCCCGGTTCTGCCAACCTGGTAGGTTACAGCATTAAGTTTGGTACAGGCATTTTCAGATTTATACTTATAAGAGATAGCCCATTTAGGCGTTTTAGCTGTAAACCCAAGCAATTCCTGCTGGTCTAAATTATTAACTTTAATAACAATACCATCTGTTTCTACAGGGAGTTCGTGCCTCTTTTCGCTCCAAGAGTGAATATAATCCAATACTTCTTGAATATTGCCGCATTTTTGATAGGTAGGAGATACATTAAACCCCCACTGTTCCAGGTTATGTATAGCCTCTTCGTGTGAGTCATGTCCTTCGGCTAACAACATATACAGATAGCAATCTAATTTTCGTTTGGCTACCTGGGCGGAGTCCATCATTTTAAGACTGCCAGATGCTGTGTTACGGGCATTAGCGTAAAGGTCTTCTCCAGCTTCTTCACGTTCCAGATTCAACTCTTCAAATACGGTTTTAGGCATAAAAACCTCTCCGCGAACTTCTAGTTTGTCAAGATTTGAGTTTATTTTTAATGGTATTGACCGAATCGTTCTTGCATTATCTGTTATATCGTCCCCTTTGGTGCCATCGCCTCTGGTTACAGCTCTTACCAATACATCGTTTTCGTATTGAAGGCTGATGGCCACTCCATCGAACTTTAGTTCGCAAAAATATTCGTAAGGCTGCCCCTCTAAGCCTTTGGCTACACGGTTATCAAACTCAAGCAAATCTTCTTCTGAATAGGTATTGCCAAGCGATAACATTCGGGTGCTGTGTTGCACCGTTTCAAAGGCTTTATTAATGGTGCCACCCACCCGTTGGGTAGGGGAGTCTGTTCGTTTTAGGTTTGGAAACTGGGCTTCTAAGTCAATTAATTCTTTTAATAATAAATCAAATTCATGATCAGGAATTAATGATTTATCCTCCATATAATAAGCGTAATTATAGTGGTGGAGTTCTTTGGTTAACTCATTAATTCTTTTTTTAGCTTGCTCTAGCTCCATTCAATTATTGGTTTTGCCAACTGTTATTGGTGGGGTCAATATCCGGCACTCTTTTACTCTTGTTCAATTCAATAGATTTAATATTATTAATTGGTTTTGGAATACTAAATTCGATATTGGGGTTAGTCCAAGGCCAATCACTTACAGTGGTATATTTTGTATCCCCAAATTCAGTTTTCTTATTCCGCATCATTCTAAGTGGGAAATAGTAAATTTCAGAACTCCCATCCAAGAAAGTTACAAACACCTCTGTAGGCATTGGCATCGTCCCTTTATTAAATAATTTAACTATTGTATTAGCCCCATCTCCAAAAACACTATCTATTGCATAATCTACACGGTGAGTAGTGCCAATCCATTCGTTAAAAAACCAGCCCAATTCAAACCCTGTTTCTTTCTCAATTACTCGCCTAAAGTCGGTTGGGTTAGGGTGCTTAAATTGCCAAGTATTATAATATACTCGAAAGGCTTTTTCAAAGTTTTTTTCTCCCACAATATACTCTAACATAGCCGGTACCATAGAACCCATGGAGTAGGCAGCAATTCCATGGGCTAAATTGGTATTATAATGATCAGCATGTGTTGTTAGTGGTTCTTGTTTGTCTTTTTCTACAAGGTAATAATACCCTCTGTAAGATCCCTGTTGAGGGTCATTTTCGCTATTGGTTAAATATGCTTTGGTAATATTACTTGCATAGGTGGTAAAACCTTCATCCATCCAGGGGTAGAGACTTTCGTTGGTAGCTACTACACCCTGATACCAGCTATGAAACATTTCGTGTACTGTAACACTCATTAAACCTGCATAACTGCCTCGGCCAACAATTAAAGTAGCCATTGGGTACTCCATACCTCCATCGCCTCCTTGTATTACGCTAAAATCTGAGTAAGGGTATTTGCCAAATCGTTGGTTCATAAACGAAACCATTTTGGGTGTAATTTCCATAAGTTGAGGCCAGGTTTCGGTGGTTATGCTATCTTCCTGGTAAAAAAAGTGCATTTTAGGGCCATCGGGAACCTGCACAGTTTTGTGCGCATAATCGGGGTCTGCAGCCCACACAAAATCGTGTACATTCTCTGCTTTAAAATGCCAGGTAATCGGCTTGTTTTTTTTATGCTTTACAGGGGCAGCGTAGCCATACCCAATTTCATCCGGGTTTTGCAAGATGCCTGTGGCACCTACAATATACCTTGAGTCAAGTGTTAGGTTTACCTCAAAATTGCCCCATACTCCATGAAATTCACGGGCTACATAGGGGTTGGCGTGCCATCCTGCATAATCGTATTCGCTCATTTTAGGATACCATTGCGCCATGGAGTAATCAATGCCTTCTTTATTATCTCTACCGGTTCTTCTAATTTGTACAGGTACCTGACCTTCAAATACCATATCGAATGTTGTAGTAGTATGAGGAAGGATTGGTTGTGCGAGCTCAACTTCTAAAATGGTGCCTACAACGGTGTAGTTAATGTTCTGCCCGTTTTGCTGTAAACTGGTTGGGTAAATTTTTCCTGTCTCTTTTTCTGAAAGTTTGGAAATTCGGTCTCCAACTCTTGAATCTGAGTCTTCAATGGCTCTTGAGCGTTCATCCATCATGCTGCCCGGCTGAAAAGCATTAAAGTATAAGTGGTAATACACTGTTTTGAGCGTATCAGGAGAGTTGTTTGTATATATTAATTTTTGTGTTCCTTCGAATAGATGGGTGTTTACATCAAGCTTTAAGGCTATGGTGTAATCTACATGTTGCTGCCACCTTGTGGTTTGCGCTAGGCTTATTGTACTTGCTGAAATTAGGATAAAGCTAAAGAATTTGTTCATAGTAGAAAGTTATTTGTTGCCAAGTTAAAGAGTAAACTTAACAAAGAAATTCAATTTATTCAGGTGGTAAATTCATTTGAGTAATTACTTCATTTATTTCCTCTTCAGTTGAGGTAAGTGCTTTTTTACAGGCCTTAAGTAAGGTGCTAGATTCTTTAACCAGTTTGCTTATTTTTTCAATATCCAATTCATCTGATTCCATTTCTTCCACTATTTCGTTTAAACGAGAAAGTGCTTTTGTATAATTAAACTTGCTCATAATTCTGTATTTTCTATTGCTTTATCAACGGTGCTTAAAATACGTTGATTTGCGGTAATGATGTCTATTTGTTCGTTTGCTGAAACCTTGGTGCTGCCTAGTGGTTTGCCATTTTTATAAATAACCGAATATCCTTTTTTAAGGAGGTGTTTAGGGTTGAGTAAATTTATTTTTTGCTCAATCGATTTTAATCTATTCTCACTATTTGCTAATTGAAAGGCACTGGAGTGCGCAATGTTTTGTGTGATGGATGCGAGCTTTGCTTTGCTTGCTTGTAGCTTCTGCTGAATTTCCAGATTCATCCTTGTTGATATCTGATTTAATGTTTCTTTTTCAGTATAGATATAGTCAGTGGCTACCGAGCTAATGCTTGAAAATAAATCGTTAATACTTGATTGGTACTCAATAAACCCCTGAATGATAAACTCTGCAACGGCAGTTGGTGTTTTTAGCTGCGTGTGTGCTACCATATCTGCAATGGAGGTATCTCGTTCGTGCCCTATTCCGGTAAGAATAGGTAATGGAAACTGAGCAATATGACTGCAAAGGTTATAATCATCGAAGCAGTCTAAGTCCAGTTGAGAACCACCTCCACGAATGATAACTACCACATCAGCATCTGAATCTATAATTTGGTGCAAGGCATTTATAATGCTTTCAGGGGCTTTATCCCCTTGCATACTGGCAGAAAATAAATAATGGTGGACTTTATAGCCATATCCATTATGCTCAATTTGGTTAATAAAATCTCCATACCCGGCAGCAGTTTCAGAGCTTATAATGGCTATGTTTTGAGGAACTTGAGGGAGTTCAAGCTCTTTGTTCATCTCCATAATGCCATCGGCCTCTAACCTGGCAATTACTTCTTGCCTTGCTTTTTCTCGCTCACCTAGGGTAAACGAAGGGTCGATGTCTTTTATATTAAGACTTAGCCCATACACTTCGTGATAAGTTACTTTGGTGTTGGCTAAAATGCGCATGCCTACGGTTAAATCATTGCCGGTGATTCTGGCAAACCATGCAGAAATATTACGGTAAGAGTATGCCCAGATAGTAGCTCTGGCTTTGGCAATTACCTGATTGCCTTCCTTTTGTACCAGTTCTAAATAACAATGTCCACTGCTATTTACCTGAATCTGAGCAATTTCAGCTACTACCCAATAGGAGGCCGCTAGTTGTTCTTCTAACGTTTTTTTTATTTGAAGATTAAGTTCGGAAAGGCTGAGTTCTTGCATTTGAAATTATCAGGTTCAAATGTAAGAAGAGCAGAAATAAAAACTAAGCTCCTTTCTCTAAAACTAAGTAGGGCTTGCTGAAAAACACATAAATGAAGGTTTATTAGGGAATTACAGTAGTTAACTGCTAATAAAGTGCAAGGGTTTTAACCAAAATTGGCTAAAACCCTTGCACCTGTTAATTTCATTAAATTAAAATTTAGTGAAATTATGTTAGCCCCAGGCACGTCATCTACTTCACAGGCTTCAGCTCGAAGTATTCTTATACATCTTCGCTTTGCCTGCTCGTATCTAACGTACCTGGGACTTTTTCAGCAAGCCCTAAGTAGGTATAGGCAAATACAATTATGGATCCAAATCTGGTGGTTCAGGAGCTGGAATAGAATGACCAGCAATAGGAGATCCGATTTCTCCGTTTTTTTTATTTATGTCAAAATGCAAGAAGTGTCCATGCCCATCTTTGGGTATTACCGACATCCAATAATTATCGGGGTCTTCAAATCCATCAATGTTTACTTCAAAATATTCGATTAGCGACCGTAAACCTTCAGTTACATTCCCATAGACCCCAAATGAGCCATTTTTTTTAAGAGATTGGTCGATAAAATTAAAATCTTCTTTTGAGATAAGCCCTCCTTTATTTTGAGGAAATTCCAGCCAGGTAGCACCACATATTTGTTGTTCTTCAAGGTCTATCCAGATAGCGAAATCATTGGAATACTTAACTTGGTAGTAGATTACTGCAAATGGTTGGTTAAAATGAGTTTTGATTTTTACCTCAGAAGTATCATTTTCCAAATTACTATAAAAAATGAGTTTTTGTTTGGCTATGCTTTTATACCCTTCTGAAGTATCATAATGAACAGCTAGGTTGTTCATAGATGTGATTAGCCATAAATCTTTCTCTTTTTTTAAGATAGTATCAACCTTATCTAATTGCTTGTTGTTAAGAGGAATCAATTCGGGGTGTTTTAAGTCTGTGGAAGTAAACGAATAAGGTTTTTCCCTTGATAATGTTACTTCAGTTTGCATTTTAGCAGGATTTTTCATAGTGAATTTTAATCTAAATTTCGATTTACTCACTTTAAACTCCACCTCATTCCCTCTTGCCAGTACATCAAACCCATCATCGTATAAAGAACCGTACTCTCGAACGATTGTAGAAATTTCATCTTTATAGGTTTGTTCCATTCTATTAGGTTTTAATTACTCAGCAGGAAAAAACTTTTTTTTCCCTTCCCAAATAAGAGCACCAAATAAAAGTACCCAAGGGGTTCCGTGCAGTACTAAATCAAACCAATCCATAGGTTGCATGCCAGCGGCACCACCCATTAACCATTTTACCTTACCAATAATATGTGGTGGCGACCAAGGAGCTAACCCCAAGGTTAAGCTAAAAATTAAAAATCGTGGTACCAGACTTGGCTTTTCTTCTGTTTTTGTATTCATAAAAACGATCTCGAAAAAAGGTCATCCTAAACTTGTTTCGGAATCTAGCAAAATGCTTACATAGACCCTGGAATAAATTCAGGATGACACACTTAAAATTTACTTGTAGCGTGAGCTACTTATTATAACATGGTAGTTGGGCAAACATATTCTGTAACCTTAACACCTGCTTCTTTAATATCGTTAAATCCACCGGCAATATCAATTACATTTTTAATACCGTTTGCTCTTAAAATTGAAGCTGCAATCATAGAACGGTAGCCACCTACACAATGTAAGTAATACTCTTCGTTTGCATCGTACTCTTCAATATTTTTATTGATAAAGTCAAGAGGCCTGTTATAAACGTTATCCGCATCAACATGCTCAGAGTAATATTCAGATTCTTTACGAACATCAACAATGTTGATTTTGCCCATCATTTTAACCTTAAGCTCTTTAGGTGAAATTGAAATAATCGAATCTGTTTCATATCCTGCTTCTTTCCAGGCATCAATTCCACCTTTAAGGTACCCGATGGCGTTATCATACCCTACACGAGCTAATCGTGTTACTACTTCTTCTTCACGGCCTTCGTCTGCAATAATCAATATTGGAGCCTCAATGTCAAGAATAACTGCACCTACCCAAGGAGCAAAATTATCATCGATGTTAAAGTTGTACGTGTTAGGAACAAAAGCATCTTTAAATATTTGCTCGTGGCGTGTATCTAAAATGATAATTCCATCTGTAGATTCCATTAATCCTTTAAACTCAGCAGGGTCATGTGCTTGAAGCCCAGAAGCAAGAATATCAGCATAACTCTTGTTTATTCCTTTGTTCATTCCTGCATTTTTAGGAAAATATTGAGGAGGTGTTACTAATCCTGTAAGCACTTCTTTTACAAACTCTTCCTTCGTCATATCTGCACGTAGTGCATAATTAACTTCTTTTTGATGTCCTAACGTATCAAAAGTTTCTTCGCTCATGTTTTTGCCACAAGCAGAACCTGCACCGTGGTTAGGATATACAATAATGTCATCTGGTAATTTCATTACCTTATTACGAAGCGAGTCGAATAAATGACCTGCTAAATCTGCTTGAGATAAGTCAGATTTTACAGCCAAATCAGGACGGCCCACATCACCGATGAATAAAACATCACCAGTCATGACAAATTCTTTCTTCCCTTCTTCGTTTATATATACTAAACTAATCGACTCCATTGTATGACCTGGAGTGTGCATAAGCTCTAAGGTAATGTCTCCAATTTTGAATACTTCACCATCGTGTGCTTCATGAAAATCAAAATCGGCAGTGGCAGAAGGTCCATAAACAATGGTAGCTCCTGTTTTCTTCGCTAAATCTACATGACCCGATACAAAATCGGCATGAAAGTGAGTTAGGAAGATGTATTTAATTTTTACTCCATTATCGGCAGCCCTTGTAATATAAGGGGTGGTCTCTCTTAATGGATCAACTACTGCGGCTTCTCCATTTGAATGGATAAAATAAGCGGCCTCGGCTAAACAGCCTGTGTATATCTGTTCTACTGGCATATTGTTATATTTTTATAATTATACATTTTTTGTACTTATGCAAGTTTACCTCAACTGCAATTTAATCTATGTGATTAAAATTACATAGTAAACGGTACTATATTGATTTACTGGTTTTTCGTATTCTTTTGCTTATTCAAATAAGCTTCTACGGCCTCTTCAACGTCTAAAAAACAATAGCTTTCGCCAACAACTTTGCTAAGTCCTATTTGTTGTAAGAAATCTCTAGTTGGCCCTTTAATATATGAGAAATAAAATTCAACGCCTCGTTTATTTAGGTGTTCGATTAACTCTTGCAGTGCCTGATAAGCCGTAGAATCAATATGTGATATGCTGCCACCGTGCAACACTACCAATTTTAGTTTGCTTCCTTTGGCATCAATTTCTTTAGTGATGGTATCGATAAAATGATTTATATTGGCAAAATACAAATCAGCGTCATATCTAAACACGAGGATGTCTTCATATACTTTGAGATTATCAAATCGCTTAATATTTCTAAATTCTTTAGAAGAGGGCATTTTTCCCAGTACAGCAAAATGAGGTTTGGTACTGCGGTAAATCATAGCTAATAATGACATAGCAACGCTTACGCCTATGCCTTCTTTAATGCCCAGCCCAAGGGTAACTCCAAATGATATGGCCAGCATTAAGAAATCTTCTTTTTTTGTATTCCATAGCAATACCGGAAATTTGGTGTCGATTAACCCGAATACGGCTACCATAATAATAGCCGCCAAAATAGAATTGGGCAGGTAATAAAATAATGGAGTTAAAAAAAGTAAGGTTAGTATAACAAGAGAAGCACTAATAATAGCTGCAAGGTTGGTGCGCCCACCTAATTGTTCGTTTACCGCTGAGCGGCTAAAGCCACCGGTGGTAGGGAACGCACTAAAAAAGGAGCCCACAATATTTCCCATGCCCAACCCAATTAGCTCCTGATTAGAATCTAATTTGTATTCATCTTTATGATTTACCTGAATGGCCTTGGCTACGGAAATGGCTTCCATAAAGGCAATGAGTGCCAATGTAAATGCTACGGGAATGAGTTCGTTAAAATGAGGCGTATTAATTATTGGAATAGAAAAAGAGGGAAGTCCTTTGGGTACATCGCCTACAATTTTTACACCCATTGTATATAATGAGAAGTATTTTACCACTACTACTCCTAACACAACTGCAACCAAAGCACCAGGTATAGCCTTATGAATTTGCTTTATGTTTTTTAGGATAATGATAGCCCCCAGGCCAATGGCAACGGTAAGCCAATGAATATTTTCGAAGTTTTGAATAGCTTCATATACTATAATGAAGATATTATTATTTCGTTCAAGGTCAACACCAATTAAATGTTTTAATTGGTTAAGCCCAATAATTAGGGCAGCGGCTGAAGTAAACCCATTAATAACAGGTTTGGATAAAAAGTTGACTAAAAAGCCCATTCTAAATACTCCCAGAGCAAGTTGAATAACCCCCATCATAAAGGCGAGGAGTATGGCTAAAGCAATATAATTTTCAGTGCCTGCTTCTGCAATTACCGAAATGCCGGCAGCTACTAATAAAGAATCCATGGCAACCGGGCCTACCGCTAACTGACGAGAGGTGCCGAATATAGCATACACTAGCTGAGGGAAAATGGCTGCATATAACCCATAAACAGGAGGGAGGCCTGCAATCATAGCATAGGCCATGCCTTGTGGAATAAGCATTACACCAACCGTTAGGCCTGCAGAAAGATCGCCACTAAGGTATTCTTTTTTGTAATTGGGTAGCCAATTTAGTATTGGAAGAAACTTTTTCATACGGGTGTGTTGTTATTCATACTCAGAAGTGCCTAACTTCCCTAGATGATAGAATAAAATTCTGTCGGCAAAATAAATTATATTTGATGAGCGCAAATGTAGCTTAGGTCACATTACATATTTTCCGGAATAGATTACTTTGTAATGTGGAGGAGTGTTAGAAAAAATAGGCGTGCTCTAAAACAATAAAAAAGAATACTATGAAAAGAATGACAAATTTAAGCTTAGTTCTATTATTGGTAATAGGCTTTGTTTCTTGTGGAAACTCTCAAACACAAGAAAAAGCATCATCTAATAAAACCCAAACGAAGGCGATTGCCAAAAATATTGGCACCAATGAGTTTGAAGAAATGATGACCTCTAAAAAGGATGTGGTAATATTAGATGTGAGGACATCAGAAGAAGTAGCTGCAGGAGCCATTGAAGGAAGCACTCATTTAGATATTTATTCGCCCAATTTTAAATCTACGTTAGAGGAAATGGATAAAAGCAAGCCTGTGATGGTGTATTGTGCAGTTGGTGGCAGAAGCGGGCAAGCTATGCAGATGATGAAAAAAATGGGGTTTAAAGAAGTATATAACCTATCGGGTGGAATAAGAGCCTGGCAAAGCGAAGGAAAGCCGGTAAAATAATCGAAGATATTAGACTATTAGATATTAGACATAAGATTAAGATTTTTCTTGTGTTTCATATCTAATGTCTTTAGTCTAAAAATAGCTATGATAAATCTTTTAAGAGGCATTGATTTTAGCCTACAGAGTTGGAGCTTTTCGAGGGTGATTCGCTTAGGGTTAGGCTTATTTTTCTTTATACCTGCTATTCAAGAAGTTGACTATTTTGCTATGATGCTTGGGGGCGTTCTGCTTTACCAAGCCATTGCAAATACAGGGTGTGGTTTTACTAAAAACAATAACAGTTGTGGGGTTGACCCTCCTAAAACGGATAAAAAAGTTAAGTTTTAATCGTAGGGTTAGCCTATTAGGTTTAATCTAAAGTGGTTTAATTCCCCGATGCTTGCATCGGAAGCAACTATGTTTTCGCAGAAAATTCAGCTTGATACCCCGTCAGCTTGCTGCGGGGTAGTTCATTTTTGAGTCGAGTCACTTTTTAAGTTTGGATTTGATTTCGTTAAATTGTTGTTCTGTCATGTCAGAATTGGGAGAGTTAAATACAAACAGTCCACCTCTATGGATTATCTCAATAAAGGGTGGATACTCTTGATATAAGTACAAGCGAATTTTCCGACTGTCAGGTGTCTCAAAAATTCCTTTCTTGATGTCTCCAGAATCAAACCCATGTACTCTTCTAATAGTTTTAGGATACTGGGTAGTTAATCGTACGTCTTCGATAGCATGAAAGAAAATACCAACTTTCAATAATTTTCCAATTTTAATAGAATCGGAAGAAATTTTAACCTTGGAAGGTATCATAAGAACTAAAATAAAAATAACAATGAAAACGAATGCTAATAATAGAATCAACTGTGTCATGATTGATTTTTTAAGTTATGTATCGTATATATCAAATTAACAAATCTGGTAATAAGAATGTCACATTGGTGGCACACAACAAATTCCTAAGAGGAATAGAATTTCTTTTATTCACTAATAAAAGTACATAAAATTCGTTACTATTCAGCTATCCAAAATACTATTTAAAGGGTTTGGAGCTACATTTTTGGTAATACCTAATATCCGCAAGACCTGACAGGTTTTTGTTGATAATCACTAAGTTATAGCCATTTTCGGATCACTTAATTGGGTGAAACCTGTCAGGTCTAATCGGCTACAAATCAGAAGATTACAAATATGGT
>Ga0256834_1000252_pt1 | contig 39055 bp, 37 predicted proteins | sample 4281140metaG_FD_190536 | JGI IMG/M metagenome (GOLD analysis project Ga0256834, IMG submission 190536) | Hydrothermal vent microbial communities from East Pacific Rise, Pacific Ocean - 4281-140 | ecosystem: Environmental > Aquatic > Marine > Hydrothermal vents | place: Pacific Ocean: East...
TAGGCACCTCTTGTTCCGGTCACTTTCAGAAAAATATTGACTTTTGCCGGTGCGTTTCGCTTCATGATCTGGAGAGCTTCTCCTTGAGGCTTTCAAGCAGTTGCGTAGGGGGTTCCTTCGAGGCTTTTTTGTTCTCTTCGCTCACCGCCAAAAAGAGCTCTTCTCTCAATATTGTTATATCGTCTGGAGCTTCTATTCCGATACGAACGCCGTGCGTATCGCAAGAGATTATCTTTATTTTTATATCCTCCCCGATACGTATGGCTTCATCTTTTTTCCGTGTCAGTACGAGCATAGTTCCACCTTGTTTAGCAGATAGGCAACCCGGTCGCCGTCATCTATCTCTATAATAGCAAAATATTTGTCGAAAACGGTGTAGTAGATACCTGGTCTTTCGTTTTCGAAGTCTGATCTATAAACTTTTTTTCCCAGAAGGAGATTTTTTGGATCTCCCGTATAGCGGTTTGGAGGCGGTTTTAGATAGCTCAGCGGATCGAGAGCCTTTTCGTGCTCATATATGAACTTTCCTTCACTGATACGCTCCAGATAGCTTAACGCGCCGCTGCAACCGAGTCTCTGTGCGATGGCGAGTCCCAAAGAGCGTATGTATGTCCCCTCGCTCACATCCGCTTCGAAGGTTATGAATGGGTGCCGATAGTGCAGCAGGCGTATTGAGTGGACTGTCGAACTGGTCTGCTCGAGTTTGACGTCTTCGCCGGAGCGTGCCAGCCGGTAGGCTCTTTTGCCGTCTATTCTCTTTGCGCTGAATTTGGGCGGAGTGTAGCGAAACTCACCTTCGAACGACTCCACCGCTTCCGCTACTCTCTCTTTTTCAATCGGCTCGATGTTTTCGATCTTTCGTATCGATTCGATATCCAGTGTATCGCTATGTGTGCCGAGCCATAGTGTAGCTCTGTATCTCTTGGGACTCTTTTTCAAAAAGCGAAACAGTCTGGTATACTGCCCGAAAGCGATAATGAGCACTCCGCAGGCGAACGGATCGAGTGTGCCTGAAAATCCGGCTTTTTTTACGCCGTAGCGCCGCTTTATTTTCGAGAGCATGGAGTTGGAGCCTACGAACATAGGTTTCTTTGCGACGAAAAGGCGATTGGTGCAGGCCATAACGCTATCCTCTTCTATTCTCTTGCAAGCGCTTCAAGGCTAAACTCTCTCTACGAAAGATGAGAGAATCTCTCTTCGATCTCCACCGAAATTTATCTGGAGCTTGAAGTCCCTTCCGGCTCTTGTTACACCAAGCACCCTTCCTATTCCGAAAAGTTTGTGTTTTACCAGGTCGCCCTTTTTGTAGCTGACAGATTTTTCTATGACCAGCGAGCCTTCCAGAAGGCCCGATTCGGTGAGGAAGCGGCTCTTTTCGAGCTGCTTTCTGCGCCCCTTGTGAAAGCGGCTCTGGACGGTGGATAGTGTGAGGCTCTCCTTGGCCCTTGTGATTGCTACATATCCGAGCCTGCGCTCCTCTTCTATATCGCAACCGTCGCCAAGAAGCGGAAAAAACTCCTCCTCCATACCTATTACGAAAAGATGGGAAAACTCCAGCCCTTTTGAAGCGTGTACACTCATGATCGAAATCTGCTCCCCCTTGATCTGATCCTGTTCGCTCTGAAGGGAGATTTCATTCAAAAAGGCATCAAGACTCATATCCGGATTCTTTTTTATCATGTCGCGAAAGAGGCCGTAAAACTCGTCGAGGTTCAAAACGCGCTCCATTCCGTCCGGCATGGCGGCATAATACTCTTTCAGGCCGATGGTAGGATCGAGCATCTCGATAAACTCCATGGTCGAGCGTTCGAGAGTCTCTTGAAGTATTTCGAGATCGTTTATGAAACGGTTGATGGAAGCGTACGCTTTTTTGCTAAGAAGCTGCGAGAGTTCCGATTTTGGCGTTTCGGCGAGAAACTGGCAGAGCGATTGACGCTTCTGGTATGCCGCTTTTTCTATTTTGTCTATCGTAGCCTTGCCTATACCCCGCTTGGGACGGTTGATTACCCTTTTGAAACTGAAGTCGTCGTGACTGTTGGCGATAATTCTAAGATAGCTGATCGCATCTTTTATCTCCGCCCGTTCGTAAAAGCGTACACCGCCTACGAGCTGGTAGGCGATTCCGGCGCGGTTCAGTCCCTCTTCCAAAGATCTCGACAAAGCGTTGATCCTGTAAAGCACAGCGATCTCTCCGGCCGGTACGCCGCTTTGTATGAGCTCTTTTACCGCACGGGCTATCTTGTCCGACTCTTCATTTTCGTCATAGCTTTGAAAGAGTGTGATGGGTTTTCCTTTGCCTTTCGTGCTTTTGAGCTTTTTACCAAGGCGACCTCTGTTGTGCTGTATAAGCAGGTTCGCCGCTGTCAGGATCTCCTCTGTGGAGCGGTAGTTCTCTTCGAGTTTGACCACCTTCGTGCCGGCGAACATGTTGGAAAACTCCAGTATGTTCTTTATATTGGCTCCCCGCCACCCGTAGATACTCTGGTCGTCGTCACCCACTACGCACAGGTTGTTGTGGGAGTGGCATAGCTTTTTGAGCAGCTGCAGCTGCAGTTCGTTGGTATCCTGATACTCGTCTACCATTATGTAGCGGTAGCGATCGCTAAGACTCTCCCTGATATCTTCGTTTTCTTCCAATATTCTATATGTAAGCATCAAAAGATCGTCGAAATCTACCAGGTTGTTCTCAACCAGATACTCCTGGTATGTCTTGTATATCGCGGAGATCTTTTTATAGTTTGGGTGCTCCGCCTGCTCTACGGCCTGAACGGGGTCTATCAAGGAGTTTTTGTAGCGTGAAATTTCGCTTGCCACCAGAGGAGTCGGCAGCTCTTTGCTGATCTGCTTGACTATTCTCTTTTTGTCGTCCGTATCTATAACTATGAAGTCGTTTTTGCGTCCCAGTCTTTCGATGTTGAACTTTAAAAAGAGCAGACCGAACTTGTGAAAAGTACACAGTAGCGGCGGGTATACCGGGCTGTCGATCATGGAAAGAGCGCGCTCTCTCATCTGCGAAGCGGCCTTGTTGGTGAATGTGAGCGTGAGAGTGTTCGCCGGGTCTATTCCAAGCGAGAGAAGATATGCCAGACGGGAAGTGATGGTTTTTGTCTTTCCGCTGCCGGCACCTGCGAGAATCAGCATCGGCCCGTCGATATGGCATGCCGCTTCGCGCTGCTGAGGGTTCAGTTCTTCGAGTATCTTGTCCATACGTTCGCTATCTTTTCCAAATTGAACTTCCGTCAATACCGAAGCAGCGGTGGCCCGGTTATTGAAAGCTCTCTAATTTAATTGAGTATACCAAAAAAAATTTAATATTCAGGTTAGTTTCGCGCTACCTTTTCGAAGCGTGGAAAATGATTTGAAAGGAAAAATTGACGAATAATAAAAAATTATTGCTTTTGAAAAATTTATTTGGTAGAATAACAAATAAAAATATTAAGGGCAGATTATGTTGAAAGATTTTGCTAAACTGGAAACCTTTTTGACAGTCATCAGAGAGCACAGTTTTTCCAAAGCTTCGGCCAAACTCGGAATTTCGCAGCCGGCGGTAACGCAGCAGATCAAGTTTATAGAGAAGTATCTCGACTGCAAGGTTATAGAGCGAAAGAAAAACGGTGTCATTCTGACGAAAGAGGGTGAAGATCTCTACCGTATAGCGCTTAGACTTGAGAAGTGTATCAACAGCGCAGAAAGAGACCTGATCAAGATCATAAACAAAGAGATCACTTTCAGAATCGGCGCCTCGTTTACGATCGGAAACTTCGTTATCCCGGGCAAATGTCTAAACAATATAAAAGAGGTTATCCATAACGACGTTCAGGTAAAAGTGGAACTCTCGGCGCAGGTTATAGACGACATAATAAACAAAAAGATAGATCTCGGTCTGATAGAGTCGCCTGTTTTCAAAGAGGATGTGATCTACAGGGAGTGGCTCGATGACGAACTGGTGATATTCAGCAACAGACCTCTTCCCAGATACCTGAAACCGGACGATCTGAGGGGTTTCCGCTGGATATGCAGAAACGAATCCTCACATACAAGAAAACTGGTCAAGGAGGTTTTCGAGGATATAGGGTTTGACTGCAACAATCTCGACGTTCTGTATGAAGTAGACAGCACATCGACGCTGAAGGCCTCCATTTTGAAAGCGGACAAGGATGAGAGTAATCCTCCCGTAGTATCGGTCATTTCGCATGCTGCGATTGCGGACGAAGTTGAAAGCGGAATGCTTTACGAAGCCAAGATCAGAGGCTACCGTATCAAGAGAAAGCTATATATAGCCTATTCGAAAGAGCGAAAGCATGACGCCTTCATAGAAAATGTCGTAGGGTATCTTCAGCAGGCTAAATGCTAATCCTCTCCATCGGGGCTCTCTTTTTTGGAGCCCTCTTTTAGGAATCTTCTGTTTTCCGGGTTGCTAAGAAGCGCTTCGAGAGAGCTTTTGACACCGCTCTTTTCATTTTGGTCGAACTCCTCTTTATGGGGAATCGCCATGTTTACAAGAAGAGGTGTATCCTCGACAATGATCTGCATTACGGCGAGAATCGGCATCGAGACCAGGCTGCCGAAATTTTGCGGACCGAAACCGGCTTCGAAATAGATACGGTGTCCATCTGTTTCGAAACTGTCGAACGTATACCCGGCGATTGCAAATAGCGTCACATTTTGCAGTTGCGAGGAGAGTTCCGGCGGAAGCGGAGGGTCGAAATCCACATACTCTATATTGCAAAGCAGTCCGAAAGGGATGCCGTTTTCCAAAAGCAACTCTAACATCTCGTTGATGGATCTTTCCATCAGACTCTGAAATTTTGGATCCTTAATGAGATCGATGACCATACTTCTCTCTTTGTGCACTTGTCAAAATTCGAATCAATCAGTGATTATACCATTTTCTACCGGTGAAAAACCGATCATGGCATTCATGAGCGCGAATCTTTCGAAACTCTCTATCTCGTTTACCCCGATATCCCTCGGTACCAAAAAGCCGCTTCTTATCAGCCTTTCGCGGGTTGTGCCGCGCAGAAGCGGGGTTTTGGGTGTCAGCCACTTTCGGCCGTCGTAGAAGGCGATATTGGCTATTGAGGTATCCGTGACGAGTCCGTCGCGAATGATTAGAATGTCGTCGGCGTCGCCGCGGGTTTGAAATAACTCCTCTATCGCCTCCCTATCGGTGTACTTGTGTGCATACTCTATGGATGAGGAGACTTTTTTCAGCTTTTTTATACATCTTCGCTTGTAGGGAGTATAGCTTATTTGCGTTATTTGGCTTCCGTATTCGATGCGGCATTTAAGTATGCAGGAGCCTGAAGGGGGTTTTATGACACTGCCAAGATCCACTCTGCCCGCCTCCTCTCCAAAGAGTGCGGCTCTGCTGGCATCGAAGCGGGCCTGATGGTAGGAGAGATGCTGGATGGATCCGTTTTGTATACATATCGTTTCAAAGAGCATGTCAGCCCTCCTTTTTATTGTCGAGACCTTTTGGGGAACCCTCTATATTCGCAGTTTTAGATCTCTTCGCTGAATAGTTCCGTACTCAAGTACCTCTCTCCGGTATCGCACAGAACCGTCACTATGGTTTTACCTCTGTTTTCCGGTCTGGAGGCTATCTTTACGGCAGCGTCTATATTGGCTCCGGAGGAGATGCCGACCAGTATTCCCTCCTCTTTGGCTATACGCCTGCTCATCGCAAACGCCTCTTCGTTCGAAACCTTTATAACCTCTTCGTAAACATCCGTATCGAGAACTTTCGGAACGAAACCGGCGCCTATCCCCTGGATTTTGTGAGGTCCTGGCCTGCCCCCGGAGAGAACCGCGGAAGTGACCGGCTCTACCGCATATACCTTAACCGAAGGCAGTCTCTCTTTCAAAACCTCTCCGACACCGGTTACGGTGCCGCCTGTTCCGACTGCGGCTATAAATATATCGATCCTGCCTTCCGTATCCCGCAGGATCTCTTCAGCTGTGGTTTTGCGGTGAATCTCCGGGTTGTCCGGATTTTCGAACTGTTGGAGAATCATGGAGTTTTTGATCTCTTTTTTCAGTTCGAAAGCCCGATCGATGGCTCCTTGCATACCCTCTGCCGCGGGTGTGAGCTCCAGTTGGGCCCCAAGAGCTTTTAAAAGCTTCCTGCGCTCTATGCTCATAGACTCTGGCATGGTAAGAATGAGGCGTATACCTTTCGCCGCGCAGACGCTTGCAAGGGCTATGCCCGTATTGCCGCTTGTCGGCTCTATCACTGTACTGCTTTCATCTATGAGCCCGCGCTCCAGTGCACGCTCTATCATGTTTTTGCCTATTCTGTCCTTTACCGAGCCTCCCGGATTCATAAATTCGCATTTGCCGAGTATCGTACATCCGGTATCCTTCGATGGACCTCTAAGCAGTACCAGCGGGGTGTTGCCTATCAGCTCCGTAACATCTTTTGCAATCTTCATATCCCAAGACTCCTTGATTGAAATCACTGCTCCCCTGAGAGGATAGAGAATCTATTGAATAGATAGTAGCATAAGAGATAATAAAATCGAATTATTCAGGATAGATTTCGCTCAACGCGGGCGGATAATGTCTGTGACGGGACCGTTTGTAGAGTGATATATGGTCGTACCGTGGCGATTTGCCTGCATCTGGAGGATCAGACGTTGAAGATCCGGCTCTATCGATGGAAGGAACCAGGCATTGTTGCTTATAGCCGCCATATATTCGGGCTCGCCTTCATAGAGTCTGTCTGTAGTCGCTTCATAGCATATCGCATTTCGCCACGTCACTCCCGCCATCTGAAAGTCGCTCGGCTCCTTCGCCGTCTCATAATCACTCGCGCCACCGAAGAATATCTCGTTGATCCATTTTCCTATCCACGAAGGAAGCGGCACCTCTTCGCCAAACGGAACCAAAACCACCTTGTGCATCACCTTCAGGTCTCCGTCATGAAAAAAGTATGTCGAGTTGTACGACTTTCCGTTCTCTTCATAGAGTGCTCCCGTCACTATATCTATCTCTTCGCTCATTGATATGATTCTTTCGAGAAGATCGATCTCTGTATTGAGGTAGAGCGGAAATGCACTCTCCGGTAGAATTACCGCTTTGTATCCTTCCCGTTCGGCCTCTTTTATCGATGCGAGATTGCTCTGGATTATTAGATTCAGGTAGCGCGGGTCCCATTTGTCGCGCTGGTCCAGATTTGTCTGTACAAGTTTTACCGGAAGATCCTTCTGTGCGGTGTGGTGCGGAAAATGTAGAGCGCATAGCATGGCGACCGGCATGAGCCATCGCCATCGTCTCTTGACGATGAGAAAGAGTGCAAGGAGTGCAAGGATCAGCCACAACTGCCAAAGAGAGTCGCCAAAGATCGATCCGGTGAACATGAGCGCCGGCCTGAACCAATCGAACCCCATCGGATGGAGCCACTCGAGTGTACCGAGTGCAAGCGCTCTGGCAGCGGGATGGGAAAGAAGACCTATCGCCCAGAAGATAAGGCCGTATGTCAGCGCAACGGCGACCGTGACAAAGGGAATCATCCAGGCCAGATCGTAGTAGCGGAAACTAAGACCTATCCACCAGAACCAGAAAAGGCCGGTAAAAAAGCCGCTCCAAAAAAGTGCCGGTCTCGGAAGAGTGAGCCAGAAAAAGAGAGCGAGAACTCCAAGAAGAGCCTGAAGCCATGGAAAAAGAAGGCCGAAATGAAACATATAGATGAACATGGAGGCACAAAGTGCGCAAAGAAAGCCTAAACTTAGAGAAGGAGTGTTAAAATAGCGCATCGAAATTTTCATACATAAGGATAAGAGATGAATGGTGCCGAGCAGGGGAATATATTAGCTTCATTGTTTCCGCTTCTGATTTTGTTCGCGATCTTCTACTTTCTGGTGATTCGCCCGCAGCAAAAGCAGGCAAAACAGCACAAAGAGATGGTCGCTTCACTGAAAAAAGGCGACAAGATCGTTACTACCGGCGGATTGATAGCCGAAGTGATCAAGCCCGAAGAGGATTTTATCAAAATCAAGCTTAACGACGAAACGATCGTCAAGCTGGTACCAGACTACGTAGCCAGAAAGATAGAGGATGAAGCTTAACTACCGGGTACTGATCTTCCTGGCCGCCGCCATCTTCGGTATAGCGCTCTCCATGCCTTCGCTTCTACAGACGGAGAAGGGCTCCAAAATAACGCTTGGGCTCGATCTTCAAGGAGGCCTGCATATGCTTCTGGGTGTCGATACGGACGAAGCGATCCGGTCGAAAATAAAGTCGCTCGCGTCGGCTGTGAAGTATGCCGCTGAAGACGAAGAGCTGATAATAGACGGCTTCAAGGTCAAAAACGGCAAGGTGGAGTTCGAGCTGCTCGACAGGGACGATGTGCCGAAGATGGATGCGATACTCGACAAGATCGAAGGGATAGCCGTAGAGAAAAACGGACTCAAATATACGGTTTCGCTTACGCCGGCCGAGAAGGAGTCGATCAAGAAGTATGCGATTACCCAGGCAGTCGATACGATCAGGAACCGGCTCGATCAGTTCGGTCTTGCGGAGCCGACGGTAGCGAAGCAGGGCAAGGATAAGATACTGGTGGAAGTGCCCGGTGTCAAAACGCCCGAACAGGAGCAGCGTATTCGCGAGCTCATCGCCAAAGCGGCCCATTTGCAGCTCATGGCGATAGATGAAGAGCGTGCGGCGAATGTCGAAAACATGACGCCTGCCGAGGCCGCCAGGTATGGTGACGTAATCTTGCAGGGTGCCCAGGACGGCCGGAAGTATCTCGTCAAAGAGATTCCGATTCTCGACGGCTCGATGCTGACCGATGCGAGGGTCGCGTTCGATCAGAGCAACCAGCCTGTCATCAACTTCTCTCTCAACTCCCAGGGTGCAAAGATATTCGGTGACTTCACCGGCAAGAATGTAGGCAAGCGCCTTGCCGTCGTTCTGGACAACAAGGTCTACAGCGCGCCGGTGATTCGAGAACGTATCGGGGGAGGCAGCGGACAGATCTCCGGCGGTTTCAGCGTCAAGGAGGCTCACGACGTGGCGATCGCGCTACGAAGCGGCGCACTGCTGGCTCCGGTCTTCATGGAGGAGAAGCGAAGCGTTGGGCCGAGCCTCGGTGCCGACAGCATCAAGGCTTCGATGATAGCTCTGATCACAGGATTCATAGCCGTGGTGATCTTTATGGTCTTCTATTACGGGATCGCAGGGATAGTCGCCGATATCGCACTTATAGTCAATCTCTTTTTGATACTCGCGATCATGGCGCTTTTCGGCGCGACACTGACTCTGCCAGGTATGGCGGGAATTGTATTGACGGTGGGTATGGCGGTAGATGCCAATGTCATAATCAACGAACGTATAAGAGAGCTTCTGTATGAAGGCAAGAGTATTACCAAAGCTATCGAGCAGGGGTATGCAAACGCCTTCAGTGCGATTTTGGACGCCAATATCACGACTCTTATCGCAGCAGTGGTGCTATACGCCTACGGTACAGGACCCATAAAGGGATTCGCGATCACTATGAGTATAGGTATTTTGGCATCTATGCTGACGGCGATCCTTGGAACCCACGGTATCTGGCAAATGCTCGAATCCAGAGTATCGAAAAAGAGACTGAATATCTGGTTCGGTATCAAGACTCCGGAGGTTGCGAAATGATACTTCGAGAGCTTATCGCCGGATACCCGGATTTCACGGTCATAGAGGCTATGCCTTTGCGCCGTTTCCCAACCGCGGAGCGAGCCGCACCAGTGCGGCGGGCCCGCTGGGAGAAGCGTTTAGTGAATGCGAACTGCTTCGCATTCATAGCTTCGCACGACGATCGTGCTGTGCCGTCGGCGCCACGACATGTCCGGACAAGCGAACACAGCGTTAGCGTAGCCGGTGGGGCTTTGCCGCAACGGCGTTTCCCAACCGCGGAGCGAGCCGCACCAGTGCGGCGGGCCCGCTGCCGAAGCGAACACAGCGTTAGCGTAGCCGGTGGGGCTTTGCCGCAACGGCGTTTCCCAATAATGGAGGGAGTCTAATGGAACTGTTCAAATACAAAAAACCGATCCCCCTGATGGCCAAATCGAAGATCTTTTTTACGATCTCGGTAATAGCCGTTTTGGCATCATACGTACTGATCTTCACCAAGGGCTTCAATCTCGGTATCGATTTTGCCGGAGGTACGGTGGTTCAGGTGAAATACGAGGGGGAGGCTCCCATCAAGAAAGTGCGCGAAGCCATACGCTCCTCCAAAATATTCGAAGGTGCGTCGGTCAACTATTTCGGCAGCAAGGACGAGATCGTCATAAAAGTGCGCACCAGCAGTAAAAAACTCGGTACAGATATAGGTGACGAGGCGCGTAAACTTCTGGAAAAGACAGGCAAGTTCGAAGTCAGACGCGTAGATATGGTCGGTCCGAAGGTCGGGAGCGAGCTTCGTGAAAAGGGTATCATGGCCCTTGTCCTGGCAATCGCCGGTATCCTGATATATGTCTCTTTCAGATTCGAGTGGCGTTTTGCTATAGCATCGGTAGTGGCGCTGATACACGATGTATCGATAGCCATGGGTGCCATCGTCCTTTTCAACATAGAGGTCAATCTCGATATTCTGGCGGCACTTTTGACTATCCTCGGTTATTCGCTGAATGATACGATTATCGTTTTCGACCGGATCAGGGAGGGGCTTGTGACTGTGCGAAGTTCCAAGCTTGCGGATGTTATCGACGAGTCGGTTACACGTACGCTTTCACGTACGACACTCACATCATTGACCACCTTTTTCGTCGTCTTGACACTCTTTTTGATGGGCGGTGAGATTATCAACGGATTCAGCTTTACGCTGCTTGTCGGTATAGTGGTGGGTACATACAGCTCGATATTCATCGCGTCGCCACTGCTTATGATCATGAAGTTCAATGTAGAGAACTACCGGAAAAAGCTTGCGGAGAAGAAGCGCAAAGAGGAGGAGAAGGCCAGATTGCGCGCTATGTATGAGCAAGGTACTGTATAAAACAGCGGGTATCGGCGAAACACCTCTTTGCGCCGATGCCGACAAACCTCTATCTATCCCAAAATATTGCGAGAAGTTCAAATGAAATACAATCCTCATCAAATCGAGAAAAAGTGGCAGAAGTTCTGGGAGGAAAACTGCAGTTTCGAGCCTGCCGACGATAAAAGCGCTCCGAAGAAGTATGTTCTTAGTATGTTTCCGTATCCAAGCGGCAGGATCCATATGGGGCATGTAAGAAACTATGCGATAGGCGATGCCATAGCGAGATACTGGCGCAAAAACGGCCATAACGTGCTCCATCCGATAGGGTGGGACGCTTTCGGTATGCCGGCTGAGAATGCAGCTATTAAAAACGGGGTTCATCCGAAGAAGTGGACCTATGAAAATATCGCATATATGAGAAAGGAGTTGGCGGCGCTTGGACTCTCTTTCTCGAAAGATCGTGAATTCGCCACATGCGATCCTCTCTATACAAAATATGAACAGGCGTTCTTTATCGATATGTGGGAGAGGGGTCTGGTATACAGAAAGAAGGGTTATCTGAACTGGTGCCCACACGACCAGACGGTTTTGGCGAACGAGCAGGTAATAGACGGCTGCTGTTGGCGCTGCGACACTCCAATCGTGCAGAAGGAGATGTACCAGTACTACATAAAGATTACAGAGTATGCGGACGAACTGCTCGAAGATCTTGGCAGGCTCGAGGAGGGATGGCCCGCACAGGTTATCGCTATGCAGCGCAACTGGATAGGCAAAAGCGTGGGGCTCGAGTTCTCCTTTAGGCTGGATAAGCAGAGCGCCAGAATGTGCGGCATAGAGAGCTTTGAAGTCTTTACGACACGGCCGGATACGATTTGCGGTGTAAGCTATGCGGCGGTGGCTCCCGAACACCCGATCGCCAAAGCGGCTATCGAAAGAGGCGTTGTAGACAGTGCCGCTGCCGAGAAGATCGCACAGATGCAAAGGATGCCGGTACGTGAACGCAATATGGCCGAAAAAGAGGGAGTACCGCTGGGACTTTACGCCGTCCATCCGGTCACGGGCGAGAGGGTGCCGGTGTGGGTGGCGAATTTCGTTTTGATGGAGTACGGCAGCGGAGCGGTGATGGCGGTGCCCGCGCACGACAGTAGAGATTACGATTTCGCAAAGAGGTATGATCTGCCGATAAAGCCGGTGGTTTTTCCCGAAGACGGTGAGTTGCCTGAAGGAGAAGCCTTTGTAGAAGACGGCGTAGTAAAAGGATGCGACGGCTTTGACGGTCTGTTTGGTCAGGAGGCGAGGGATGCGATAATCTCGTGGTTTGAAGAGAAGGGTCTCGGCAAAAAAGTGATCAACTTCAGGCTCAAGGACTGGGGAGTGAGTCGACAGCGTTACTGGGGAGCGCCTATTCCCATGATCCACTGTCGTGAGTGTGGTGTTGTGCCGGAAAGAAAAGAGAATCTGCCGGTGACGCTGCCTGACGATGTGGAGATAACCGGAGAGGGAAATCCTCTCGACCGTCATGCTTCCTGGAAAGATACGGTGTGTCCAGAATGCGGCGGCAGTGCCGAAAGAGAGACAGACACGCTCGATACCTTCGTGCAGTCGAGCTGGTATTTTCTGCGATATACGACGCCGCGCAGGCTATGGGAGGAGACCGCTTTCACAAAAGAGGATGCCGGGTACTGGATGCCTGTGGATCAATATATCGGCGGCATAGAACACGCTATTTTGCACCTTCTGTATGCGCGTTTCTTTACGAAGGTACTAAGAGATCTCGGATACGTGAATGTCGATGAGCCGTTCAAAAGACTTCTTACGCAGGGTATGGTACTCAAAGATGGTGCCAAAATGAGCAAATCCAAAGGGAATGTGGTCGATCCGGACGCTCTGATAGAGAAGTATGGTGCGGATACCGCAAGACTCTTTATACTTTTTGCGGCACCTCCTACCCAGGAGCTGGAGTGGAACGACAGCGCGGTGGAAGGAGCCCATCGCTTCTTGAGAAAGCTTTACGACAGGGCAGGCAGAGTCGATGAGTGTACGAGACTTCCCGAGATTGATCACTCGGCTTTGCAGAAGAGTGAAAAGGAGGCGAGAAGAAAGGTTTACGAAGCACTCAAAAAGGGTGAAGATGTATATAGGGAGCGCTTTACGTTCAATACTCTAATCGCCGCGGTGATGGAGGCGCTCAACGCACTTGACAAACAGCAAAATCCTCAGGTATGGCAAGAGGGAATGTGGATTTTGCTTAATCTTCTGGAGCCGATAGTTCCGCATATCTGCTGGGATTTGAGCGAGACTCTCTTTAAAAGGAACAATTTTGGCTTTATAGATATCGTCGAGGAGGTTTTCGAAGTCGATACGATTCAGATGGCGGTATCTGTAAACGGCAAACCGAGAGCACAGATCGAGGTCTCGGCCGATGCCGCAAAAGAGGAGATACTCGAAATAGCGAAGAGCTCCGTACCCAAGTGGCTCGAAGGCAAAAGTGTCGTCAAGGAGATCGTAGTACCGGGCAGGCTTGTCAATCTCGTAGTAAAGTAGAAGAGGAGTTTGGTTGTGAGAAGAGCGGATCGCGGTACTATACGGGCTGTTGCGCTTCTCATGATTTTCAGTTTTCTCTTTTCGGCGACTTTTTCCGGCTGCGGATACAAGCCGATGACGGCCTATACCAAGAGGGTGTTTACGGACAGGATCTATACGGAGGTAGAGGTCTATCTTCGCGATCCGGAGAATGCCGTTTTGGTAAAAGATGCGATGAACGAAGCAATAGTAAGCCGGTTCGGTGCCAAGATCGCGAAGAAAGAGGATGCGACGACCCGCCTGTGGATCAGATTCAAGTCGGTCTCCTTTTCACCGATACAGTATGATGCCAACGGATATGCCGTCTACTATCGGGCCAGGGTAAATCTTAATGTTCGCTATGCCTCTGCCGGTACAAAGGGCAAGGAGAGCGTTGTCGGCTTTTATGACTTCCCGATCGAGCCAAATGCCGTAATATCGGATGCCAAGCGTTTTGAAGCTATTCGTTACGGTGCACAAAAGGCACTCGATGCCTTTATATCACGTATGGCTGTACGAGGAGAGAGCCTATGACAATACAGGAGATCATCAAGAAGACGTTGATGGAGGTAAAGTCCAAAGGCGAGAGTCTAACGCCTGATCTTTACAGCGAGCTCTTTTGCAAAGAGGCCAAAAAGGCCAATGTGATCGTAGAAGATTGCCAGAGGGTGGAAAAGTTTTTGAAAAGACTTCCGCCGGAGATTCAAAAAGATTTGAAAAAAAGGCATGTGACGACGGTCGATCAGCTCGTACAGTATCTTGCATCGCAGCTTTCGCGCAGCACCATGAAAGATAGCGTGGAAGTGATAGAAGCGTATAAAATACTTGCGAAGCGTCTGCTTCAGGCCATCACTCTGCTTCACGACAAAGAGGCGGCACAAATGGCGGAGGAGGATCGACGAAGAGTCGACGAGCTGGATGATATCGCGAAGATCGATGCGATGAGAATGAGATGGAACCGGTTCGTAATGGAGTACAGTGATGCCTATCTGGAGAGGCTAGATCCATATTGCCGTGTGGATAAAAGCGATCTAAAAGCGATGGTGGACGGGATCGTAAACTGTTTCAGAAATATGGAAAGAGGCGGCACTCTTCAAAAAAGCGGCGGTCTTGAAGCGGTAGCGCAGCTCATGATAGCTTCATTGACTCCATCCATAGCGTCGGGAATGGACGATGAGCTGGCCACCATAAGTTCTCAGATAAGATCGGATCCGGAACTGCTGACATCGGATGCCATGGTGCAGGATCTGAAGCATATGATCAAAAAGAGGATCGAACTCGATAAAAAGGCTGTCATTTCCCAGATAGGTGAGCTCGATTCTGTAATAGAGCATATAAATCTCGCTCTTACCAGGGTTATTGACTCGGGAGAGGGAAACAAAGAGGCTCTCGGGGTGATCCAGGGGGAGCTTGAAAGCGTAAACCTCAAAGCCGACTCTTTCGAAGTGATCCATGCGAAACTTCTCGCCATAGCGGCCTCACTCGAGAAAGAGACCATGGTGCTCAGCGAAGAGATGCACAAAAGCAGGGAACGCATAAGCGAGCTTCAGCAAAAGGTGAGAGTACTTGAAGCGGCTCTTCACAGGGAGCGCAAAAAGTCCTCTACCGATACACTGACAAAGCTCCCGAACAGAAGAGGACTCGATGAGAGTCTATCCAAGGTCGAAGCCGCCTTCAAGCGCTACGGCGACAACTACTCGGTAGTCCTTTTCGATCTCGATAATTTCAAGGCGGTCAACGATACATACGGGCACGATGCGGGGGATATGATTTTGGCCTCTTTTGCGAAGCAGTTGCGACGCTACAGCAGGGAGCTCGATATAGTCGGGCGCTGGGGAGGCGAAGAGTTCATGGTCATTCTGCCCAAGACCGACAAGGAGGGGGCATACAGATTTGCCCAAAAGTTAAGAGAGGTCGTGCAAAAGAGCAAGTTTCTCTACAAGGATAGGCGAATACCGGTCACGGTGAGCGGCGGTGTGGCCGATCGCGCATCCTATCCCGATCAGCAGGCTATGCTCAAAGCGGCTGACGAGAAACTATACGAAGCCAAAGAGGGCGGGCGTAACAAAATTGTCAAGTGAGTCGATGAGTCTGGATCACTTTTTGCGGAGCAAGCCGCTCTACTACGATAAAATCGATCTCAGTCGTATGCCTCGTGCATACAATCTCGTCAAAAAGTATCTGAATCCGGGCCGTATAATACATCTTGTAGGTACAAACGGGAAAGGGAGTACGGGCCGTATTCTTGCGGAGCTTCTGCGTAGCAGCGGATTTGAAGTAGGTCACTACAGCTCTCCTCACATCCTTGAATTCAATGAACGTATATGGATTGACGGGCATGATATTTCAGACTCCGGTCTTGAAAGGGCTCACGAAAAACTGTACGGTCTGCTTCCGGAAGAGGTCTCTGATTCGCTTAGCTACTTCGAGTACACCACACTGCTTGCGCTTGTAGCTTTCGAAGGTCTCGATTTCGTGGTTTTCGAAGCCGGACTCGGCGGAGAGTTCGATGCCACGTCCGTGGCAGAAAGAGAGCTTAGCGTCATAACTCCCATCGGACTCGATCACCAGGCCTTTTTGGGCGATACGATAGAGGAGATAGCTTCCACGAAACTCCGCTGTATGGCACGCTGTACGGTGGTGGCACCGCAACCGGAAGAGAAGATCTACTCTATCGCCGACTCCATAGCCGCCCAGAGAGGGAGCAGGCTTGTATTCGTAAAGGATTTCGACGCACAGAGGATTAAGAAGATAGGCGAAGTCTGCAAAAAGAGAGGCTGGCCGAAGTTTCTCGCGCAAAACGCCGCCACGGCGATTGCGGCGGCGGAAGAGATTCTCGGCAAAAGAATAGATCCCGAAGCTCTTGAAGGGGTTGTGCTTCGAGGCCGTTTCGAAAAGGTGGCCCCTAACGTGATTTTGGATGTCGGTCACAACCTATTGGCGGCTGAAGCGGTTGCTGGGGCGCTCGAAGGAGAAAAACCTGTTTTGGTCTATAACGCTTTGGAGGACAAGGATGCGGAGGGAATTTTGAAAACTTTGGCACCCCATGTCTCGGGTCTTGAGCTGATCGATATAGAGAATGCCAGGGTTATGGATAAAAAAGCGGTGATCGCCGCTGCCGAAAGAGCGGGATTGAGCGTCGGCAGATTCGATGGAGTGAGGAAGGACAGGAACTATCTCGTATTCGGTTCGTTTGCGGTGGCGGAGGCATTTTTGAAGCGAGAAAATGAAGCATAAGATACTTATAACGATAACAGATACCGAAAACTTCAGGCAGTTTAGTCTGGGGCAGATATTCAGGTGGGTTTTTGCAGCGTTTCTGCTTTTGGTCGTAGCGGCAGGAGCGGCGGCCTACTTCTACCTTGTCTGGCTCGAAGAGGCCTACGAGGAAGCGAGACTCAGGCAAGCGGTGCTGGAGCGCAACGTCTCTATACTGAATGGAAAGATACTGGAGCGTCAGCAGGCACTCGATCGTCTCGGCGATCGCCTCAATGATCTGGAGCTTTTTGTGGGGGAGAGTCCCGGAAAGGACTTCTCAACCTCTGTAAGGATCCAGAACGTTACACTTTCTGCGGCACAGCTTGCACTGCTTTTTTCTATCGTACCAAACGGCGAGCCGCTTCCGATGCAGGGAGTGACGAGCGCTTACGGATGGAGAAAACACCCTATCAAGGGCGGCAAGGAGTTTCATGCCGGAATAGATCTAAGGGCCAAGAACCAAAAGCCTGTCTGGACCACGGCCAACGGTGTTGTAGAGTATGCAGGATATCACAAGAGAAGCGGATACGGCAACCTCGTCATAGTTGACCACGGTTTCGGCTTCAAGACCTACTACGGCCATCTGAAAAAGGTGAGTGTACGTACCGGTGATACGCTGATAAAAGGCGATCTGGTCGGAATCAGCGGAAACAGCGGATTGAGTACGGCTCCACACCTGCACTACGAAATACGTTTTCTCGCACGCCCTCTGAACCCTTATCCGTTTTTGAAATGGAAAAAAGAGAGCTACACATCAATATTCAAGAAGGTGAAAAAAGTACCATGGGAATCTTTCATCGCACTAATAAGTCATATGGCGGCGCAGGCTATACCTCCGTCATCGCTCCAGGAACCAGAGTCGAAGGATCGATCGTCAGCGACGGAGGGGTCCATATCGACGGAGAAGTCGAAGGAGACGTCATCGCCGAAAGCCACGTCATCGTAACAGCTTCGGGTGTCGTCCGCGGCAATGTCGAGGCCAGAGAAGTCTATGTAGGCGGACGTGTTTGCGGTGATATCTGGGCTATAGAGCTCGAGCTTTACGAAGGTGCCGAATGCGGCGGTGAAATCGAAGCTATGCGTATCATGAAAGGATAGAGGATATGGCGTTCGAAGCCGCACTTTATGACTATTTCGAAGAGGGTAACAGACCAGATATAGTTTTATGTGAAAACGACAAAGAGGCGTCGAGTGCCGCGACGGTAGCGGCGCTTCACGGTATCGAGTGTACGACTCTTCCGGATTTCAGAGCCGTGTTCGGTGAAGATCTAAGAAGTTGGCGCGAAGAGATTTTTGCACTGAATACAGCTTTGCAAGAGTATTATCGCTCTAAAAAAAAGAGGCTTCTGATAGCCCCTTTTCATACGCTTTTATATCCGCTCCCAAGAAGCGAACTGGTAGAAAGAATGCGACTTTCATTTGCCGATGAGGTCGATCTCGAGGCTCTGAAAGAGAGGCTTTTTGCATGGGGATACAGTTTCGTGGATGTAGTGGAGGCCAAAGGAGAGGTCTCCGTAAGGGGAGATATAATCGATATATACTCCCCGGCGAGCGAAAAGCCTTGGCGTATAAGCCTCTTCGATACGGAGATAGAGAATATAAGAACTTTCGAAATCGAGAGCCAGAAGTCCAACAGAGAGGAGGAGATCGAAACGATAGAGATCTCGCCCGCTCTTTATTCACTCACAAAAGAGCAGTACGAGGCACTCTCTAAGCGTATCGAAAGAAGCGATTGCGACGTTTTTGTAAAGGATGCAGCCTCTTTGGGGTTTTGGTACCTTGATGACCTTGCCTGCGACCTGATGGCGGACAAAAAGGCTGTGACGGTAAAAGATTTGCAGGAGGAGATAGCTTTTGCCTATGAACATGCGCCAAAAGCGCTGCCGAAAGCGCGTTTTGAACTTCCATCCCTTCCAAAGAGCGGCAAAAGCAGAAGTATCGAGCCGATCAATGTCGATATATTGACACAAAACTATCCGGAGCGCGAACTGGTTATCGTCGCAGCGAGTGAAGCGCTGGTAAGGCGCAGTCCGATAAAGGATATAGCCAGGGCGCGTATCGTCAAAGCGGATGGGATCGTAAATCTGCTGACACCGGAGAAGATCATCGTTTCGCTGAACAAGCCGTTCAGGAAACGGGCGGTAAAACGTCCTGCGATAATGCTGGACGATCTGAAGCCCGGAGATTATGTGGTGCATGAAACATATGGAGTAGGTATCTTCAAGGGTATCGAACCGCACCGGGTTCTTGGTGCGGTAAGAGACTTTGTCCATATTGTGTACCAGAACGACGATACCCTGCTGCTTCCGGTGGAGAACCTCGATACGATAGACAGGTATATCGCCGAAGGCGGATCTTTGCCCGTTCTCGACAGGCTCGGCAAGGGGAGCTTCGGTAGGCTGAAGGCGAAGGTCAAGGAGCGGCTTTTTGCCATCGCCGGAGAGATCGTCAATATGTCGGCAAAACGCATGCTCCTCAAGGGTGCCGTTATCGATACGCATATACCGGAGCTCGTAGCGTTCAAAGAGGCGGCCGGTTTCGAGTATACTCAAGATCAGGTACGGGCGGTCGAGGAGATTTTTACGGATCTTGGCAGCGGCAGGGTGATGGACAGGCTTCTAAGCGGCGATGTGGGGTTTGGCAAGACCGAGGTGGCTATGAATGCTATTCTTGCGGTCGTCAAATCCGGATACCAGTGTGCGTTCGTCGTTCCGACGACGCTTCTTAGCGCCCAGCACTTCAAGAGTGTGAGCGAAAGGTTGACACCTTTTGGAGTGAGTGTGGCGAAGCTTGACCGTTTTACAACAGCCAGGCAGAAAAGAGAGATTTTGCAGAGGCTCGAAAACGGAGATCTCGATCTTGTGATCGGAACCCACGCTCTTTTGGGGGCGAAGTTTGAAAAGCTCGGTCTGGTAATTATCGACGAAGAGCACAAGTTTGGTGTCAAGCAGAAAGAGGCTCTCAAAAAGATGAGCGAAGATGTCCATCTGCTGAGCATGAGCGCCACACCGATCCCCAGAAGCCTCAATATGGCGCTTAGCAAAATCAAGGGTTACAGCGAATTGCGCACACCGCCGCTGGAGAGAAAAGGGGTGAGGACCTTTGTCAAGAGCTTTGACGAGACGGTCGTCAAAGAGGCTGTGATGCGTGAACTTCGCCGAGGCGGACAGATCTTTTACGTCTTCAACTCGATAGCTGGAATAGAGAGCAAAAAAGAGGAACTTCTCCAGATTCTGCCGGATCTGCGCATTCTGGTACTCCACTCCAAGATCTCAGCCGCCGCAACGGAAAAGGAGATGCTCCGCTTTGAAGCGGGCGAGTACGACCTGCTTCTAAGTACCTCTATCATAGAGTCCGGTATACATATGCCGCGCGTAAACACTATGATAGTAGACGGAGCCGATCGCTTCGGCATGGCCGACCTTCATCAGCTGCGGGGCCGTGTAGGTCGCGGGAAGGTGGAGGGGTACTGCTACTTTCTGGTAGAAAACAAGGATGCGCTTACAGAACAGGCGAAGCGGCGACTGGTGGCTCTGGAGTCCAACTCCTTCCTGGGTAGCGGTGCAATGCTGGCCTACCACGATCTGGAGATCCGCGGCGGCGGCAACCTGATAGGCGAGAGCCAGAGCGGTCACATCAAGCAGATCGGGTACGCTCTTTATCTCAGGATGCTCGAAGACGCCATCAGGGAGTTGAGCCGGGAGAGTGCACCGAAACGCAAAAGTGTCGATATTAAATTGTCTATCACAGCATACCTCTCTGAAGAGTTGATTCCCCACGAGAGGGTGAGGCTGGAGCTTTACAGGCGGCTAAGCGGCTGTGAAGATACTCACGATGTCGTGGAGATCGAGCAGGAGATCGAGGATAGGTTCGGAAGGCCCGATCTGCCAACCAGGCAGTTTCTCGATCTGGTTACGATCAAGATACTGGCGGTAAAAAGAGGTATAGAGAGAATCAGTAATTACAATGAGAATATCACTATACAGTATAATGAAGAGAAAAAGAGCCACTTCAAAGCCCGCAGCAGAGATGACGACGATCTCATTTCGGCGGTTTTGGAGTTTTTAAGGAGAGAAAGAGAATGAAAAGCGGTCTATTGCTAATCTTCGGAGCCGTTTTGGTTTTTGGCGGAGAGTACTACTATATGAACGGTGACAAACGGGTGGAGTTGGAGCCTATTTCACCCTTGGCGGCGAAATACTCGGTTTCTGGATCGGCTCTTTATTTCAAAAAAGGGGACGGCAAAGAGATCGCCGTTCCGAATAGAGTGATACTAAAGCTCGATTCGCCCGAGAATCTGGATAGTTATCTTCGCAAGTACAATCTTAAGCTGGTCAAAAAGTTCGATTTCGGCAATATGTATCTTCTGGAAGCCCAAACACCGGAGCTTGCGCTGGAGGCGGCCAACGCTCTTTATGAGGAGAAGGATGTAGTTTTGGCGCAGCCCGATATCATAAGATCCTGGAGGCTGAGATGAGACTCTACATGTACGCTTTGGTAGCAGCCGCCGTTATACTGCTGCAAGGTTGCGGATCCGATACGGAAGGCTCCTTCGTCTCTACGACCGAACGAAGTGTGGCTCCATACAGTGACAACCCGCTTTATTATCAGCAGTGGTATCTGCATCGCGACGACGCGTTTTATGCTACGTACGGAATCGATCCGGATGCCAATATACACCCGTGGCCCACTACGCAGTATACCGGTAGAGGCGTCAAGGTGGTCGTGATAGACGATGCGCTCGATACGTATCATGAAGATCTTAAGGATGGTATTGTCGCCACTTACGATGTAGAGAGCAGAACCTCCGACGTTTTGCCGAGAAGCTCCATCGAAAACCACGGCACCGAAGTGACAGGTGTAGTGCTGGCTACCAGCAACACTTTGGGAATAACCGGTATAGCGCCGGGGGCACAGATATATTTTATAAGGATTCCGTTTACAAGCGCATTGACCGAGAGTATGATAATCGATGCGTTCCAGCAGGCGAAGGAGTGGGGAGCGGATGTGATCAACTGCAGCTGGGGAAGCGGCGATGTGAGTGCCGCGGTAGCGGCGGCTATACAGGATGTGGCCGTAAACGGACGCGGCGGTAAGGGGACGATAGTGGTCTTTGCCGCCGGAAACGGCGGAGATGACGCGCTTGGCGATCCTATAGGAAACGACGAATCGGGGTTGCCGGAGGTGATAGCGGTCGGAGCTACAAATATATACAACCAACGCACTCCTTACAGCAACTACGGTCCCGAGCTCGATCTGATGGCTCCGGGAGGGGAGTATATGGGGATAGCTACGCTCGATCGCACGGGAAGCGTAGGAGACGATCCGGGCAACTACCTCTACTTCAATTCTCCGGGAGCGTTTGGCGGGACTTCGGCATCTGCTCCTATCGTAGCGGGAGCGGCGGCGCTTTTGCTTGAAGCAAACGGCGATCTGACGAGAGAGGAGGTCATGAGTCTGCTGCAAAGCCATGCCGACAAGATAGATACGGCGCAGTGCAGTTACGATACCAACGGCCACAGTGACTACTGCGGATACGGCAAGATAAACTTGTACAATACGCTGCTTGCTTTATGAGGATTTTGGTGTGAGAGAACTTTTTCTATTGAGGCACGCGAAATCGAGCTGGGACGATCCCGCTCTTAGTGACTTTGAACGACCGTTGAACAGTCGAGGCAAAGAGGATGCCCCGCTTATGGGCGAACATATCGAAAGGCTCGGGATAAAGCCCGATCTCGTTCTGTCGTCTCCCGCCAAACGGGCCAAAAAGACGGCGAAGATAGTAGCACATAAGCTCGGTTATTCGGAAGAGAGGATCGAGTGGCTGGATCGGATATATGAAGCGTCGGTGCAGACTCTTCTTTATACTGTATGCCAGCTTCCGAAAGAGGCCAAACGGGTTATGATAGTAGGACACAACCCGGCTCTTACCATGCTGGCGAATATTCTTGGAGATGTAGCTATCGACAATATCCCCACAGCGGGCATCGTCGGAATCGCGTTCGACAGTTCAGACTGGCATGAAGCGTGCCGGATGCAGGGACATACGATACTTTTCGACTATCCGAAAAAAGTGAAAGGATTGAGTTGAGGGTAGGCTTTATAGGCGATATCGTCGGACGCCCCGGACGCAAGATGATACGGCGCTTTCTTCCTTCGCTCAGGAAGGAAGAGGAGATCGATTTCGTTGTTGCGAATTACGAGAATGCCAGTCACGGTTTCGGATTGACGCAAAAGAGTGCGAACGAGCTTTTCGGTGCAGGTATCGATACGATGACCGGCGGAAATCACACATGGGACAAGAAAGAGATCGGCGGCTTGCTTGAGAGTATGCCGCTGCTAAGGCCTGCAAACTACCCCGAAGGTGTACCTGGAAGCGGTGTAGCGATCTATGAAGTGTGCGGAGAGCGGCTTGCCGTCGTCAATATAATGGGCCATTTCGCGATGCCCATGGTTGACAACCCATTTATAGCGGCCGAGCGGATCGTCGGGGAGCTCGAGGCTGAAGGAGTAGGCAACATTCTGATAGATATGCATGCCGAGGCTACGAGCGAGAAGCGGGCTCTTTTGATGATGCTAAGAGAGCGTGTCAGCGCAATTATGGGTACTCATACCCATGTCGGTACAGACGATCTGGTAATTGACAGAGGATGCGCCTATGTCACCGATGTAGGATTGACAGGATGCCGCGACAATGTGATCGGTATGGATGCCAGGGTGCCGATAGAGCGTTTTTTGACCGGTCTTCCGGGACGTTTTGAAGTACCGAACAGCTGCAAGGGTGTGCTGCAGATGATAGTTATGGAGTTTGAAGAGGGGCGGGCATCCGAGGCGTATAAAATCAAAGTCTATAGCGAAGGCGAGAAGGAGACGGCTCTCAAAGCGAGAGTGGAGAGCGGGTTATGAGATTATCTGCGGAGTAAAAAAAGATGGTAGATAGTTACGAGTTGATCGAAGCGTTGAGTGCCCTGAATCTGCCGTTGCGTGATAGAGATCCATGGTGGTGGCCAAACAGCGGCAGCTATGAAGTCGTAATCGGTGCGATCTTGACACAGAATACGAGATGGGAGAAGGTCGAGAAGGCGCTGCAAAACCTTGGATCTCTCGACGCTCTTACTATGGATGGGCTCGACAGGATCGATGAAGAGTCGCTCCGTGAAGCTATAAAGCCGGCAGGTTTTTACAATACAAAGGCGAAACGGTTGAAGATTCTAAACCAGGCCATAGGCGACAAGTTCGGTGATTTCGAGAGTTTTCAGATCGAAGTGGAGCGCGGATGGCTTCTGGGTAAAAAGGGGATAGGAGAGGAGACGGCCGATGCGATTTTAAACTACGCCTGCTATCGTGAAGCGATGGTCGTAGACTCCTATACCGCCGCTTTGCTTAGATCTTTCGGCTTCGAGTTTGAAAGCTACAGGGAGATTCAGGCGTGGCTGATAGAGGGACTCAAAATGAACGATACTAAAGTGCGCGCCATTTTTCCAAAAGAGCCGAAAGCGCAAATATACGCACTCTTTCACGGGATGATCGTCGAATATTGCAAACGCTACAAGCGGGGCAGGGAGGTCGATATTTCGCCGCTGGCCGGGTAGATGGGGATATTCATGGAGTCTATTCTCTCTATAGGCAGCGACTTCTTGTCGGCTTCAGGGATTTCCATACCAAGATCGAGTCTGGTAATGACTGCCTTCGCGATGAGGTAGCGGCCGCCATCTTCGGTACGGATTCCCCAGATATTGTGCATGACGTAGGCGTTTTTGTTTTTAGTGCCGACATAGAGCATTATATGCCCCGGAAGATGGACCAGGGTAAGAAAAGGGATACCGTTTTTGATGATCACTCGCTCCTTCTCTCTCTTTGAAAGTCCCTTCAAAGAGATCACTTTTCCTACTTTCGCCTGCGCTTTCGAGTTTCTCGGAAGCCATATACCAAACGGTGCGAAGAAGTCGCGGGTCATTGCGGAGCAGTCCCTGTCCTGCGCAACTCCACCCCATCCGTAAGGCTCGCCGAGCAGGCCGCTTGCGATGAGTGCGATATTGGTACGATCGAAAGAAAGAGGCATCCTTTTCGCCCATGTGAGCGGTATGAGGCTCTCTTCGAATCTCGCTTGCCGATCGATCTCTTTTGGAACCAGAATCCGGTAGAAGCCATCCTCCTCTCTGATAAGGGGAAAGAGAGTGGCGGTTTTGGCGTAGAAGAGAAAGTTCTGCTTTCCGTCATAAAGAGCCGCCCCCTCCTTGACTACCGTAACCATCGGCATCTTCATTATTCTATCTATCTGTTTTTGGGAAACGAAAGCTATATCTTCGATTTTTAGCCACCCGAGTGCGAAAGGTGTCTGTACAAATGCCCATCCTCCGTCTCGGCTGAGATGTGATACGAGCAGAGGTGTGAATGCCTTGATCGCACTGTTTTGGTTGTAATCGAAGGGATATCCCTCTCCAGCTGACGAGGGATCGAAAAAGATCGGTCGCTCAGAGGGAAAGAGGCGTAGGTTCGAGGGACGGATCGTAACTGCATGGCGCTTCATCCTGTTCAAGGCGTCGTAATTTGAATTTTCGATCCATCTTGACCATCTGCTTTTTAAAAGCGGCAGGCGGTTTTCCCCAAAGAGAGTTCTCTTTTCGTAGTAGCGTATGGCCCATGTAACGGATGAGGAAGCGGTGTCGACTCTGTTCAAAAGCCAGGGCGTATAACGTTTTTGTAAAAAGTCGGCATAGAGGCGCGAGTGCTCTTTCGGACTCAAGGAAGCTGGATCGTTTTTTAAAAAGGGAGCGAGTTCTTCGGTAGTTAAAGGAGCGGGCTTTTTATATGCACATCCGCCTATAAGAAGTGCAAACAGAGCGCAAAGAAGCAGATCTCTCATACTTTGGATCGGATGACTATCTTTCTGGCACCGAAGAGTTCGACCGCCTTTTGTACCATAGGGTCGTTTTGTATCTCTTTTGCGTCGAACTCTTTTGACGGTTCGGCTTCGCTGCAGTTTCCTGTAACGCATCCGGCGCTGTTGCACTCGATATCTTCGAGCATGGAGGAGGTATGAGTTTTGGCATTTGCATCATCTTCGTTTTCTGTAGTGTCTGTTTCGGGCTCCCTTTCGGGAGCCTCACGCTTTGGGGGCGGATTCTTCGACTTTACGAGAGAGATTTTTGTCTCCAGGCCGAAAATCTCCTGTACGAAGTGCCGGATGATACCGAAGTGGGTTTTTAGCAGCTCCTTCTCCTTGCCCTCGGCATGGCTGGACCATGAGAGTACTCCGTTCTCGAAATTCACAAACTCTATACTCTCCTCGAAAGCTTTTCCAAGCTCCGCATTACGGTCATAAAGCCTCTCGATAAGCTTTTTGAAGCGAATCCCGCTATCCGGTGTATATGGGTTTTGGGGCTTGGTGTCGGCTACGTAAAGAGCGGTTTGCTCCGCCTGCTCACTGATTGTGTCAGTTTCGGCATCTGGAGCGGTTTCAACTCTCTTTCGAGCCGGTTTGAGAGATGGTGTAACGTTGGCAAGTTCACTCTCAAGCGTCTCTATCATCTCGTCGATCTGCTTGATATTGAGAGCTTCCACCATTTTGAAAAGGGTCAGGGCCAGGACAAATTCACCGTCTGCACCGAGCGCGAGAAGAGGTTTGTTCTCTGCAAGAATCCGGTAGAATCTATCGAGCAGCATCGGAGAGAATCGATGATCCGACGCAAAAAGCCTCTCTTTCAAAAAGAGGCTCATCTCGTCTATCACCATTTCCGCCTCGTAGTTTTCAAGCTCCTTTAGATAGGCATGTATCTGCGCTTCATCCTTTTTCAGTACGGCATCGAAGAGATTTTCCAGAAACTTCGGGTCTATAATGCCGAGCATCTGCGTCACTGTGGATACATCGACATGATTTTTTGAGTAAACGATGGCCTGGTCAAGAAGCGTCAGAGTATCTCTTAAAGAGCCGCTTCCGCTTCTGGCGAGAATCTCCAGTGCTTCGGGCTCGAAAGCGACCCCTTCGGTATTCAGTATATGTTCGAGATGTTTTACGATAAGATTTTTTGCGATCTTTTTGAAGCGGAAGTGCTGGGTACGGCTTAAAATCGTGGCCGGAAGTTTCAAAGGATCGGTCGTGGCCAGAATGAACTTTACAAATTCAGGCGGCTCTTCGAGAGTCTTGAGCAGGGCATTGAAAGCCTCTTTTGTAAGCATGTGGACTTCATCGATTATGAAGACTTTGTATCTTCCTATGGACGGTTTGTATTTGGTATGCTCTATCAGGTCTCTGATATCGTCGATTTTTCGGCTTGAAGCGGCATCCATTTCGATGATGTCTATATGACGCCCCTCGTTTGCCGTTGCGCACTGTTCGCAAGTGTCGCACGGTTTGGATGTCGGGCCCTTTTCACACAGCAGCGCCTTTGCGAATATGCGTGCAGTAGAGGTCTTGCCGCTCCCTCTCAATCCCGAAAAGAGATAGGCGTGGCCGAGACGGTTTTGATCGAGCGCCATCGCCAGTGTCTGTGAGATGGAGTCCTGACCTATAAGATCTTCAAATCTTTTGGGACGATATTTCAGTGCGAGTGCCTGTGACAAATCTACCTCTTTCGATATCTTGATAACTTTTGTAGTCTATCTTATCACGGCTTAAAGCCACTTTTTTGCTATCTCTTTGAGTGCCTCCGGATTGTCGGAGGAGAAGATCCTAAGCTCCGTCTCTTTCGCTCTTTCGGGAGTGAAGCCGCTACTTTCAAGATGTTCGGCTATCGCCTCTCCGGAGTGGATCAGAAGAGGGCGATTTGGAAAATAGTCTCGAATGGCATCGGCTATCAGCGGGAAGTGTGTACATCCCAAAATAATCGCATCAGGCGGTGTAAGATCTGCGAAATAATGATCGAGTGCGCTTTGAAGAAGCTCTCCTGAAAATATTCCCTCTTCTACGAGCGGTACGAATAGAGAGGGAGAGAGAGCTTCGATATTTGAAAAGCCGAGCCTGGAGATTTCATTCTGGTAGCGTCCGCTGCCGATCGTGGCACGGGTACCAAGTATCAGTATACGGCTCGAGTTCGGAAGGCCCGCGTTTTTTAATGCGAGGACTCCCGGCTCTATAACCCCGTATATCGGGAATGAGGCTTTAGCGCGAAGCTCAGGCAGGGCATGGGCGCTGACGCTGTTGCAGGCGGTGATCATCAGGTCGATCTCGAAATTCTTGAAAAACTCCAGCGCTTCGAGGGCGTAGCGTGTAATGGTGGCCGGATCTTTCGGCCCGTATGGAACTCTTGCGGTATCACCGTAGTAGATTATCTCGTCGAAAAGGCGATGTTTCAGAAGCGACTTGACGACCGTCAGCCCGCCGGCACCGCTGTCGAATACACCAACTTTGGTTGGTGTATTCGAGATGATAGATGATGGATGGTGGATGATGGATGGCTTTTTCATTCTGTTCTATTTTTCGATGATATGAGAATGGCGGAGAGTAGTCGAATAATCGATTCGAGATCATTTTGCAAAGATTTGACTTTGTCGCTCTTTTTTGGCAGATAACCGGTCTCAAGAAGAAGTTGAATCCAATAGTTGGATTCCCGTGCCTCTTTTTGGGCGATGGACATTTTTGAGATAAAATCTTTTTTACTTTGTGCACTTTGTGCTTCTGCGACATTCGCGCCTATGGATGTTCCGGAACGAAGAAGCTGTTTGGAGAGAATGAACTCTCCTCCATCCTCTGTCAAAAATTTATACAGCTTTACAATTCTGACTGCAAACTTAAATGAAAGCGAAGCGATTTCATTCTTTTCATCCATAATCTTGCATCCGAGAAGCGCAGCTTCTTGCTACGCTCCTTCGTTCATGATGCTCAAAAACTCTTCGTTGTTTTTGGTTTTGAGCATTTTCGAGTAGAGAAACTTGAGAGCTTCAACTTCATCCATCTGGTGCATGGCGTTTCTGAGTGCCCATATTTTCGGAAGCGTATTGGGATCTGTCAGCAGCTCCTCTTTTCTGGTGCCTGACTTGATGATATCGATTGCTGGATAGATACGACGGTCGGCGATGTTGCGACTAAGGACTATTTCGCTGTTTCCGGTACCCTTGAACTCTTCGAATATCACTTCGTCCATTCGGCTTCCTGTATCGACCAGGGCCGTGGCGATGATCGTGAGGCTGCCGCCGTTTTCGATATTTCTGGCCGCACCGAAGAAGCGTTTGGGTTTGTGCAGGGCGTTGGCGTCGACACCGCCTGAAAGGACCTTTCCGCTGGAAGGGGTTACCGTATTGTACGCCCTGGCGAGTCTGGTGATCGAGTCGAGCAGTATGACGACATCTTTACCCATTTCGACGCGGCGTTTTGCCTTTTCTATTACCAGTTCCGCGACCCGGACATGGTTTTGTGCCGGCAGATCGAAGGTGGAGCTGTACACCTCCCCTTTGACGCTTCGCTCCATATCTGTCACCTCTTCCGGGCGCTCGTCCACCAGCAGGACTATCAATTCGACCTCCGGATGGTTGTGGGTGATACCGTGGGCGAGTTCCTTCATCAGCTCCGTCTTGCCCGAGCGCGGAGGGGCTACTATGAGTCCCCTCTGACCTTTGCCTATGGGGGTGAAAAGATCGAGAACCCTGCCTGTGAGCTTGGTGGGGTTGTATTCGAGTTTCAGCTTCTCCTGCGGGTAGAGCGGGGTCAGGTTGTCAAAGAGCGGCCTGTTCTTGCTCTCGGCCACCGGCATATAGTTGATCGCTTCGATCTTCAGCAGAGCGTAGTAGCGCTCCTGCTCTTTGGGCGGGCGCACCTGCCCTGTGACGACGTCGCCGTTTCTAAGAGCAAACTTTCTTATCTGCGTACTGGAGACGTAGGCGTCGTTGCTGGAGTTGGAGAAGTTTGCGTCCATGGCACGCAAAAAGCCGTATCCTTCGTTGGTTATTTCGAGGATTCCGGTAAAGAGGATATAGCCCCCCTTGCTTACTTGCGACTTGAGAATCTCGAACATCAGATCCTGTCGTTTCAGCTCGTTTGGATGCTCTACACCGAGCTCCTTGGCGATGGCGATCAGCTCTTCGAGGCTCTTTTGCCTTAGATCTTCTATCTTGTATCCCTCTACGGGGATATGGGTTCTCGATTTTCCGTTATGGTTGTTGCGGGTGGAGGTTTCGCTCATGATTCCTTCTTTGTGAACTTGAAATTTGCAGAGTTCCGGCAGTGTATGTAGATATCCGGGCCTTAATTATAAAAGGTCCGGTCGTTTCGATTTTGCTGGGGCTATTGTATCAATTTTGGCTTTTTATTGTCAACCTGCTGTAGCGTCACAAGCTTGAAGTATCGTTTCATGGATAGCAGTACCACTTCTTAATAGGCTATAATTTCGAAAAAAAATCTGAAGGGTTGTTTTGGCCAAGGTTCCTTGTACCCATTGTCATCTCGAGTTCGACGAATCTGTAATGATCACCGAGAAAGATCGCGACAAAGAGACTCTCTATTTCTGCTGCAAGGGTTGTCAGGGAATTTTTCATCTGCTGCGCGACGAGGGGCTTGACACCTTTTACGACAAGCTCGGCAAACAGAGTCTGGAGCCTCCCAGGTTGAGAGAGGACGATCTGCACAAGTTCGATCTGGAGGGCTTCAGAAAAAAGTATATTATCGAGCGTCCGGACGGTTTGAACGAAATATACATGATTATAGAGGGGATCCACTGTAGCGCCTGTGTATGGCTCAATGAAAAAGTACTCCACAAAACCGAAGGGATTGTGGAAGCGACGATAAACTATACGACCAACAAAGCCCACATAGTTTGGGACCCCGATAGCGTAAAACTCTCCAAAATAGTAGAAAAGATCCGCTCCATAGGCTACAACGCCTATCCGTACGATCCGAAACTTCAGGAGGAGCGGGCCAACAGGGCGCGCAGAGACTACTACGCCCGTTTGCTGGTGGCCATTTTCGCCACGATGAATATAATGTGGATAGCGGTTGCCAAATATACAGGGATGTTTACCGGTATGCGCGAAGATGTCAAGCTGGTACTGAGCGTCGCGGAGTGGATTCTGGCGACACCAACCCTGTTTTACAGCGGCTGGATCTTCTATCGTGGGGCCTGGTACGGCTTCAAGAACCGTTTTGTGAATATGGACACGCTTGTAGCCACCGGGGCCACATTGGCCTACTTCTATTCGATATGGGCGATGATAACCGGTCACGGCGAAGTCTATTTCGACTCTGTCACGATGATTATCACATTCGTTTTGAGCGGCAAATATCTTGAAGTCCTCAGCAAAAAAAGAGCCGCCGATACGATGGATGCCCTCTCGAACGCTCTTCCTACGGAAGTGACGGTGATAGAAGATGGCGAGAAGGCCCTGATTCCGGTAGAGGAGGTGAAGCCGGGCGATATCATAGAAGTGCGTCCCGGTGAGAAGGCCGCGATAGACGGTGTCGTGATAAGCGGCGAGGGGAGTTTCGACGAGAGTTCTCTTACGGGTGAGAGCGAACCGATCTACAAGAGACCGGGTGACGAGATAGTAAGCGGGACGGTGGCAATAGACGGCGTTGTACGATATGAAGCGAGCAAGGATTACGCCACTTCGACTCTGGCTACGCTTGTGGGGCTGCTGGAGGAGTCGCTTACCAAAAAGCCGAAGATCGAGCAGCTTGCAAACGAAATATCCGGCTACTTCTCGAGTACCATTTTGACTATCGCGCTTCTTACCTTTGCGGGATGGTACTGGCTGAGCGGCGGATTTGAGCATGCGCTTGTCGTAGCAATCTCTGTAATTGTCATCGCCTGCCCGTGCGCACTCGGGCTGGCGACTCCCGTCGCGACGCTGATAGGGATCAATCTCGCCGCAAGAAGAGGTGTCCTTTTCAAAGAGGCCGCATATATAGAGACTATGGCCAAATGCGATACGCTTGTACTTGATAAAACGGGAACGGTCACCGAAGGAAAGCCGCATGTGGTTGGCTACAAAGAGTATGAAAATTTTGATCCGTCGCTTCTTTACTCACTGGTAAAAAGCTCCATTCATCCGGTCAGTCGAGGAATAGAAAAGTACCTTCGGGAGCACTATGAAAACCTGAAAACCGTAGAGCTGGAGCAGGTAAAACAGGTGCAGGCGCGTGGAATCACTGCGAAATTCGGTCCCCATACCCTTTACGGCGGAAATGCGAAGTTGATGGAGGATTTCGGACTTTCGGTCGATGAGGCGAGCGAATATACCCTCTTTTACTTCGCAATAGACGACAAGGTGGTAGCACGTTTTGAGTTGCGCGATCTGCCGAAGCAGGGAGCGAAAGAGGCGATCGAGGAGATTGGAAAGCTCGGTATAGAGGTGATTATGCTTACCGGCGATAATGAAAAGGCTGCCGCGAGAGTAGCCGAAGAGGTGGGTATATCCTTATACAAGTCCAATCTACTGCCTGACGAAAAGGCCGGGCAGATCGATATTCTGCACGCCGAGGGCCGTCTCGTGGTGATGGCCGGAGACGGGATCAACGACGCACTGGCGCTCAGCAAGAGCGATATCGCAATCGCGATGGGCAGCGGCTCGGATGTGGCGCTCGAGGTGAGCGATGTGGTTTTGCTTGATGACAGGATCACTTCGCTCAAAGATGCCTTTTTGATAAGTCGCCGTACTTTCAGATTTGTAAAACAGAATCTCGCACTATCGATTCTTTACAATACGATAACCATACCGCTGGCGATAGCGGGGTATGTCATTCCTCTGGTCGCGGCCCTGTCCATGAGTCTTAGCTCCTTGCTGGTAGTCGGAAACTCGATGCGCATCAAATCGGCCTTTAAAGAGAAAAATTAAGTAAAAGTGTAGAAGCGGCGTGATAGCATTAACGAAACTATAATATCAGGGGTAAAGATGCAGCAGATCGATATGAGCTCTGACGAGTTTCTGGCGGAGCTGGAGAAGACGAAGAAGTTTACGGACAAGGTGTGCAAGCAGTTTGGATGGGTATACAATCCGAACGAAGATGTAAACGAAGGCGTTACGATGGGGCTGGCGCGCAACAAGATGCTATACGGAAAAAGGTGGTGCCCGTGTTTCATGGTGATAGAAGACGAAAACGGAAACCACAAAAGCGCGGATGATCGTCTGTGCCCGTGCAAACCTGCGATAGAGAAGGAGATACCCGAAGAGGGCAAATGCCACTGCGGGATCTTCTGTACGCCTGAATATGCCGCTTCACACGAACACTAAAGAGGAAAGAAGGGTTTGATTTGGTAGTGCATATCGTAATGTTCCGCTTCAAAGATGAGAGAAAAGAGGAGAATATCGCCAGGGTAAAGGCGATGCTCGAAGCTCTGCCGGAGAAGATCGGGCCGCTTCGCTCGATGGAAGTGGGAGTTGACTTTCTTCACTCCGAACGCTCTATGGATCTGGTATTGACCTCCGTTTTCGATGACAGGGAGGGGCTTGAGGCATACAGGGTTCATCCGGCGCATCAGGAGGTTGTGGCTCTCATCAAAGAGGTGACGATAGAGAGCCGTGTCGTAGATTATGAAAAGGGAGAGGATTGAGCTCCGGTATACTCGCTATGATGCTCGGCATCTCCACCCTGCTTGGCGCGCTTGGGCTTTTGGCTCTTTTGTGGGGGCACAGAACCGGGCAGTTTGAGGATCACCACAAGTTCATAGACGGTGCGCTTTACGACGGCGAAGAGGAACTCAAAGACGCCATCTCGATGGAACAAAAACAGAAAGAGGCCAAGGCCCGTGCCCTGGAGCGAAAACGTCAGGACAAGCGGGTGATGCCCGATTGAAAAGAGGGGTGTGAATGGGGGCTTCGTATGCGCCTGCGGGAGGCCATGTGATAAACAGTGCCGCACTTCCCGGATTTTTGGTATGGGCCGGAGTGATAGTTTTGATAATGGCGCTGGCTTGGTTGCTTGAGAGATGAGAAAAGCTCTCTTTCTTGATCGTGACGGCGTGATCAATATCGATCACGGTTATGTGGGGAGGATCGAGGAATTCGAATTTGTCGAGGGAGTTCTGGATCTGATACGCAAAGCGCAGCAAAGAGGCTATCTGCCGATTGTAGTCACGAACCAGTCAGGTATCGGAAGAGGCTACTATAGCGAAGAGGACTTCAAAAGGTTAAGCGACTGGATGATCGATGAGATGCGTCAAAACGGTATTGTGATCGATCGTTCACACATCTTTTTCTGCCCCCATAGGCCGGATGCCGGATGCGACTGCCGCAAGCCGGAGCCTGGAATGTTTCTGGAAGCTAAAGATCGTTTTGGTATCGATATGGCGGCTTCCTGGATGATAGGCGACAAGCCGAGCGATATAGAGGCCGCCAGGCGTGCCGGCGTCGGACACACCTATCTGGCCAGAAAGAATGAAAAAATCGAGTTGAAGGATCTGCATGGATTTTAACGGCAAAACCATACTCATCACCGGGGGAGCGGGCTTTATAGGATCGAATCTCGCCTTCTGGTTCCAGGAGAATTTTCCTGATGCGAAAGTGGTGGTCTTCGATCTTTTTCGTACCGGTGAAACTTTCGCCAACGGAAATCTGAAAAGTTTCGGACACTACAAGAATCTCAAAGGTTTCAGAGGTGAAATCATCTCCGGTGACATCACGAAAAAGGAGGATCTGGCGCGACTGGAGGATTTTAGTTTCGACTACATCTTCCACGAGGCGGCCATAAGCGATACGACCGTTTACGACCAGAAGATCATGATCGATACCAATCTCAACGCCTTCAAGGATCTTCTGAAGATGGCACAGCGGATGGGAGCGGCGATGATATATGCCAGCAGCGGAGCTACATACGGCAACGCCCCGGCACCGCAGACGGTGGGGCGGGAAGATCCGGCCAACATCTACGGCTTCAGCAAGCTGGCGATGGACCACCTCGCCTACGACTGGATGAAACGGAGCGATCTTCCCATCGTGGGATTGCGCTATTTCAACGTCTACGGTCCCCGGGAATTTTTCAAGAACAGGACCGCCTCGATGGTGCTGCAGTTCGGGCACCAGATCCTCGCCGGCAAAAACCCCAGACTCTTCGAAGGAAGCGACAAGATCCTGCGCGACTTCATCTATATCGACGATGTGATTCAGGCCAATATCAAGGCGTGCGAACCGAAGCGAAGCGGCGTCTACAATGTCGGCACCGGCAAGGCCAGAAGCTTTCAGGATATCGTCGACATCCTCCAGAAGGAGCTCGGCACCGATCTGCCCTGCGAGTATATCCCCAACCCCTATATCGGGCAGTACCAGTTTTTTACCCAGGCCGATATCGAACCGACCCGCGAATATCTGGGGTACGAACCGGAAGTGAGCCTGGAGGAGGGTATCCGGCGCTATCTTCCGGAGATCGTCCGGATTTATGAGACTGAAGTCGATAGTCGATAGTCAATGGTTAATGGTCAATAGAAAGAGAAGGGATGCGATGAAGAGTAAAACGTTCGGTCGAATGTTAATGTTTTTGATTGTGGGAAACGATATGGAAAAAAGATACTATCGATCATCGACCATCGACCATCGACACTTCACCCCAGGGGGTGGCAATGCGTAGATACCAGAACCTGGCTCCCCGCGTAATGGTGGTAGGTGATCTGATGATAGATCACTACCTCTGGGGAAAGACGGAGAGAATCTCTCCGGAAGCGCCTGTGCCGGTGATAGACGTACAGGAAGAAAGCGAGGTTCTCGGCGGCGCGGGAAACGTGATAAACAACCTTGTAGCACTCGGGGCCAGAGTATATGTCGCATCGGTCATAGGCGATGATGAGAACGGCAGGCGGCTTATTGGCATGCTTGAAAGCCTCGGTGTGGATACGGGTGCGATCGTGACCGACAGCATGCGCAAGACCACCAGAAAAAGCAGGGTGATAGCTTCCCATCAGCAGGTTGTGCGCTTCGATAGTGAAACACGTCAGGAGATAGGCAAGGGTGCAGAGGAGAAGATCACGGCAGCTTTGGAACGACAGCTCCCGGATGTCGATATCCTGCTCCTCTCCGACTATGGGAAGGGTGTGCTGGGCGATACGTTTACGCAACGGATTATTGCGACTGCGCGCAAAAGAGGAATAAAGGTGCTGGTCGATCCGAAAGGGCGTGACTACTCCAAATATCGCGGTGCTACTCTGGTGACTCCCAACAAAAAGGAGGCGAGTGAAGCGACCGGTATCGAGATTTCAGACGAGACCGCTTTGAAAGAGGCCGGCTTTCGGCTGAAAGAGGAGCTCGATCTTGATATGGCGATGATCACTCTATCTGAAGAGGGTATGGCCATCTTTGATGAGAGTATGCGCAAGATCCCGACAGTCGCAAAAGAGGTTTACGATGTCACCGGTGCCGGTGATACGGTTCTTTCGACACTTGGGTATGTACTTGCCTGCGGCGGTCAGATCGACGAGGCGGCCCGTATCGCCAACGCCGCCGCCGCCGTTGTCGTGGGCAAGCTCGGAAGTGCCACGGCTACATGGGACGAGATCATAGCCTATGAGACGACCCTTCATGAATCTACTACGGAGCATCGTATCAAAGAACGCAAGGCTCTTGAAGAGAGTGTACAAAGACTTAAAAACGAAGGCAAACGGATCGTCTTTACTAACGGATGTTTCGATATACTTCACCTGGGACATGTCAAGTATCTGGAGGTGGCGAAAAGCTTCGGCGATGTACTGATCGTCGGGGTCAACTCCGACGCTTCCGTACGGAGGCTGAAGGGTGAAAACCGTCCTGTAAATCCGGAGTTTGACAGAGCCTATCTGCTTGCGGCTCTCGATGCTGTCGACTTTGTAACCATTTTTGATGAGGATACCCCGTATGAGCTTATAAGGCTCGTAGAACCAGATGTGCTGGTGAAGGGGGGAGATTATGCCGGTAAAGAGGTGGTCGGCAGCGATATAGCCAAAGAGGTGAGGCTGGTCGATTTTGTAGATGGTAAAAGTACGACTAAAATAATAGAAAAAATCGGTAAAAAGGAGAACTTATGCTAAAAAAATATCTGATTGCCTCTTTTGCGGCACTTGTGCCTCTGATGGCGCAAAACAGTGCGGAGCTGAATCTCAACTCCAACGACATTGAAATTGCCGGGAGCTACCAGACGGGACAGAGCTTCGCCTATGACGGTAGAAGCAGCAGCAACTATCTGCATGTTCGCTACCTCTACAGCGGTGAAAGCGGTACGGGCAACAAGCATCTTGGGGAAGTGGGATATCTGGCGACCGGAACTGTGGGAAGTTTTACAAGATTACGGTTCGGTATAGGAATCATGGCCTCTTTCGCCGACAACTATGCGGCTGTACCTATCGGTTTGACGGTCAGGTATCAGGTTCCTGTGGAGTGGCCGGTAACCGTAAGCGGTTCGCTCTATGTAGCTCCCGATCCTTTGGTTTTCGAGGATGGTGACGGCTACAATGCCTACAGGATCGGTGTCGAGTCACAGATAATACCAAATGCCTCGATCTACGGCGGATACAGAAATATCAATCTCAAATATGAAGACGGAAGAGAAAACTTCAATGACGGATGGTATGCAGGTATCCGTTTCTACTTTTAAGGAGTGGTGATGCTGACCGTTATAGAAAAGGAGCTCGCCTCTCACCAAAAGACGCTGGAATCGGTGATAGAAGGGTTGCAGCACTTCATCTACTCTTTGGGTGTGATTGCTACCGAAACACTGGAGAGAGGGAACAAGATACTTCTTTGCGGAAACGGCGGCAGTGCCGCTGACGCACAGCATATCGCGGCGGAGCTTACAGGACGCTACAAAAGCGAGCGCCGCGCTCTGCCCGCTGTTGCGTTGACAACAGATACGTCGGCACTGACGGCGATCGGAAACGATTACGGATATGAGCATGTATTCTCCAGACAGGTTGAAGCACTGGCGCAAAAAGGGGATCTGCTAATAGGTATCTCTACAAGCGGCAACAGTCTTAATGTCATATACGCTCTTGAAAAGGCGCGCAAGATGGGGTGTAAAGCCGTAGGCCTCAGCGGCAAGGGAGGCGGCAAGATGAACGACGTCTGCGATCTGAACATCATCGTCCCTTCCGACGACACGGCCCGCATTCAGGAGATGCACATCCTCATCGGCCACATACTCTGCCAGCTCATCGACAACGAGTATCGTTAAAGAAGGGTTTTAGCCGCTGCGATCACATCCTGGGGCGTAATGTCGCGCATACAGGCGTGGGTTTTGAGGGGGCAGGTGCGCTTCATACACGGAGCGCACTCCATCTCTTTACGAACGATGGCGCTTTTTGGATTCATCCATTGTGAAGTCTCTTTATGTTTTGTCGGACCGAAAAGGGCTACGGTAGGGACCTGGTATGCCGCCGCTATATGCATCGGACCGCTGTCACCGGTGATAAAGAGATCGACTCCCCCGATCGCTTCGCACAGTTGTGGAATCGATGTCTTTCCGGCAAGGTTTTTATAGTTTTTTACTCCCTCTTCTTGTAATTTCATTTCGATATCTTTTGCTATTTTTACCTCGTCCGGTCCGCCGAAGATGATGATATCATAGTTGGCCGAGAGTGAAGAGGCTACTTCGGCGAACTTTTCCGGGTACCACCGTTTGGCGCTTCCGTAGGTGGCGCCGGGATTGATGCCGAGTGTTGGCCGGTCGTAGCGCTTTGTAGGCCAGTGGAGTTTCAGTGCTCCGGGGGTATCGTTGCGGCCCGTAACATCATTGATAAAACTCTGATATTTTTCGACCTGGTGGCCCTGGCCGACACCTTTTTTGTCGAAGAGTGCACGCCGCGGGCTTCGGGTCAGAAACAGCAGCATCTTCGAGGCGGGATGGCTGCGGAAAGAGAGGGCCAGATCGTGGCGTCCCAGCTCTTTGGCGAGGCGGTAGAGGTTCAGCGGGCGCCATCCCCCCGCTTTTGTCCGGTCCACCACCACCCGCTCGATGCGCGGATGGGCCTTTAGGGCTTCGGTGGCCACGTAGGATCCCACTACCGTGACGCTCGCCTCCGGATAGGCCAAAAAGAGATTTTCGAGTGCGGGTGTCGCCATGACGGCGTCGCCGAGCCAGGTGGGGAGTTCGACGAGGATTCTCAAGGCTTTTGTACCGAAATCCCCAAGAAAGAGCGAATACGTTCATAGAGGTCGATGGCAAACCCCATAACGGTGTAGATCTCCTCTCTCGAGGGCAGGGAATAGTTGGGATTGGGATAGCGATCCTCTTTATAGTATTCTGTTGCTCTGATCAAGAGCTGAATCTCTTCATCGCTTAGTTCAAAAGGTGCTGTCAGCTCCCATAAAAGGAGAAGATCGTGGCTTTTGGGGATCTTTGCGTTTTTGTTGGCCAGGATCGCTTTGAGTGATTTTTCGATACCCTGTTGAATATTG
>Ga0256834_1000253_pt1 | contig 38972 bp, 36 predicted proteins | sample 4281140metaG_FD_190536 | JGI IMG/M metagenome (GOLD analysis project Ga0256834, IMG submission 190536) | Hydrothermal vent microbial communities from East Pacific Rise, Pacific Ocean - 4281-140 | ecosystem: Environmental > Aquatic > Marine > Hydrothermal vents | place: Pacific Ocean: East...
TCGGTTTTTGCACCATTGATGCAGGCAGGCATTGGTTACGAAGTGATGCCCACTCATGCGGCATGCCGCACTTACAATATATTGCTGGCGGAAGACCGGCAGGTTCTGGCTGCCCTCATCCTCTAGTGTACTAGTGTACTGCGTCAGGATCTCCTTTGGCTTCCCCCCAATGCTGCCAGCACCAGCCCGGCAAGAAACCAGCCGACAATCATATAGATTCCCGCTCCAGCAACGAATTCACCGGGAAAACCGTACCAGTTCCACCAGGGAATGCTGGATGTGATCCAGGAAAACGTGCCAATAGCGGTAACGAACAACAGCCTTCCGACAAAGGACAATGTGGTAAAAGACAGCAACACTGCGGCAATCAAGCCAGCCGCAAGATCCGTAGCGAACTGCACTGCAAACAAGCGGCCGCTCATGGGTTCCTCCCCCTGGGGGCGATAGAGAATCATCCCTACCGGGCCATCACGATACGCCTCCGCCCAATCCGCCAGCGCTTTTTTTGACATGTTCTCATCTGCATTCATCCAGGGAAATACATACAGGCCAGGCTCTTCCAGCGCCAGATCCAGCGCATAGCTGATACTGGTGGAATGGGGTAGCTCCTGCATCCCCATCTTGCCTACAGGCAGCAACAAATGGGCCACTGCTCCCCAGATAAACAGCACCACACCGGCCAGCATCCCTCCAAGCACTACATTCTTCATGGGCTATCCTCTCCTTGACAGTCTGGCAAGCAAACACAGACAATGATTCTAACCTGTACTGAAGGTAAATCACCATTGAACGAGATTCCCATCGGCGGACTGTTCGCCGCCCTGTTTGTTCTGATCATACTCTCCGCTTGTTTCTCCGGGTCTGAAACCGCGTTGATGACTTTGAACCGCTATCGCCTGCGGCACCTGGCGGATGAAGGGCACAAGGCGGCACAGCTTGCCGAACGCCTGCTGAAGCGCCCGGAACGGCTCATCGGCCTGATCCTGCTGGGAAACAATTTCGTCAATATTCTTGCCTCCTCCCTGGCCACCATCCTCGCCATTCGCCTCGGGGGGGAAGGAGCCATACCCATTGCCGCCGGCCTGCTCACCCTGGTGATCCTGATCTTCTCTGAAGTCGCACCAAAAACACTGGCTGCCCTGCACCCGGAAAAGCTGGCTTTCCCGGCCGCCTGGGTTTACACCCCGCTGCTGAAGATCACCTACCCCTTGGTATGGTTGGTCAATCTCTTTGCCAACGCGCTGTTGCGCCTGTTGAAAGTGTATCCGGAAGAAGGTGGCCAGGACAGAGTAACCCGCGAGGAATTGCGCACCATCGTGAACGAAGCCGGGGCGCTCATTCCCCAGAAGCACAGAAAAATGCTGCTGGGAATCCTGGATCTGGAAAAAGCCACGGTAGAAGACATCATGATTCCCCGGCAGGAAATCGATGGCATCGACCTGGACGAATCATGGGATGAACTACTGGAAGACCTGCGGCAAATGCCTTACACCCAGGCACTGGTGTACCGGGGCAACATCGATCATGTGGTAGGTTTTATTCATGCCCGCCAGGTAATGCAGGCGCTCATGAGCGGAGAGCTCACCAGGGAAATCCTGCAGGATCTGATCCAGCCCCCCTATTTCATCCCCGAAGTCACCCCCCTCAACACCCAGCTGCTGAACTTCCAAAAGGCAAAACGCCGTGTGGGCCTGGTTGTAGACGAATATGGTGATGTACTGGGGTTGGTTACCATGAGTGATCTGCTGGAAGAAATTGTCGGGGAATTCACCAGCGACCCAACAGACAGCATAGCCGATGTTCAACCCAAGGAAGATGGCAGCTTTCTGGTAAACGGCAGCGCCAATGTGCGCGAGCTGGTAAAAACATTTGGCTGGGAACTGCCCACCAACGGGCCAAAAACATTCAATGGGCTGATTATCGAGCAGCTTGAAAGCATCCCTGAACCAGGCACCAGCCTGCTTATCAATGGCTATCCGGTAGAAATACTGCAAATGCAGGACAATGCCGTGAAGACCGCCCGTATTTTGCCCCTGCAAAGACGAGGCAGCTGAAAGAGGGTACGGGGCAACAAGAGCCTTGCTCAGGCAATTTCGTTCTTGTAAACCGCCATTTCCAGCCGCTGAAACACATCGCGGCGGTTGAAGGGCTTGCCCATGAAATCATTGGCGCCGATCCGCTGAATCCAGAACTTTTCTGTTGCTTCCTTGTTGCCGCTCATGATGATAATAGGGATTTTGCGGGTTTCATCCATCTTGCGTATACGGCGGGTGGCCTGAAAGCCGTTCAGCCCGGGCATTACGATATCCATGATGATCAATATCGGGCCGTGATTTCTGGCCAGCTCAATTGCATCTTTGCCATTATCGGCCTCAAGAACCTGATATCCGCCCTGAGAGAGCATTTTTTTCAAGGCAAAACGTATGGTTTTGGAATCATCGACAACCAAAACAGCCGCGCCTTTTTTCGGCATCGTGCGGAAATTACGCCGCCGATCCCGAATAATATGTACAGCCCGCGCCTGATCGCGCCGGAAAAGTTTCTTGATACTGAATAACCCCATAGCCCCTCCAATCGTCCAATCCATCCCTGGGGAAAAAGCTTTCACCCCCCTGTACATATTATCTCAAACAGAATATAGGGCACCTCGAATAACTCGGTTTTCGTCACACCGGCGCACGAACCCATGGATGGGTGAAGGTAAAGCAATGCAGGAGCAATTGCCGAGGCCGGTGTCTACAGTTTTCAGGAATTGATGGATTCCGGCATGCACCGGAATGACAATTTACAGAAGTGCCCTGTAGTGATTATAGATTGAATGCAATGCTAGCGCATCTCTGAACCCAAGATCCGCCACCAATGGTGGATCTTGGGTTCAAAGATGCATCACGAACAGGCATGCACAATTCACTATTCCTGAACCTGAAACAAGCATTCCTGCAATCCGTTTTTCAACAACCGGGACTGTGCCGTGCGAAAACCGGGCATCAACTTTTCCAGCACCCTTTGCGGATAGCAGGGCGCCCCCACTGTGCTGCCGGTAACGGCCTGACGCCGCATGGCATTGCTGGAGAGCAGCTCAAACTGAACCGGCTGTGCCGCCATATCTCCACGAGTATAAATGAAAGCGTGCAGCCAGGCGCCCGGATTGCACTGCTGAACAAGATGCTGGCTGAATTGAGGCAGCAGCTCTTTATCCAGATAGTTCAATCCGTCCCAGGCCAGAATCAGATCCAGCCTGTCAGGCATATTCAAAGGAAGAATGCGCCCAAAATCCAGCTCGGGTTCATCTTCCTCCGGTGGGGACAGATCCGGCAGAACATGCAACACATCCCCAATATGATAACGACAGCGGAAACGGGAAAAAAATTCGATATGATTCCCTGATGCTGCCGCCAAATCCAGAATATGGTATTTGTGTTCCGGTTTGCGCTCCAGTGTTTCCACCAGAGAAGCAAACGCCGGGCAACCCAGCTCTCCAGACTGTGATTGCTCCGGCGCAATATTACCTGGGGTTTTTGGCTTGGCAAAAAGAGCCATGGGTATGAATCAGTTTCTGCGTCAGGCAGACTTGGCGCTTGGTGGCGCCGGCTGTGATGTCGGCTGTGATGCTGACTTGGCTGCCTTTGCATCCATATCAATGCTACCTTTAAAAGTTGCGCCTTCCTCAAGTATGACTTTGGGTGAAACGATATTTCCTCTTACCTTGCCTGTGGAGGTAATGGTTACCTTCTCCATCCCGTTGAGGTCTCCCGTGAGCCGGCCACGCACGGTAATCGTCCGCGCAAAGGCGTTAGCCTTGATGACACCTTGTTCACCGATCGTAAGATTGTGCTCCTTGAGATATACATTTCCTTCTACCTGTCCCTGGATCAGCAGATCCTCATCACCATTCAGCTCACCATTGAGTTTGATCGAAGAACCGATGGTAGTAGTCTGCCCGCTATTGCTTGCGGGGGCTGGTTTGGATGCTGCTGGTGTAGCTGCTTTGGGAGCGGATGGCTTCTTTTCCGTCTCTTTCTTGGTTTTATCAAACATTGCGATTTCCTTTGGAAAGTTACAGGAGCCCGATCCTGGGCAGACAAACCAGCATTATCCCTTGCTGAATCATTGATTATAGGTAGCTTGCCCGTCAGTTGCCATGCCCTTTTGGAGAACGAATAGAGTTTTTGGTATCTTCGCCTACTGAACAATTATTCCCACCAACGGCCGGCCCAGGCGGGCCGAAGTGGAATACAGTACGCTGGAGATCGAAAATGGCAGCATTCGGGCAACCACGAGCACTACTGTTACCCATAACAGGCTCTGGCACAAGCCCGCTACCAGACCCAAAGATGAGGATCTGGATTTTTTCTTTTTTAAATCCGATAGATAGAAACGTATCTTCCATAAAAACCAGGCCGTAAGCACAAGCAGAAGGAGTACCCCCAGGAGGCGTGAAAAATGCAGTAGATCCTGCAATACAAGATCCAGGGAATGCCACAACACGGTGGTCAGGCTGAATCCCGCCAGCATGGCCAGCAGCAAAGCCGCACTAATGGCAGCATATAATTCCGGATAGAACCCCCTTCGCCAGCCACGCAGTATGCTCCAGCACAGATAAAGCAGCACCACCCAGTCAAACAGCGTTGTTGGCAAATAAGCAGTCATTACTCGAAAAGAACAGACAAAGCCTGGGAAAGACGCTGAACCGGTATCACCTCGATACCGGCTATCGCCTTGCGCGGCCGGTTGGCTGCGGGCAGAAGAATGCGCTTGAAGCCATGCTTGGCGGCTTCGCGCACACGATCTTCACCACTGGGCACCGGCCTGATCTCCCCGGCCAGACCTACTTCTCCGAAAGCCGCCAGCCCCAGGGGCAAAGGCCGGTCACGAAAGCTGGACAGTACCGACAGCAGCACGGGCAGATCAGCCGCCGTTTCGGTCACCCGTACGCCACCCACGATATTCAGAAAAACATCCTGATCGACCATGCCGATGCCACCGTGACGGTGCAGCACCGCCAACAGCATGGCCAGGCGATTCTGCTCCAGCCCCAGGGCCACCCGCCGCGGATTGCCCAGGGAGCTTTGGTCCACCAGCGCCTGCACTTCTACCAGCATGGGGCGTGTGCCCTCGCGGGTGACCAGGATTGCACTGCCGCACACCTGCTCTTCGTGGCGGGAAAGAAAAATAGCCGAGGGATTGCTCACTTCCTTGAGTCCCTTGTCTGTCATGGCAAACACGCCCAATTCGTTCACCGCTCCAAACCGGTTCTTAATCGCCCGCACCAGGCGAATCTGGCTGCCCGCCTCACCTTCAAAGTAGAGCACGGTATCCACCATATGCTCCAGCACCCTGGGGCCTGCCAGCGCTCCTTCCTTGGTGACATGCCCCACCAGGAACAGGCTGATGCCGGTCTGCTTCGCAAATCGCACCAGTTGCGCGGCGGATTCCCGCACCTGGGCCACGGCTCCCGGTGCGGATTGCAGCTGTTCCGAATAAAAAGTCTGGATGGAGTCCATGACCATTACACTGGGACGGTGCTTGTCCGCCAGAGCCAGTATGCGCTCCACACAGGTTTCCGTGAGCAGCTGCAAGCGGTCTACAGGCAGGCCCAGACGCGCAGCCCGCATGCTGATCTGCTCGGCTGATTCTTCGCCACTGACATACAGAGGTCGCATGTGCTCCGAAAGGCTGGCCAGCGCCTGAATCAGCAGGGTGGATTTTCCGATACCGGGATCGCCGCCGATAAGCACAACCGAACCCTGCACCAGCCCCCCTCCCAGCACCCGATCCAGCTCAGGTAATCCAGTGGCGGTGCGCTGGGTCTTCTCGGCATCGACCGCAGACAAGGGACGAATCATGGCTGCCGCTGCATCACCGCTGTATCCTGCAAAGCGCGGCATTGTCTTTTGATTCACTTCGGAAATGGACTCTTCCAGGCTGTTCCAGGCACCACAATCGGAACATTGCCCGGCCCACTTGGGAAAACCACCACCACAATCCCGGCAGACATATAAAGTTTTGGCTTTTGCCATCAGCGTCCCTCACGCTCCCTGCGTTGCACCCTTGAGGTAATGCCGCAAAACAGCGTATAGGGAATGGTCTGTACTGCCGCCGCAATGGTTTCTGCAGGCAAACCCCGTCCCCAGAGAACCACCTCATCACCAACCTGCGCCTGTGGTTGCCGGCGCAAATCCACCATCAGTGTATCCATGGAAACACGGCCCACAACAGGAACCCTCTGGTTATTGAGCAGCACTGGTGTTCCCGCAGGCATTTCCCGTGGATAACCATCACCATAGCCTGCTGCGACCACTCCTACAGGCATGGACTCCGGCGCCTGCCAGATGCCACCATAGCCAATGGGCTCACCGGCCTGAACGGTGTTGACAGAAATCAGCTTTGATCCAAAAGTCATTGCTGGTCGCAGCTCTTCCACCGGTGCGGAAAACGGCGAAGCACCGTAGAGCATAATGCCGGGGCGCACCCAGTCCTCATGGCTGGACGGCCAGCCCAGAATACCCGCAGAATTTGCAATCGACAGCGGTAGATTGAGCGCGGCAGTTGCCCTGGAAAAGCGCTGCAGTTGAAGCGGGGTATAGTCATCTCCCAGATTATCGGCATTTGCCAGATGGGTGAGAATCCCGGCCACCTTCGCAACACCGGGCAAATTTCGCAGCCGGGAAAGCAGCTCTTGTGCCTGTTGCGGCGGGAACCCCAGGCGGTTCATGCCGGTATCGAGCTTCAGCCACACAGCTACCGGGCGGGACAGTCCGGTTTCCGCCCACAATGTGAGCTGGGCAGCGTGATGCATTACCAGCTCCACCCCCAACCGGGAGGCCTGGAGCAATTCCTGGCGATCATGAGCTCCAGACAGCACCAGTATTTCCTTGTCGATGCCGGCTTCACGCAGCCGGGCTGCTTCATCGACCCGTGCCACAGCGAAGCCATCAGCTTCTGCGAGAGCGGCGGCAACCGGCAACATGCCATGCCCGTAGGCATCAGCCTTGATTACGGCCATCACCCGGGAATGCGCAGCATGCTTTCGCACCACTCTCAGATTGTGCCGCAACGCTTCGCGGTCTATTTCTATCCATGGAGAAAAAGGCATCAACCTGGCAGCTCAGTAAGCGTGGTACGGCTCAATGTACAGGATCACCATAAACCGGATTGATATAGTTCTCGAACTTGGTGAACTGCCCCAGAAAGGTCAGGCGCACTTTGCCTATGGGACCATTGCGCTGCTTGCCGATGATGATTTCCGCCATGCCCTTGTCGGTGCTTTCTTCGTTGTAGACCTCATCCCGGTAAATAAACACTACCAGATCCGCATCCTGCTCGATGGCGCCGGATTCCCGCAAGTCAGACATGATGGGGCGTTTGTTGGGGCGTTGTTCCAGGCTGCGGTTCAGCTGGGACAAGGCGACGACCGGAACATTCAGCTCTTTGGCCAAGGCCTTGAGACTGCGCGATATGGTGGATATTTCATTGGTGCGATTCTCCCCTCCACCAGGGATTTGCATGAGCTGCAAATAATCAATGACAATCAAGCCCAGCTTGCCACCCTGCTCGCGCATCAGGCGCCGCGCCCGGGCTCGCAGATCCGTGGGACTGAGCGCCGGCGTATCATCGATAAACAATTTGGTCTGGTTGAGAATATTGATTGCAGAGGTGAGGCGTGGCCACTCATCATCCTCCAGCTTTCCCGTGCGGATGCGGTGGCCATCGATGCGCCCCAGAGAAGAAATCATGCGCATGGTCAGCGCTTCATTGGGCATTTCCATGGAAAACACCGCCACCGGGAGACCGGTCTTTATGGCTGCATTCTCGGCGATATTCATGGCAAAGGTGGTCTTGCCCATGGAGGGACGCCCCGCCACAATGACCAGGTCGGCAGGCTGCAATCCGGAAGTCTTTTCATCAAAATCATCAAATCCCGTGCTGATGCCGGTAATTGGTTCATCACTGCTTTGCAGCTCCTCGATACGGTCGATAGCCTTGACCAGCAAACCCTTGATGGCCTGAAACCCCTCACCTTCTTTCTGGCGCTGTTCGGCAATCTGAAACACCTTGCTTTCCGCATTGTCCAGCAATTCGGCGACCTTGCGCCCTTCCGGGCGAAAACCGCTTTCCGCGATTTCGGTGCCGACGCGAATCAGCTGACGGGTTACGGAATGCTCCCGGACGATGTCCGCATAGGCGCGAATATTGGCCGCGCTGGGCGTATCTTCCGCCAGGGCCGCCAGGTAAGGCAGGCCGCCCACGTCTTCCAGTTCCTCCCGGCGCTCCAGCTCTTCGGCCAGGGTCACAACATCGAATGGCTTCTGCTCATCGGCAAGAATCTGGATGACGGAAAAAATCAGCTGATGTTCGCGGCGATAGAAATCCTTGGATCCCACCCGGTCGGCAATCTGATCCCAGGTGCTGTTATCCAGCATCAGCCCCCCTACCACCGATTGCTCCGCCTGCACGGAATGGGGAGGAATGCGCAACTGTTCCATTTCCTGATCAGCTTCAGGATAGTCTGGAACGGCTTCTGACAAAGAGGTATCGAATGACATGCAGGAAGGTTACAGAAAAAATGTGGCTTTGAGAACAGCGGCTAAATAAAAAAACAAAAAGCCGCGATAAGACAATTACTTATCGCAGCTTTTTGCAGCGTTACCTTACTTTCTTGTTCCGAGCAGTCAATTCAGCCCCGGACACGACCTGGAGGAGTCATGCTCAAAACCCGGACTGCTCCAAGATCATTCTTCGGCGATGATAATCACTTTCAGAATGGCGTTCACATCTGGGTGCAGATGCAGCACCACTTCAAACTCCCCGGTAGCACGCATAGGGCCATCCGGAAGACGGATTTCATTCTTTTCCACAGCAACGCCAGCTTCGTTGCAGGCACTGGATATATCCACGGTGCCTACAGAACCGAACAACTTGCCTTCCTCACCCGCCTTGTGGCTGATGGTAATGCCATTCAGACCTTCCACTGCAGCTTTCCTGGATTCCGCCACAGCCAGTTTTCCGGCAGCCTCTTTCTCCAGTTCCGCACGGCGCTTTTCAAATTCCGCAAGGTTGGTTCTGGTGGCGGGAATTGCCTTGCCACTGGGAATCAGAAAATTGCGGCCGTAGCCGGGTTTTACTGCAACCTTGTCGCCCAGATCACCCAGGCCACTCACTTTATCCAGAAGAATCACTTCCATTTTACTTGTACCTCATTAGGTCTTACTCGTCACCCTTGGGGTTGCGAGCCCGGACTCTCGCCCGAAAATTCAACCAGCCATCAGCATAGCCCGCAGCAGATACTGCTGTAAAACTCGCCGGCATACCGATGACCAACAATATGTAAAAACCGATCAACCACCCCTGATTTCCCTTGAACTCCTGCACCAGACCATGCACCAGGGCCACTCCCTGCAAAAAGAACGCCGTCATGCCCACCAGCGCCAGCTGCAAGGGAAATCCCGGTGTATCCGACAGGCTGCCCACCACCAGTAGCAGGGGCACCAGGATCAGCAGCCAACGCCCCAGGCGCAACTGCCGAAGCTCTTCGGCAAAACCGCCCGGATTGTACAGGGCTGCCTGCCAGCTCCGGGCCAGAAACAACGACAGAGCCAGCTGCAAAAACCAGGCCGCCCCCATGCCACCTGCCATCCAGGGAGCCAAATCCACCACCATGGCCTTACGATCGGCATCGCTGACTACCTTGGCATCCATAATCTGGGCGCTGTACTCTTCCAGTATTCCAGACCAGAACAGAACCACATCGTCAAGCAACAGGTACTGAACACCAATAATCAATGCACCCAACACCACTGCCACTTCAATCACCAGCCGCAGGGAGCGGGTAGCGCGCAACACCTCACCCAACACCAGCATCGGCAACCACAACAACGTGCCGACAATAGCCAGGGACAGGGGCTGCCCGAAAATCAACAACCCCAGAATGGAAAGCGCCACTCCACCCAGAACCACGGTCAACAGACCTTCCCTGACACCTTTCCTGAGCACCACCAGCGCAATGACAGCTGAACTGGCAATTCCCAGAGGGGTAATCAGCAAGGCCAGCACGGTAAACACGGTGGCTACCATGACGGCCTGCATACGGCCCTTCATGATGAAGGCGGCTAAGGCTTTCATCAGATTTTCTTCAGAAGATTGGGCACTTTTTCCTCTTGAACAACAAAGCCATACGAGACTTAGTTGATTCTATTTAGAATCTATTTGTGGGAATCGGTAAAAGGCACCAAAGCCAGGAACCGCGCATGCTTGATAGCTGTTGCCAGCTGGCGCTGATACTTGGCACTGGTACCGGTAATGCGGCTGGGCACAATCTTACCCGACTCGCTTACATACTGTTTCAGCAACCCAAGATCCTTGTAATCAATCTCGGTGATACCTTCAACAGTAAAACGGCAATATTTTCTACGACGCATATAACGTGACATATCTATACTCCTCCCGGATATTAGGCTGCAGCTTCGGGAGCTGCGTCTTTCTCTTCAGCCTTGGCCAGCAGAGAGGGTTCACTCAGTGCGTCATCGCGACGGATAGTCAGATGACGAATCACTGCATCATTAAAACGGAAAGCAGTTTCCAGATCCTTCAGGGTGCTGCTTTCACACTCGATGTTCATCAGCACATAGTGTGCCTTGTGCAGTTTGTTGATGGGGTAGGCAAGCTGGCGGCGGCCCCAATCTTCCAGGCGATGAATCTTGCCACCATCTTCATTGATGCTGGCAACATAACGCTCAGTCATGGAGGGCACTTGCTCGCTCTGGTCCGGATGAACCATAAAAACGATTTCATAGTGTCGCATTGTAGCTCCTTATGGCTAATAAACAGCCTCCTGCAAATACAGTGAGGCAAGGAGGATCGACCCGAAAGTCGATCAGGAGCGCGGATTTTAGGAGAACAACGAAAGGATTTCAAGCTTTTTCAAGTATTTGAACACTTTTGACCGATTTACTAAGGCAGCTGGACGTATCCCTCATTGGCAACCATGTATTCCTGGATTTTTTGCGCCGGCATGGGTTTCCCCAAAAAATACCCCTGCATTTCATCACAACCCTGGGAAAGCAACAGCTCATACTGCCCGGCCGTTTCCACGCCTTCCGCCACGACCTCCATCTGCAGATCATGGGCCATGGTAATAATCGCCGAGGTAATCGCACGGGAGCCTGAGCTGCTGTTCAGGCTGCTGATAAAGGATTTGTCAATCTTGAGGCGGTCAAAGTGAAAGCGGGTCAGATAACTCATGGCACTATAGCCGGTGCCAAAATCATCAATAACTACCCCGATACCCATTGCCTGAATCTGCGTTAAAACAGTTTCCACCAGTTGATCATTGGACAATAACAAGTTTTCCGTAACCTCAAAGTCCAGCAATTGAGGGTCAAAACCTGTGCGCTTCAGTATTCGCCCGATTCTTTCAATAAGATCAGCACTCCCCATTTGCCTGGGTGAAAAATTGTAGGAAAGGCGCAATGCAAAACCAAGCTTTTGCCACTGCTGGAGCTGCGTACAGGCTCTGTATAGTTGCTGATAGCCCATTTCGGCAATCAAGCCAACCTTTTCCGCCACTTCGATAAACTCATCAGGGCTGATGTAGGTATTGCTTGCATCCCGCAATCGCGCCAGAGCCTCTACGCCAATAATTTTCCGGCTGGATGCCTGTATCAATGGCTGGTAGAAAATCTCAAATCCTCCCGACTCCAGCGCCTGGTGAAGCAGGGATTCGATTTCCAGAGCACGGTTGGCTTGATCCTGCATGCCCGGCGCGTAGTAGGCAACTTGTCCACCGCCTTCCTTTTTGCCGCGATGCATGGCTGTTCCGGCACAGCCGATCAACAGCTCCGAATTGTTTCCATGCGCCGGATAGACGCTCACCCCCAGGGTAAGCGAGATACGCATCTCATGACCGACAACATGCAAAGGACGCGCAAACAGCGTAAACACCAGCTTCACCATTTCCTCAATGGGTCTGTCGATTTTCTGCTCTTCAAGGATCAGCAAAAATTCATCACCACCAATGTGGCCGATCTCCACCTGCCCGCCGAGGAGTTCATGCAGCCTGTAAGCCACTGCCTGTAGCAGCTGGTTGCCGATATCGATCCCGCGCACTTCATTGATTTGAGAGAAATGATCGATATCGAGATCTACAACAGCCACTTGGGTTTTGGCCGCCACCCCTCTTTGCAAAGCAAAGTCCAAGTGCTTGACGATCAAATCCTGGTTTGGAAGATCAGTAAGAATATTGTGTGTCTCCCGGTAGGTAACTGCATTTGCCAGGACATATTCCTTGCTTACATCAGTCAGCACCAAGATCGTCATCTGGGCGCTGCCTTCCGTGCCGGGAACCGTGTTGAGCGCCATATGTACTTGGTACTCCTCATCCCACGCATTCCTTAGGGACAGAATCCGGTCGTACAGCGGCTGTTTTCGCTGCAGATACTCCTGCAGGGAAAACCTGCGGCCATTGGTGGTACAGATCAGCCGGAACACTTCATCTACCAGCTTCCCTTCCGCCTTGTTTGCGTCCAGCCCGGAAAGCTTTTCCGCCATGGGATTGAATTTGCGGATTCGCCCTTGATCATCCAGATGGATAACTGCATCACCAATTGCCGTCAACGCTGTTTGCGACAACTGCCTCTCTTCAAACAGCACCTGCAGCAACCTTCTCAGTTGATGCGCGTTCGCAATAAGGAAAAAAAGCACGATGCTGAGCAACATAACCGCAGGAGGATACCAGTACTGAAACCGGGAAAGCAGCAGGTAGTCCGCCCCCAGCACGACAACTGGCAGCAAGACAATTCCATAGACATATCCCCATCCACGGGGGCGGTACGACAGCACCATCAATACAATCAACACTGCATTGAACAGGTATTGCAGATTCAGGGACACAGGAACGATCAGCCTGTCCTGTAAAAGCGCATTCAGTACATACGCATTGAACTCCACCCCGGCAACCGGTCGCCCCGAAGCCGATATCGGTGTCGGAATGTTGTCCCCCAAACCAGGTGCGGTAGCGCCAATCAGCACATATTTGTTGCGAAACCTGGTGTTCGGCACAGCTCCCGTCAGGGCATCCACATAGGAAACCACTGTGAGGTCGCTGCCGGATGCAGGAAAAGGAACCAACACCTGGTGGTGACGCCGCCACACACCCGATAGCATATCAGTATAGACAGGGGTCTTTCCGGAATCAGGAAGAGGCTTTCCGGCTGGCCATCCGCCCCCAACCTGCGCCATGGCCAGCGATAGCGTTGGCCAACGGGGCCTGTCCAGTCCCGCCATGAGAAATGCGGATCTGGCAATGCCATCAGCATCCAGTTCTGTATCCACATGGCCCAGCGCAGCAGCTACCTGGTGCAGGGCAAGCATGGGCAAGCTCTCCCTGAGCCCCGGCTCGGCACTATATTGCTCCAGCACCACTGGCAGTATCACCCGCCCGCTCTCCTGCACCGCCTGCACCAGGCGGATGTCATCCTCCGGGTGCTGCAGATCCGGTTCGGCAAAATTTATATCCATCGCTATGGCTGCGGGCTTCCCCCGGGTCAGCTGTTGCAGCAAATCAGCATGGTGGCTACGGGGAAACGGCCAGCGACCCAGGCTGGACAGGCTCTTGGGATCAATTGCCACGACAACAATTTCATCCAGAACCGGAGTGTCCATTTGGCGGATGAACCCGTCATAGACCAGGTTGTCCAGATCAGATAACCAGCCCCGCCAGGTAAAAAGCATCGCCAGGCACAACAGGGTGGAGCCGATGATCAGCCGCAGGCTCCACTCTGTTCTGCGCCGCTCAGACATTCACAAAGCCAGCAGTATGATTGCAATTGCAGGTATGCCAAACAGGTACCATGGCTCGGATTTCGGGTAGATGATATGCGCCGGACTCCACGCCCCTGCATACCCATCATCATCAATGGTTCGAATACGGAAATGCACGGGAGACTGGGGGCGATGCATGGACCAGCGGGGTTCATCCAGCACCACATCGGTCAGCAGGTTGGTGAAACTTTGATCCTCTGCAAGCTGCAGACGGTATTTTTGCCCTGCCCCGATCTTCTGCCAGTGCAGTTGCAATGAGTCATCATGAGTAACTGTTTCCACCGCAGGAGCCGCTGGCGCAGGCTTCAAGACAAACTGCTGGGGCATGCCCCAAGGCCCTTGCTCGGCCGCAGCAAAGGAAGCCACGCGCCAGAACCAGGTTCCAGGCGCCAGCGAGCCGAGTGCCAGGCTTGTTTTTTTCAAGCCCTTGTTATCCACCACAAGCGTCTGGAAATGCTCATCGACTGACAGTTGGAAACGGTAATGGCTGGCTTGTGGCGGAGTGGACCATTCAAAATCTACAGCTTCAGTCCTTACGGTGGAATCGGCAGGAGGCGCTACAGGCACCGGCGGCAACGGCCTTGCATCCAGCAAAAATGCGATGTTACTCTCTTTTCCTTCCAGCCCTGCAGCATCGATGGCGCGTACGCGCACCTGGTACCGGCCATCAGGCAGAGAGCTGGTGCTGAAACGATGGTGAGTCACCAGAGAACGGAGCACTGATGCACTGTCTTCCCCCGGCTCGCCAACCAGTATCCGATACGCCTTCGCTCCTTCCACCGGGCTCCATCGCAGCTCCAGGGGCAAGCGCCGTATCACCGGCGGTGGAGCGGCAATCCGGGGCGCAGGCAGCAGTTTTACCGCTGGCGCCGGTGCGCTTCCTTTTTTCACCAGGGTACCAAACCCGGTCGAAAGCGTTAGCCTGCCCTGGTCTCCCTGTACCTGCACCACCCCGGCCACAACTTCCACCTGGGAAGCGGGATGCTGTGAAGCAGGGATTTTTACCCGAAAAAGCGTTCCCCGGACTGTGGTATTGGCCGAAGGGGTGCGGATTTCGAAGCGCGTACCTCTGGCAGGCACCTTGTTCTCCGTTTCTCCATGCAGTATCTTGACCGTGGTATCTCCAATTCCCGTGCCCGGAAACCTATTTACCCGAACCAGCTCGATCTCGGTATTGCTTCCCAGCAATTGCCTGGTGCCATCGGAGAACTTCAGCAGCACGCTGGCATTCTTTCCCACTCTCAACCGATCTCCGCTATGCAACCAGACTTTCCGTACAAGTGGTTGCTCCTTTTTTCCGGCAATGAGATGCACTGCCTGACCCCGAACATCGATCACCTGAATCGCCGCCGGCTCAACCTTCAGCCAGTCAAGGGGAATACGCACCAGAGTGCCAGGGGGCATCTGCCTGGGGTGCTGAATCCTGTTTAATTTTACCAGTTTGCTCCAATAGCCCAGGTCAATGAGAAAACGTTCCGTCAGATTCCACAGGTTATCACCCGGTTGAAAGCTGTACAGCCACTCCTCCTGTTTTTCTGCGGCCACCGTCCCCTGCACCCAGAAAAACAAAGCCAGAGCCACCCACCGCCCGGATTTGAGACCCCCCGTACTCCCAAACATTTTCCCTCCCCTTGTACTTTCCCCTCTTGTGTCTAAATTCTAGTGCATCCCTGGCTATCCTGCTTTGTATTGCCCTTCTACGGCGGCGCAGCAGATCAAATTCCCCGCTGGCGAACAGCTTCAAACAAGCCTGCGGCAGTGGCTACAGATACATTGACACTTTCCACCACTCCCGCCATGGGTATAGATACCAGCAGATCGCACTGCTCACGAACAAGCCGCCGTATACCCTTTTCCTCACCACCCATCACCATCACCAGCGGCCCCTTCAGGTTGGCTTGATATAGGGACTGCTCTGCTTCACCTGCCAACCCCACCACCCACAACCCGCATGCTTCACGCAACTGGCGCAGGGTGCGCGCCAGATTGGTCACCTGGATGAAAGGCATGGTTTCTGCTGCACCACTTGCCACCTTGCAGGCCACAGGGGTGAGCCCCACAGCCCGATCCCTGGGCGCGATCACTGCATGCACACCCGCCGCATCAGCTGTGCGCAGACAGGCACCAAGATTATGTGGATCCTGCACCCCGTCGAGTACCAGCAGGAAAGGTGGCTCCTGCAATTCTTCCAACAGCCGATCCAAGGAGTCTTCCCCTCTGGCAGCAGGCATGGCAACCCTCGCCACCACCCCCTGATGCCGGGCGCCAGGCGCCAACTGCTCCAACTCGGGCTTATCTGCAGCAACTACCTGCACACCGGATTTACGCGCCTCCGAAAGCAGCTGCCCCAGGCGCCGGTCGTTGCGCTTGCGATCAAACCAGACCCCTTGTATTTGTCCCGCTCCATGCTTCAGGGCAGTGCGCACGCTGTGAATGCCTGCAACATAACGGGAGCTTTTGCTCATTGCCGTTTTCGCCGCCCGGAGCGGCGTTTTTTCCCCGATTTTTTTGGACTCGCTGGTTTTTCACTGCGCCCAGCCAGTGCAAGATCGATCTTCCGGTCATCCATATTGACAGCCGCAACCACGACCTGGATGGAATCCCCGAGACGATAGGTTTTGCCGCTACGTTCTCCCACCAGTTTGTGGGCAATGGGATCGAAATGGAAGAAATCATGGTCAAGCGAGGTGATATGCACCAGCCCGGTGATGTACACATCCTTGAGTTCCACAAACACACCGAAGCTGTTGACGCTGACTATCAGTCCCTCAAACGGCAGCCCCACCTTGTCCAGCATGAACTCGCATTTCAGGGCATCGGCAGAATCCCGGGTGGCTTCGTCCGAACGGCGTTCAGTCATGGAACAATGCTCACCAATGGTGGCAATTTGCGGAAACGAATACTCGAAGCTGTCCGCCTGGCCATCAATAAGCAGGTGGCGGATGGCTCGGTGCACCAGCAAATCCGGATAGCGGCGAATGGGCGAGGTAAAATGTGTGTAGGCAGGAAAGGCCAGGCCAAAATGCCCGATATTCTCAGACGAATAGATCGCCTGCATCATGGAACGCAGCAACACCGTCTGGATCATGTGCACATCCGGTCGCTCCTTGATCTGCTCAATCAGCTCGGCATAGTCCTTCGCCGTCGGTTTGTCACCCCCGTTGAGCCGCAAACCCAGTTGCGCCAGAAACTGGTGCAAGTCATTGAGTTTGTCTTCACTGGGGCGCTCATGCACACGATACAGCGCTGGAATCTTCTTGCGCAGCAGCAGTCGCGCAGAGGCGACATTCGCCGCCAACATGCATTCCTCGATAATGCGGTGGGCATCATGCCGCACCGTGGGAACGATACCATTCAGCCGACCGTTTTCATCAAATACAAAGCGCGTCTCCACCGTATCAAAATCAATGGCCCCCTGCTCTTTTCTGCCTTCATGCAACGCATGATAGAGATGGTTCAGCTCTTCAAGATGAGGCAACAAGGCAGCATGCTTCTTGCGCAGCTTCTTGTCACCGCCAAACAGCATGGCTTCCACCTCATCGTAGGTCAGGCGCGCATGAGAACGCATCACTGCCTGCAGGAAACGCGATCGCAGGATTTTGCCTTCCTTGCTGATATAAAGCTCTGCGGCCATGCACAGGCGATCAACCTCGGGGTTTAGTGAACACAGGCCATTGGAAAGGATTTCCGGCAGCATGGGTACAACCCGGTCGGGGAAATAGGTGGAGTTTCCGCGCTTGTAGGCTTCTTTATCCAGGGCCGAATTTACCGGCACATAGGATGAAACATCCGCGATGCAAACCAGCAACTTCCACCCCTTGGGCATCCGCTGACAATACACTGCATCATCGAAATCCCTTGCATCAGCGCCATCAATGGTCACCAGAGGAAGATTACGCAGATCGGTACGCCCTTCCTTGGCCGATTCGGGGACATCTTCTTTCAGAGCCACAATTTCCTGCTCTACCTCCTGCGGCCAGATCACCGGAATGTCATGCACACGGATGGCAACATCCGTCTCCATGCCTGGCGCAAGATGATCGCCGATGATCTCTATCACCCGCCCGATGGGCTGCCGCCATTTGGTCGGTTGTTCGAGGATCTCCACCACCACCATCTGGCCTTCTTTTACCCCATTGAAATGCTCATCGGGGATGATGACGCGGTGCGTCATGCGCTTGTTGTCAGGCACCAGAAAGCCCATACCGGCTTCCACATTTACACGCCCAACCACCTGGCTATGGGCACGCTCCAGAATTTCCACCACAGAACCTTCTCTGCGGCCACGCCTGTCCACACCCGTAACCTGCACCACCACCCGGTCATCGTGCCACAGGGGGCGCATTTCCCGGGGAGACATGAACAAATCCTCTCCCCCCTCATCAGGGCGAAGAAACCCAAAACCATCGGCGTGGGCAATAATCCGTCCGGCAATCAGGTCTTTCTTGTTGACCACGCACAAGCCGCCGCGACGATTGCGCACGATCTGCCCGTCACGGAGCATGGCCTTTATCCGGTACGACAATGCTTCCACCTGTTTCGGGTCTTTCAACCCCAGCAATGGTGCAAGGTCTTCAAGTTTCAGGGGAATACCATGGGTTTCCATGGTTTCGAGTATGAACTCCCGACTGGGAATGGGATTATCGTATTTGCGCTCTTCCCGGGCGCGATAGGGATCACGTTTTTGTGATTTGTTCTTCTTTCTCGACTTGGCCACAGGCCTATTTACCTTCAATGCATCTTATTAATCAGAAACACATTATACGCGCTTGCCTGGTTCAATACTAACCACGGTCTCCACTATTGATCCGGCAACCATGCCACAAATCAAGGTCATGGCAGGCAAGCTTGTTTACAATAGATTCATATTCAACGCACAAACCCGAGGAGTAGCAGACATGATCAAGCAAGTGGAAGGCGATATCCTGCTTACAAAAGCACAGGTTATTGCCCATGGTGTTGCCGCCATGGACCCAATGAATCAGGGACTGGCCAAGTCCTTGCACGAAAAATATCCTGCCATGCACAAGGATTTCCATCATTGGTGCCACCAGCATCACCCAAAGCCTGGTGAAACCTGGATGTGGGGCGGCCCCGATGGTGTCCGCATCGTCAATCTGATCACCCAGGACGGTGGCTACGGCCGTGGCAGCAAACCGGAACACGCGACCATTCAGCATGTCAATCACGCCCTGAAAGCCCTACACAAAATGGCAATAAAAGAAAAATTCACCTCCATCGCACTACCTCGTCTGGCTACAGGCGTTGGCGGCTTGGACTGGAGTGATGTAGAACCATTGATCAACAAACATCTTGGCGATCTGGACATCCCCATCTATGTATACGCTGTCTATCACGCCGGGATGCAGGCAAAGGACGAATAGGGAGAAAGAACATCTCTCTCCATCTGCCCTGTATGGGCAGATGGAGGTTGACAGTCAGCGCAGCAACTTGTACAGTTCGCGCCTCAAGAATATAGGTCTATCCTGAGTTCTTGCCGAGGTGGTGAAATTGGTAGACACGCTAGCTTCAGGTGCTAGTGGGGGCAACCCCGTGGAGGTTCAAGTCCTCTCCTCGGCACCATTTTACTAGACCATCATAAACCTCGAAAAGCACTGTATTTACAGTGCTTTTTTTGTGTTTGTAAATTCATTCCGTTGTCTCCCATTGTCTCTGAATGTCGCTTTGTGGAACGTGGGTGGAACGCAGATCGGTAGTTTTCGTTTCCAAAATATGCACGTTCACTGCTCATGATTTGGACGCATGGACCTCGTTAACCGACAAAGAATGTGTCCCCACTCTTCCTTGCAAAGCCTGCCGAACAAACTGCATCGACGCACTCTCATTTGACTCGACGAGTTGTCGAACCTGATCGGACATATCGTCGATTTTATTCAACCTGGTTGCAGCATCCATCGCCCGGTCATAAGCCTCCACAACATCGGCGCTGGTCACTTCATAACCCCACCCCTGACTCAATGCCATCGCGGAGCCGAGAGCAAATACCGGTTCGGTGTCAAGGTAATCCCGTGCCACCCTTGTCAGCATTTTCGGATCACAGTGGCTTCGGTTGGCAAGCTCCAGTGCCAGTAAGTTAGAGGTACAGACTATTTATGCCAACCTTACCGATATAAGAGCATCATGCTTCGCATACGACAGGGCCTGTATTAATACCGTACGTGAACTATTATGGGTCATTTCCTAATAATTACGATATTTATCACGTACAGGATATTTTTCTTGATTTACACCAAATTTATTGCTATTTTTTACCGTACGATACAATTATTGGACTAAAAAGATGAAAAAAAATGATGTCTCTTACGGGCGGATCCAGTCGGCTGAAGACCTCGGCCAGCTTGTGCGTGCCCACCGCAAAAGTAAAGGATTGACCCTCGAAAGGGTCTCCGGACTCGGTAACCTGAGCACCCGGTTTCTATCTGAGTTCGAACGCGGCAAGGAAACTGCCGAGATTGGAAAAATTCTGAAGGCTTTGCGAACCCTGGGGCTGGACATCATCGTTCAACCAAGGGGAGGAGCAACCCCCTCCTCTCACAGTCCATACCCGACCAAAACCAGATCAGGACAATCATGACCGACCGGGATGCACTCAATGTCTGGTTTGGCGATCGCTTGGTGGGATACTTGTGGCGAAATCCAGTCGGTGCCATTGGATTTCGTTATGAGCCTGATTGGATCAACAACAATGGCTTCGCCATCTCGCTCACACTCCCTCTCACAATAGAAGACTTTTCCTGCGATGCCAGCGTTGCTCATCGTTTTTTTGCCAATCTGCTGCCCGAGGGTGGTGCCCGGGAACACATTGTTCGCGATCTGAAAATTCCCTATACCGATTTTGACTTGTTGCGCGCCATCGGTGGCGAGTGTGCTGGCGCACTCTCTATTCTGCCTGTGGAGCGCAACCCATCAGACGATCGAAGTTACCGCCCCCTCCCAGGTAAGGAACTGGCCCAACTGATTGCTCGGCGCGGCCAGATTTATGCGGCTTGGCCGAAGGATAAACGGCCCCGGCTATCATTGGCAGGTGCTCAGGATAAATGCCCGGTGTTGATCCGGGATGGTCACTATTTTCTTCCCGAGGGCGAAGCGCCCACCAGTCATATCCTGAAATTCGAGTTGACGGACTATCATCATCTGCCGGCCTATGAAACATTTACCAGCTTGCTTGCCAGACAAATCGGGTTGCCCGTCGTCGATATCGAATTGCATTCCATTGAAAAGCGTTTCTATGCGCAGATTGGGCGCTATGATCGCGTATGGGATGAACACGGTGAAGTGCAACGTCTACACCAGGAAGACTTTTGTCAGGCACTTGGCTACGGGCACGAAAAAAAATACCAGGATTCCGGCGGCCCAACCTTTGCTGAATGCTACCAATTACTGCAGGGTGCTTCGACGGATCCTGCCATTGATACACAGAATCTCCTGCGCTGGCAGATTTTCAATCTCCTGGCCGGCAACTCGGATGGCCATGCCAAGAACCTGTCGATACTATATCTACCAAGCGGCGAGATTCGTCTGTCTCCCTTCTATGATCTGGTTTGTACGCGCGCCATCGAACGAATCGACACTCACCTCGCCTTCGATATTGGCAAGCAAAGAGACCCAGGGCAAATCACCACAAAACACTGGGCGTCGCTGGCCGGAGAATGCGATGTGGGTTCACGTTTCCTGATCGGGCTGGTAGAAGAGACGGCAACCTCGTTACTGGAACAAATCGGACAAGCAAAGGCGCTGTTTGAAGAGCAATACGGTAAATATCCATCACTGCAACGCATCGAGCGTATTGTCATACAGCAATGTCGCCGTGCCACCTGAATGTAATACAACAAGTGTCCTGGATACGCTAAAAAGTCTGGATCAAGACCGGGCAAACAGGGCCTCGGCAAGAATCAACGTGGAACGTGAGTGGAACGAAGACAAATATCAGAGTTATAACATGTTGTTTTATATATTAAATATAGGTATTTTAAGGAAGGTTCAAGTCCTCTCCTCGGCACCAGTTAAAAATCAAAGGGTTACGTGAGAGCGTAGCCCTTTATTGATGTTGGGTATACGAAACACGAGGTTTCCACCTTCCTCGACACATGTTTCAGGGGGCTTCCCTGATGCGAAGGAAGGACGCAAACCGCGGGATTCCGTTGCTGGAAAACCCTTGGTGTTTGAAAGTTATCAGGCTGCCAATAGCCGGGGGGACGGCACGCTCTTCATCGGTCAGGCCGGAGCCGACGTAAAAACGCTTTCCGCCTTCAATCTCCACCCACAGGGCACCGACCATTCCCTGAAGCCTGCCCTTGCCTGGCCGGTATCCAACCACTCGCCCTTCCATATCTTCAAAGCGCTTTACCTTTAAGGCGTTGGAGCTACGGCCTGTTTCATATGAGCTATCAGGATTCCTCAATACCAGCCCCTCGCCACCGGCAGCAATAATGGCATCAAGGTGCCTCATGAGCTGTTCCGCATCATGGTATAACGTCTGTGGAATAATCCGTACATGCTCCAGCGGACGCTGGGACAGATAGGTCTCCAGTTTTTTCAGGCGGGCTTCCAATCCCCCTGGGGCATGAGGCACTTCGAAGATGTTGTAGGTGACGCGCTGCCAACCCCCATGGGGTTGATCTCGTGAAACGACAGACAGTGTTTCTTCAAAACTGCTTCTGGCGATCCACAGCTCACCATCCAGCTCAAAAGGAGGAAACTCTTTGGTGAACCAGCCGGGAGCGGCAAAATCCTTTCCCTGACGGCTCAACAGCTTACGTCCGTTCCAATGCGCACGAACACCATCGAGCTTCTCGCTCATCAGCCAGCCATGGACATCCATTCCCGACCGGTACTTTTCCAGCAACAGGAGTGCCGGCTCCGCACTCTGTGCAAACTGGGGGAATAGCAGTAACAGCCAGAACAGATACGTCTTGGTATGTTTCATTGATCACAGCTCCTTGTAGATCAGATTTGTTCTAGTGTACTGCGTCTGTACTGCGTCGGAATTAAAGACCCTCAGTGAGTCACAATGCGGCCAGATGCAAGGCGTGCTGCCACCCCTTTCAAGCGAGTATAACACTGCAGATGGCCGCATTGTGGGCCACCCGAAGGAACCCTTGAAAGAGCCTTTAATTCCGACGCAGTACACTAGCACAGCCCGATTGGGGTGTGCTATAAATACAGCGGCCATACACCACCATTCCGGGAGAGTTTTTTCATGCGGCAATCAACAGGCATCATCATTGGCGGCTTGCTTGGGCTTTATATGCAATCAAGCATGGCTCTGGAGTTGCTGAGCCCGGACATATCCGACCACATGCGCATGACAAAGCAGCAGGAATACCAAGGCTTTGGTTGCGACGGTGAAAATATTTCCCCCGCTCTCAAGTGGAAGGACGCTCCCCCTGGAACCAAGAGCTTTGCCCTGACGGTTTATGACCCCGATGCGCCTACCGGCAGCGGTTGGTGGCACTGGGTGGTATTCAATATTCCCAAAGATGCAAGGCAGTTGCCCAAAAATGCTGGTAACGTCAAGCTCAAGCTTCTGCCCCCACAGGCGGTGCAATCACGCACGGATTTCGGTACTCCTGGTTACGGAGGCCCCTGCCCTCCCAAAGGTCACGGCATACATCATTACCGGTTCACCCTGTATGCTCTGGACGTGGAAAAGCTGCCCCAGGGCATGGATGCACCTGCTGCCCAGGTGGGGTTTTCCATCAACCAGCATAAACTGGCGGAAAGCACCATTACCGGACTGTACTCGCGCTGACACATCAGGCGGGATGCGCTTCTCCTGAGAAGAAACGCCGGAAAACCATGCGCCCGGCAAAAGCCGCCAGAACAAATGCCAACAGCACCATCATGCTTTCCAGAATATGGATGGCCATCATTGCCGCAGGTATTCCGCTGCTGATCACGACATATCCCTGCACCAGAACAGCTGGCAGGGAAAATACAAACCCCATCAACAAGGGACGGTATCCACCTCCTGCCATTTCAAACAGAAAAACGCTGAAAAATCCGCCGATAAGAGCCGCAACAAAGGAAATAATCACCAGTACCGCTGCAATCATTTGGTCTGTCTGTTCAGGGGCGAGGTTCTGCAACAAGGGGATCGCAAGCACATTCAGAAAAGCCGATGCAGAAAAGTACAGCAACACCCCCAGAGTCATCAATACAACAGTGGCTGCTATTATCAAAAAACCAGATTTCATGTTCTGCTACTACTCTATGTTGTGTTCAGGGGAAAGCATAAATATTTCCCGCAACAGCTGCTGTTGATCTTCCGGTAGCGGCTGCAAGGCAGGCGACTTTGCATCCTTCCCGGTATCTTCAACACCGGTCACCCCATCTATCGCTATGGCTTCTATCACGATAACATCAGCTTCTGCGGGAGTATCCGGAGACAGAATCAACTGTTCAGCAACCGGTATGCCAGAGCCACCCAAAGAAGACCAGATTTTATCCATATTCATGCCTTTGAGCGCTCCCTGCTCCATCAGCACATACAACAGGACAGAAATAGCCACCAGAACCACGATCAAAACCAGATTGAGCCACCACATTGCGCTGTCGCCTGCTAGCGTCTCCCGGGGGTCTGTGTGCCTTGCAGACGCCGCCGGTGCTCTTTTGGCTGCGGTTTTCCTTACCGCCGCACCAGCGGTTTTCGGGCTGCCTTTCGCTGCCGGTTTATTACTCACAGCCTTTTTCGGCACCGTTTTTTTTGCCGCCTTTTTCCTGGGCGCAGCCTTTTTCCTGACAACTTTTTTCTTTACCGCCTTCTTTCCCGTAGTCTTTTTCCTCGCCCCGGTATTCGGGTCTTTTCCCTTATCTTGATCAGCCATTCAGGATCACCTTGCGCCTTTTCCCGGTGTTGAATACGCTACAACAAAGGTCGTGCAAATACCAGCGCATCCTCTCTGCCATTTTTCGCAGGATAGTAGCCAAACCGCTGCCCAATTTCATTGAACCCTTCTGATTCGTACAGGCGGCAGGCAATATGATTCGATATGCGCACTTCCAGAAACAGGGTGTCTGCAGATTGCTCCCTTGCCTGCCGGATTACTCGTTGCAGCACAAATCTCCCCAACCCTTTCCCCTGTTGTTGTGGATGCACGCTCAGATTCAGCAAGTGGGCTTCTCCGGCAGCAGCTGACATCACCGAGTATGCAAGAACGCTGTGTGAAGCTTCATATACACGGCACTCATAACCCGTGCGCAGGCAATCATGGAAAATCTTCCTGCTCCAGGGGTGCGGATAGATTTGCTCTTCGATAAGCATGACAGCTGTCAGATCGGAATCTGTCATGGATCTGGTGCGTAGCAATGCTCAATCTCCGTGCAGCATACCGTAGAGCTTTTGCAGATCCTGCCAAACCTTGGCTTTTTCTTCCGGGCGCCGCAGCAAATAGGCTGGGTGGTAGGTAACCAGCAGCGGAGTACGGTCTTCTCCGTAGTAATGGATACGGTTGCGCAGGCGACCAACGGCTTCATCCGTTTCCAGCAGATTGTGGGCCGCAACACCACCGACTGCCAGCATTACCTTTGGTTTGATCAGGGATAGCTGCTGAATCAGGAATGGCTGGCATTTTGCAACCTCTTCCGCAGTAGGGTTGCGGTTCCCGGGAGGACGGCATTTCAGAATGTTGGCGATATACACGGCTTCCCGCGTCAAGCCGATGGCATGCAGCATGGCAGTAAGCAACTGCCCAGCTCTGCCAACAAAAGGCTCCCCCTGACGATCTTCTTCCGCACCAGGCGCCTCCCCCACAATCATCAATTGCGCCGATTCGTTCCCAATGCCAAATACCGTTTGAGTACGGCTGGCATGCAACTCACAAGCCGTACAGGATGCTACCCTGGCTCTGAGCACCTCCCAGGCAGACTGTTGTGCAGAAACACCGGCAGCCGGTTTTGGCGATTTCGCTACGGGGATGGGAGCAGCCGGTTCCCGGGGTTCCACAACGGCTTGAGGATGGTCATCAACCGCCGCCTCCCGCACCACATAGCGCGTGATTCCCATGGCGTCGAGATACTGCTGGCGGCGGCTGGCATCCATTCGTTTACACGTCTCCGCCCTGGGGATGTTCCCGCTCCACCGGGGCCATCAGGCGGTTGGCGGCGTTGATATAGGCTTTGGCTGAAGCTATGACGATATCTGTATCCGCTCCCTGGCCGTTCACTATTTGCTCACCTTTTTCCAGACGCACGGTAACTTCACCCTGGGAGTCGGTACCACTGGTGATGTTATTTACCGAATACAGGGTCAGTTTCGCACCCGTATCAAGCAACGATTCAATCGCCTGATAGGCTGCATCCACAGGGCCTGCGCCAGAAGCGGATACTACCTGCTCTACGCCATCTATGCTGATTACAATGTCTGCGCTAGGCACTTCACCGGTTTCACTGCAAGCCCTGAGGGAAACCAGTTTGATGCGCGGATCCCGCAATTCATGTACGGATTCCGACACTACCGCCTGCAGGTCTTCATCGAATATTTCATGCTTCTTGTCCGCCAGGTCCTTGAAGCGGGAAAAAGCCGCATTGAGCTTTTCTTCAGAGCTGAATTCTATCCCCAGCTCCTTGAGCCGGGTGCGAAATGCATTACGCCCGGAATGTTTGCCCAGCACCATGCGATTGTGCGACCAACCAACATCCTCGGCGCGCATGATCTCGTAGGTTTCACGATTCTTGAGCACGCCATCCTGATGAATGCCGGATTCATGGGCAAAGGCGTTCGCGCCGACAATGGCCTTGTTTGGCTGCACGGGAAAGCCGGTGATGCTGGACACCAGTTTGGAGCAGGACAAAATCTGGGTGGTATCCAGATCGACATTGCAGGGAAATACATCCTGGCGGGTACGCACCGCCATCACTACCTCTTCCAGAGAAGCATTTCCCGCCCTTTCCCCCAGACCATTGATGGTGCATTCCACCTGGCGTGCGCCATTGAGCACCGCAGACAGGGAATTGGCCACCGCCAGCCCCAGGTCGTTGTGACAATGCACGGAAAACACCGCCTTGTCTGAATTGGGCACACGCTCCATGAGAGTATTAAGCACCTCCCCAAATTGGTGTGGCAGGTTATAACCTACGGTGTCCGGGATATTGATGGTGGTAGCGCCAGCATCGATGGTCGCCTCAACGATACGGCACAGAAAATCCATCTCGGAGCGCCCGGCGTCCTCAGCGGAAAACTCCACATCATCCGTATATCTGCGGGCGCGTTTCACCGCCCATACCGCCTGCTCCACCACCTGATCAGGCTGCATGCGCAGCTTCTGCTGCATGTGAATGGGAGAGGTGGCGATAAACGTATGAATACGCGCGGAATTGGCTGGTTTAAGTGCCTCTCCGGCACGGTCGATGTCTTTTTCCAGGGCTCTGGACAGCCCACAGATGGTAGAGTCCTGCACCGACTCCGCCACGCTTTTGACTGCCTCGAAATCACCTTCGCTGGCAATGGGGAAACCGGCCTCGATGACATCCACCCGCATCAGCTCCAGTTTCTTGGCGATACGGATCTTCTCTTCCCGCGTCATGGATGCGCCGGGGCTTTGTTCCCCGTCGCGCAAGGTTGTATCAAAAATAATCAATTTGTCACTGCTCATCACATAGCTCCATCCCGCTGTATTGGGACTTTCAGGTTTGGTTCGGTATGTTGCGTTGCTTTTGCCCTCGCCAGGGCGGGTGTGATTTGATTGCCCATCAGGGCAGCAGCGATCCAACAGGCAGGAGCAGGCCCCGGTAAAAGTTAACCGGCTCATCAAAACAGCGATGAAACAGAGCTTGCCAATTCATGATCAGTATTTTCAAAAAGTTTTTTTGACTATAGCGCAGTGCCGCCATTCTGCCAAGCATGTTTGCTGGCCTGCATGTACTGCTCACATTCCCTCGCTTCCATGGGAAATCCAAAATAAAACCCCTGCATATGATTGCAGCCTTGTTGTAGCAGAAATTCCACTTGCGCGCTGGTTTCCACGCCTTCTGCAATAACCCGAATATCCATTTCCCTGGCCATGCCGATAATTGCAGGCACGATACATGCAGCACTCCCTTCCTTTTCCAGTTGTGTCATAAATGAACGGTCAATTTTCAGGGAATCGACATCTACATAGCTCAATTGCCCGAAAGAAGAATAGCCGGTACCAAAATCATCCATGGCCAATTTGTAGCCACGCTCGGACAACACCTTGAGCAAGGGCACGGTTCTTTCCGGATCTTGCATCAACATACTCTCGGTAATTTCCAGAATAATCTGTGATGGGTCGATATCATAATCAGCGGCAGTTTTGTCCAGCACGGCGATCAAACCTACGCGCTCCAGCTGGCGCATGGAGAGATTCAGCGCCAGGGCATTTATTGCCACCCCTTGTTGCTGCCAGCCTTGAAGTTGCCTGCACACCTGCTCGATAACCCACTCCCCGATGGGGATAATCAGCCCGGTTTCTTCCGCCAACCCCATAAACTCATCCGGCATCACCAGCCCCAACTTCGGGTGTTGCCAGCGCAGCAATGCCTCAAACCACATCACCTCTCCGCCGGGCACGTCAACCACCGGCTGAAAATGCAGCTTCAATTGATTCTGGAATACCGCTGAGCGTAGCTCGCTTTCCATGCGGCTGCGCTTCTCGGCAATCTCGTTCATGCGCGCATGGTAGTACTCGTATCGGTTTCGCCCCTTTTCCTTGGCATGATACATGGCAATATCGGCATTTCTTACCAGGTAATCGATATTATTCCCGTCCTGCGGATAAACCGTGATCCCAATGCTTACAGACACATAAAATTCCATGGAATCGATATAAAACGGCTGGGCGATGACCTCAACAAGCTTGTCCGATAGTTCACTGGTCGCACGGAGCAGCTGTTTCTCCGTGCCAAAATCCGAAAGCAGAACAATAAATTCATCACCACCGGTTCGCGCCACCGTGTCAGATTCCCGTACGCAGGATTTCAGCCGCGCTGCGACCTCATTCAGAAGCACATCCCCACCCGCATGCCCGATACTATCATTGACATGCTTGAAACGATCCAAATCAAGAAACAGCAACGCAACATGCTGATTGTTACGTGCAGCATGGGCGATTACCTGCTCCAGCCGGTCATGAAACAGCAGTCGGTTCGGTAACCCGGTCAACACATCGTAGTGCGCCAGCTGGTAGATGTTTTCCTCGGAATTTCGGCGCTCCAGCTCACCACTGATACGATCCGCAAACACATGCAAGATGGTTTGACTCCATTTCGGCAGGCGCATGGGTTGTATATCCATGACTGCGATCACGCCAATATTGTTGTTGCTACTGTCTTTCAGACAGGTGCCAAAATAACTTTCCACCTTCAGTTTCTGGAGCAATTTGTCTTCAGGATATTGCTCCTGCAAACCCTGTTCGATCATCTCCAGCTTTCCCTGCAGAACATCCTGACAAGGCGTACTGGCAAGGCCGTAAACCATGTCGCTCAAAAGCGTTTCTCCATCCCACAGCGCCAGTATGCGCATGGATTCTTCCTTCTCGTCGGCATACACCGCATAAAAGGCATATTTGGATGCATAGGCCTGTGCCAGATGACGCATGGTGTCCCTGAGCATGTCTTTCTTTCCCTGTGCATATCCAATGGACGATGCAAGCTCATAGAGGGCATTCTCCACACGTTTTCGTTCTGTCATATCCACGCCAATGGACAGCAATTCCGGCTTGTTGTTATGCCCCGCATCAATATAGGCGTTTCTCCAGGCCAGCCAGATACGCTGCCCGGTGCGGGTGACATATTCGCTCTCCAGATGCCTGTGGGCATCAGGATTGGACTGGATTCCGGCGATCAGTTGCTCCACATCCACATTTTTCGAATCCTTTTCTTCCATAATCGTGCCCAGCACAGGTCTGCCCGCCAGCTCTTCCTTTGTATAGCCAAACAGTTCCTCACCAAATCGGTTGATGGAAATAATCTTCCCGTTTCTGTCCCAGCGCAGAAAAACGCTGTTCGCCTCCTCCACCAGTTTTCTGTACAGACGGGCCTTGCGCTGGCTATCGCGCTGAACAGATAGTATCAGTGGATACCATTGCCGCAAGCCATTGAAAACCAACACCATCGCCAGGGCATAGCAGAGTGTTTTCAGTACAAGATTGAGTTCCGTAGGACCCAGCACATACAGGTAGGACAGCGCGGGAAAATCACGAGTCAGATTGAGCGCCAAACCGACATTGGCGGAAAACATGCCGAAAGACACGTTCAACCAACTGGTTTTGTATTCCCTGGATATGGCTGGAGTATTTCTGATGAGCAGCAGAGTGCATACCGTCGCCACGACGACAAGGGAAATATTGGTGATCAGATTGATGCTCATGGTATACCAGGTTCCACCTGACAATAATCTCCTCTGGACAAAAAACACATGCCCGCTGGGTAACCGACCCTGTGTGCACATTTTTTCTGCTTCTATACGGCACGGATCTGTTCACTCAGGCATTGATACCCTGAGATCCAAGGAAAATAGAGATCCCTAGGAGCCTGTCGGATGTAACGTATAAAGGGCACATATCAGAGGCTCACAAATAACCCAAGACAAGGTGCAGATCGCCGTAAATGGCCCATTCCCTAACAAGGGCCGCAACAGTAGGCGCTTTAGGCGACGCAGTACACTAGCGTTGAAAAAATGACCGGGCTGCGCCGACCAGGCCCGATAACGCATACAGCGCGAAGAGCAGGAACAAAATCAATGGTGGCTGCATCAGGATAATTGCAAACACCAAAGCAATCCCAACCACCGCAATAAACGGAACCTTCCCCTTCAGATCAATATGTTTGAAACTGTTATAGCGCACATTGCTGACCATCAGCAGCCCGCACAAGCCAGTAATCAGACCGGCAATAACGGCAACATTTGTCCCCGAAACATCATGATCTACCGCTACCCAGACACTCGCAGCCACAATCGCAGCGGCCGAAGGACTGGGCAACCCCTGAAAATAACGATCATCCGCCACATCCAGCTTCGAATTAAATCGCGCCAGACGCAAAGCCGCCCCGGCTGTATAGACAAAAGCCGCAAGCCAGCCCGGTTTCCCCAAAGAGTGCAAAGCCCACTCATACATGACCAGCGCCGGCGCCAGGCCAAAGGCCACCATATCTGAAAGGCTGTCATACTCCGCACCAAAATCGGTCTGAGTATTGGTCATGCGCGCTACCCGACCATCCAGTCCATCCAGAATCATGGCAATAAAAATCGCCACTGCAGCCTTCTCGAACTGGGCATTCATGGCGGCAAGCACCGCATAAAAACCCGAAAACAATGCTGCTGTTGTAAACAGGTTGGGTAGCAGGTAGATCCCCCTCCCTGGTTTGTTGGGGTGCGAATCCGGCTCGGCTGCTTTATCTTTATGTTCATCCATGGGGGTTAAGTATAGCCTGATAGAATAAAGAAGCCCAAGCCTGTATTACCTTGAGATATTGTCCTGGTGAGCTTTAGTGTACTGCACCGCTTTCAGGGAGGCAGGTAGCGGGCGAACAGTAGCGGAAGATTTGAAAATCCCGGCAATTGCCTCGGCATTGCTTTATTTTTACCTTGTTCTCGCTCCACTCAAACACAAATCTGCTCAAACAGGATTATTTGAGGCGCCCTATACTGATATGCTTGTGCCCTGTTGCACCAAAACCACCAGCAGCTGTACCCATGAATCGAGTCCTCAATTATTTTTCCAATCACCCCTGGGTCGGGTTGGGGATCATTCTACTCATTTCCGCTATCGCCGGCACTCAAATCGGCAACCTGGAAATTCGCATCTCCGCCGACGAAATGCTGGTGCAAAACAACCAAGAGCAGGATTTCTATCGCGAGGTACGCAGCATGTTCGGCGACGAACAAATCAGTCTGCTCTATATGGAATCGGATGACCTCCTCGCCCATGACAAGCTAGAAGCCCTGCAAAAAGCTGTTGCCAAACTGGAAAAGCTCCCCTTCGTCAGCCGCGTGGAAAGTCTGTTCTCGGTTCCCTGGGTCAAGACTGTTGATGGATACCTGGACAAGAAACCGTATCTGGACAAGCTGCCCGAAACACCGCAGCAAGCCCGGAATGTTCTTGCAGAAGCCCGCAAAAACCCCTTCCTGAAAAACGTATTGCTTTCCCCTGACAAAAACGTCATGGCAGCTGCCATTGTGCTGAAAAAAGCAGACCGGCCAATAACCGACTGGAACGATGAAACCATCACCAATGCGCTGGATACTGTTGCAGCAGATTTGGCGCCTTTCTATACCACTGTATTTTCCATGGGGTTTCCCCAGGTTCGCACGGAAATCGCCGAACGCATTCGCGAGGAACAAACGCACCTGTTTCCCCTGGCGATAGCTGCGCTGCTGATCGCGCTGTTCTTGCTGTTGCGCCAGCTTATCGACATTCTGTTACCCATCCTTACCGCTGGCTTCAGCATACTCTGGACATTCGGGTTCATGGGCGCTGTAGATATTCCCATCAATGTGGTTACATCCATCATTCCCATTTTGCTAATCATTGTCGGCTCAACGGAAGATATTCATCTACTGTCCGAATTCCGGCACGGGCAAAAGGCTGGTCTTGATACTCGCTCATCACTCAAGCACATGTCTGGGCGCATGGGCAGCATAGTGTTGCTGACCTTTATTACTACCTATCTGGGTTTCCTCTCTGTCGGCCTGAGTCGCATAGAGGTTCTGTGGCAGTTCGGGCTGGTCGCCTCCACCGGCCTGGCGCTGAATTTCCTCGCCACAATCATCCTCATTCCATCGGTTCTCTCTCTTGCAGGCAAGTGGCAGCTGGACGGAAAATCCAGGATGTACAGCGGCAGAGGCCGCCTGCTGGCAAAACGCTATTGGGAATGGCTATGGCGATACCGGCGCACCATCATCGGATTTTTTCTTGGCTGGACGCTGGTCGCCATCATCGGCATACCGCGCATCCACATCAACCACAACGCCATCGACAGCCTGGGAAAGGATTCTGAGGTACGCCAGAAAATCGAATTGATAAACGAGAACCTGGCTGGCCTGGAATCGCTTTCCATCATTGTGGATTCCGGTATCGAGGACACCTTCCTCAAGGTGCGATACCTGGAAGAACTGGAAGAGATACAACAATACATCCGGGAAAAAGGCTGGTCAGAATCCAGCGCCTCGTTTGCTGATTATCTCTCTCTGCTCAATGGTGCATTTCAGGAACTGCAAGAACCCATGATGCCAGAATCGGATGACATCGTTACCGAATTGATGATTTTCCTCAATCACAAAGATGTAAAAGCCTACATCTCGGAGGATTTCAGCCGCACCAGGATATTGGTACGGCACAGCATCGAATCCAGTGAGCGCCTGCAGCTCGTAATTTCTGATCTGCAGCAGTTCATCGATCAGAACCTTGACACCGGACTGCGCGCCAGGATTACCGGGGATTCGGTGCTGACGCTGTCCGCCACCAATGCCATGATCGGCGGCCAACTACAATCCATTGCCATCCTGCTGGTTATCATCGTTCTGATTATTGGCCTGCTCTTTACCGAGCTGAAAGTCGGCCTGCTGGCGGCCCTGCCAAATTTCTTCCCGGTTATCGCCATGTTCGGATTTATGGGCTACATGGAAATACCACTGAATATCGGCACTACCATGGCTGCTGCCATCGCCATTGGCATCGCTGTGGACGACACCCTGCACTTCATGCTGCGTTACAACCGGGAACTGAAAGCCAGAAAAAGCCACAACAGCGCCATGGAGCACACCATCTATGGCGAGGCCCTGCCAGTGGTATCCACCTCAGTTGCATTGATTGCCGGGTTTCTGGTCTTTACCCAAGCCAGCTTTGAGCCCATTGCCCAGTTCGGCGCACTCGGCGCCCTGGTTATCGCTACAGCACTGATTGCAGATTTTGTTATCACCCCCCTGGCCGTATCCTCCCTGCGCCTGGTCACCATCTGGGATGTGCTTTCACTGCGTTTGCGAAAAAAGGTGCTGGAAAAAAGCCCGATGTTCAGGAACCTCAGGCCCTGGCAAATCCGTCAGTTTATCCTGTCAGGCAGAATGGTAGAGTATTCCAAGGGGGATCTTGTCTTTCGCCATGGCGAGGCCAGCACCGAACTGTTCGTTCTGCTTACAGGGAAAGTGAGTGTTTTTCTTCCGGGACAGGAAGGCCACCACACTTTGCTGGAACAATTCCATCCGGGGGATGTTTTTGGGGATGTCGCCCTGTTCGCCAACATCCCCAGAAAAGCCGATGCCGTAGCGATTGAGAACAGCACGGTATTGATACTCACCAGGGAAGGTATTGAGCGCACCATGCGCCACAGGCCTCTTATATCCGCCCAGATTTTTTCTAACCTTACTGCCGACCTGAGCCGGCGCATGATCAAACTGATCAGCAAGCAGCAACTCAAGGCCAAATCCGGCAACAATGACAAAGGAGGGAAATCATGAGCAAAATCACTTGCTGCTTTCTGCTTGGCATAGTCCTGACCGTTCATGCCACTGCATTCGCTTCCCACGATGCAAAACCTTATTTCAGCGCCCCGTACACAGGAGAAAAAGTTCGGCAATACGACATTACCCTTCCCCTTTCCCGCTACGAAAAAACCACTTTCAGTATCCCCCAAGACTGCAGAAAACTGAACAGCCGCCTTTTGGAAGGCAGCGGACGCTGGGGCACCCGCATCGAAAGGCGTTTATGGATAAAAGCAGATGATGACTGCCGCTATCTGAATTTTCTGCAGCAGTACGCCGAACATGCCGAACAGAATTTTGTCAGCAACTATGACTTCTACAATGCGAAAATCAGCGACTTGCCTCTACGCCCCGGCTGTGACCTGGATCTACTATTACGCAATCCTTCCGCATGTCCTCCATCCATGCCCGGAATGCCAAATTTTTCCATGTTCATGAGCAATATGCCCATGCATCAGAGACAGCCCAAAGAACTGGAAGACTGCCGCTTTGAAAACGGTGTATTCCGTGGTTACATCTACCACACAGGCACAGGGCTGCGTTGCAGAAAAGACCAGAAAGCGCCTGGTTACCGCATTCTTTCCGTGGATTTCGCAAATATAAACGGCGACAAATGCCAGGATGCTGTTTTGCGCATGATGCCCATCGGACGGGGGGAACGCCCTTCCCTGTTGATCCTGCCCTTGACCCGCTGCAGCGAAACCGAGAAGTTTTCCTTGCTCCCGGGCAGTAATTACCCCAGATTCGGCCCGACTGCAAACCGCTAGGCCAAGCCACAACAAAGCTTCATAGCAGAAAAAAAGCCGGCGGAATCAGCCGGCTTTTTTTGCATAAACAGCGTTCCTCAGTTCTTGCTCTTGTCCACGATTTTCTTGATCCAGGGCATCATGGAGCGCAGGTTCTCCCCCACCTCTTCAATCGGATGAGCCGCATTGAGACGGCGATAGGCCGTCATGGATGGATAGTTGGTAGCACCTTCCAGGATAAACTGCTTGGCATACTCGCCGGTTTGAATGTTATGCAGCGCTTCCTTCATTGCCTTGCGGCTTTCTTCATTGATGATCTTGGGGCCGGTAACATACTCACCATATTCCGCATTGTTGGAAATGGAGTAATTCATGTTTGCGATACCGCCTTCATACATCAGATCCACAATCAGCTTGAGCTCATGCAGGCACTCAAAGTACGCCATTTCCGGTGCATATCCTGCATCTACCAGGGTTTCAAAACCGGCCTTGACCAACTCTACCGCACCGCCGCAAAGTACTGCCTGCTCACCAAACAGATCCGTTTCTGTTTCATCCTTGAAGGTGGTCTCGATAATGCCGGTACGACCACCACCAATAGCAGACGCATAGGAAAGAGCAACAGCTTTGGCAACCCCGGTGGCATCCTGATAGATGGCGACCAGATCGGGAATGCCGCCGCCGTTCTGGAACTCACTGCGCACCGTGTGCCCCGGCGCCTTGGGTGCAATCATGATTACATCCAGATCTTCCCGGGGAACGATCTGGTTGTAGTGCACCGCAAAACCGTGGGCAAATGCCAATGCCGCACCTTCCTTGATATTCGGTTCGATGATGTCCCTGTACAAGGCAGACTGGTGCTCATCAGGAGCCAGCACCATCACCAGATCTGCACCCTTCACCGCCTCGTCGATGGCTTTTACCTTCAGGCCGGCATTCTCCGCCTTGACGGCGGAGGCGGAACCGGGCCGTAAACCGACAACCACATCCACACCGGAATCTTTCAGGTTGTTGGCATGGGCATGCCCTTGGGAACCGTAACCAATAATGGTTACCTTCATGTTCTGGATTAGTGAAACATCACAATCCTTGTCATAGCAAATATTGATACTCATGTAATTACCTGTAAATCAATCGTTAGAATTTTGCTGCCCGGCGCCTTTTTCATCATGCCAGGCAGAAGCTGTTTATAGGCCCAGGCCTTTCACACCTCGGGAAATACCAAGAGGGCCGGAGCGCACGACTTCTATGATCAAGTCTTCATTGACCGCCTTGAGAAAAGCATCCAGCTTGTCACCGGCGCCGGTCAGTTCGATGGTATAACTGCAATCTGTAACATCGATAATGTTGGCGCGAAAAATATCCGCCATGCGCTTCATTTCTTCGCGGTTGTTCTTCTCGGCCCTGACCTTCACCATCATCAATTCCCGTTCGATGTGCGGGCCATCCGACAGATCCAGCAACTTCACCACATCCACCAGCTTGTTGAGCTGCTTGATGATTTGCTCGATGATCATCTCATCGCCATAGGTGACCAGGGTCATGCGCGACAGGGTGGCATCTTCCGTAGGGGCCACGGTCAGGGACTCGATGTTGTAGCCGCGTGCGGCAAACAGTCCGGAAACCCGGGCCAGCGCGCCGGATTCGTTTTCTATCAGTACGGAAATAATATGTCTCATCAGGCCAGCTCCCGTTCCGCGGAAAGATGCGGGGACATGTGCATTTCATGATGCCCCTTACCCGCCTCGATCATGGGATATACGTTTTCTTCCGGGTCGATGATCACGTTCATGAACACCAGGCGGTCTTTCAGGCTGAAGGCTTCCTTGTACGCCGCTTCCAGGTCGCCCGGGTTCTCAATGGTCATACCCACATGGCCATAGGTCTCCGCCAGCCTGGCGAAGTCCGGCAGGGCATCCACATAGGAATGGGAATAGCGCTTGTCGTAGAAAAACTCCTGCCACTGGCGCACCATGCCCATGTAACCATTGTTCAGCAGGACGATTTTGATCGGCAGGTCGTATTGGGAACAGGTGGCCAGCTCCTGAATACACATCTGGATGCTGGCTTCGCCGGTGACACAGGCGACGGTCGCCTTGGGAAACGCCTGTTGTACACCCATGGCGGCGGGCAGGCCAAAGCCCATGGTGCCCAGGCCGCCGGAATTGATCCAGCGACGCGGCTTTTCAAAAGGATAAAACTGCGCCGCGAACATTTGGTGCTGGCCCACATCCGACGTCAGGTAGAAATTCCTGCGGCTGGTGACCTTATGCAGGGTTTCAATGGCGTACTGGGGCTTGATTACCTTGTCCGAGTTTACATAGCTCAGGCAGTCCATGCTGCGCCAGGCATTGATGCGCGCCCACCACTCCTTGAGCGCCGCCGCATCGGGCGCTGTCTTGCGCTCCCGCAAAAACTTGAGCATATCCTTGAGCACGGGTTTGACCTGCCCCACGATGGGCACATCCACCCGCACATTCTTGGAAATGGAAGCAGGATCCACATCCACATGCACGATCTTTGCATTGGGGCAGAACTGCGCCAGCTTGCCGGTCACCCGGTCGTCAAAGCGTGCGCCTATAGCGATGATGAGATCCGCCTCATGCATGGCCATGTTCGCTTCATAGGTGCCGTGCATGCCCAGCATGCCCAAAAAATGCTTGTCGGAGGCAGCGACAGAACCCAGCCCCATAAGCGTATTGGTTACAGGAAAATTGGTATGCTTGATCAGCTTGCGCAAATCATCAGAGGCATCTCCAAGCACCACTCCACCACCCGTATAAATAACAGGGCGCAGCGCCTTGACCATCAGATCCACTGCCTTGCGCACCTGGCGGGTGTTGCCTTTTTCCACTGGCTTGTAGGAGCGCATGCTGACTTTTTTCGGATATTCATAGGGAACACGAACACTCGGATCGGTTACATCCTTGGGAATATCCACCAGCACCGGGCCGGGACGACCGGTTTTGGCGATATAGAACGCCTTGGCCATGGTATCGGCAATATCCTCTACCCGTTTGACCAGAAAATTATGTTTGACACAGGGGCGGGTAATGCCGGTAATGTCCACTTCCTGGAAAGCATCGCTACCGATGAAAGGCACAGGCACCTGACCGGTGATGACCACCATGGGAATGGAATCCATATACGCCGTAGCAATGCCGGTAACGGCATTAGTGGCGCCCGGGCCGGAAGTGACCAACGCCACGCCCACATTTCCCGTAGCACGCGCATAACCATCAGCCGCATGGGTTGCCGCCTGCTCGTGACGCACCAGAATATGCTGCACTGCTTTCTGCTGAAAGATTGCATCATAGATATGTAATACAGCGCCGCCAGGATAACCCCAGACGAACTCAACACCTTCATCTTTCAGTGCCTGGACGACAATTTCCGCGCCAGTCAATTCCACCGCCATAACCTCCAAAATCCACATGAAATCAGGTTTTTACCCAACCCGAATGGCACTTACTCAAGCAAAAAAACCATCGTCATCCCGGCCCAGGACGACTACTTATTTCCCGAGCCCCTGGATTCCGGCATGCGCCGGAATGACGAATAACGGGATCTTTGACAGTAAGCTAAACACCATTCTTGCCCAACCCCTTTGGGTCGAGACAAAGAAGCAAAAACCAAACATTGTAAAATACTGATATTCCTTCTGCAGGTCAATGAAAAACTACCTTGTAACCCATGCTGGCTTACTTACTTGATGGCCTAGCCTGATGAGATGGTCTTCTCTCTCCCGTTTTGATGAAAATTGGTCTTCTCATCATGGCGCATTGCAACGCCAGTTTGTAGGGGGGAGGAGACCATCTCATCAGGCTAGGCTTCAGGGGGGCTGCGGCCACGAAAATCCGGCACATCAAACGCCAAAAAACCCGCACTGTGAATCAGTGCGGGCCGGTTTTGGAAGCTTTCGAATGGAATCAGAGCTTGTTCTTGTGGCA
>Ga0256834_1000254_pt1 | contig 38920 bp, 31 predicted proteins | sample 4281140metaG_FD_190536 | JGI IMG/M metagenome (GOLD analysis project Ga0256834, IMG submission 190536) | Hydrothermal vent microbial communities from East Pacific Rise, Pacific Ocean - 4281-140 | ecosystem: Environmental > Aquatic > Marine > Hydrothermal vents | place: Pacific Ocean: East...
AATTTACCGCAATATGTAAAAGATCCGTACAAACGTTTTATCGAAAACAAAATGCGAGAAATTTATGATTTTTCTGGTGTACCTATTACTATTTATTTTAGGAAGAAGTAGTAGTTAATCAATTACTTAATTTAGTCAACTATTTTTACTTTCATTAACTAAGTTATATTTGAAAAACTAAATTTTTTACCAAAGTCGATAATGAAAAATATTTTACTCATTTTAATACTAATATCATGCGTTTCTTGCTTTAAAGCTTCATACTTTAAAATAGAGGATAATAAATTCATAAAAAAATATAAAGTTGGTGATATTTTAGTTTTTAAAAATGTTCAAAGTAATAAAGTTAAACAATATAAAATCTCCAAAATTAATAAGTACCATACTCGTGTAGAATTGATGGCTGGATCAAAGAGTTTTCATACTGTTGATATCTTTATTAATAATGGGAAAGAGTTTATGACATTTACAAAAATTGATAAAGAAATTATATTGTTTTTTCAAGGTTCAAGATTTCATGAATTGAATAATTATAAGTTATATGATAAAAAATTAAATCTAAGTTTATCTAATAATAAATTTGAAAATATCATAGAAATTAAAAGTTCGTATAATACAGACGACACTTCACCAATTATAATATATTGGGATAAAGAGTTTGGAATTATTAAATACGAGACTAAAAATGGAGAAATTTGGGAGAGAACCAATTTTTAATAATGAAATAAAACCTTTACAGGTTGGAACAGGTTTGACTTAGTGGACTGAAAGTCTACTTCGTGAAATACACAGTAATGAATTCGTGTAAATTTGTGTTAAAATTTTTAGAAACCAAACAAGATACACACTAAAGTGGATAGTCTTAATATATTTAACACCAAAATATTCCGTGATTATCTGTAAAAATCCGTGTCATCCGTGTTCCAAGATTCCAATTATTTCATAAAACCCCAAACATACTTACAAGCTAAAGTTTTATAAGGCGACCAACTTTCAGCAATTTTAGTCATTTCTTCTTTTAAAATTTTCTTTTCAGAAGTCAACCCATAAATCGCTTTCATATTATTTTGAATACCTAAATCATCTACAGGAAAAACATCTGGTCGATCCATCGGAAACATTAATATCATTTGTATCGTCCATTTTCCGACACCTTTAATATCAATTAGATAATCAATAAATTCTTGATCAGTTTTGGATTGTAATAATTCAAAATCCATATTATTTATTAAAGAAAATTCAGCAACATTTTTTAAGTAAGATGCTTTTCTATACGATAATCCTGCTGCTCTCAAAATATCGTCTTCAATAATTATTAAAGTTTTTGCAGTTGGATAACGATCTGGAAATAAATCTAAAAATCGTGCAAAAATTATATCGGCAACTTTAACCGATAATTGCTGTGACACAATAGATTCCAATAAAAAATGATAAATATCAAATTCTAATGATGGTTTAATTTCCTTAGTTGCATTTTTAATTACCTCTTTTAAAATCACATCTTTTTTAAGATGAACGATTGCTTTTTTATATGGATTCATGTTTCAAAAATAGAAAAAATGTTTCACAACAACACTAAGCACTCTTTGCAAACTTTGCGTGAAACATTTTTTATTCCACGCAAAGTTCACAAAGTTAAGCGACAAAAAAACAACTCCAAAATCCGTGACAATCTGTGAAATCCGTGTCAACATTGTTCTATTAATCATCCAAAATAACCTTCAATTTTAAATATAAAAAATTATATTTGTAACAAATATTACCAAATGGCAAATAAAAGCACACGATCGCTTTCCGCAAGAAAAGGAATTGAAAAAAATTTATTCGAGGAAATTGCAAATAATACCAAAACTACAAACCCAAACGAAGCTTTAAAAAAAACAGCCCTTAATTTTCAAGTTGGTGAAGCAACGGTTGCTGGAACAGCTTCTTTTTACGATTTTACTCGCGAAGAAAACCGAAATCACAAGGTTTTTGTCTGTAATGGTACTGCTTGTATGTGTGCAAATACACAAGAAAATGTCATTAAAAATCTAAAAGAACATTTTGATGCTACCGAGATTGGTCACGCCGCGTGTATTGGCCATTGCCATAGTAACGCTGCTTTTATGTGGAACGACAAAACATATACCGCAACAAATTCTAAGGACATCAGTAATATCATTAAAAACGAAATTAAAAGTAATAATACCTATAAAGTTGCTGCCAACACAACGCCTATTTTAACTGGTGATATTGATGATATTAATACTTTTTTCGCTTTAGCGGAAGAATTTAAAGAGAATACAAATTTAGTTATCCAAGAATTAAAATCGTCTAATTTGCGTGGTCGTGGTGGCGCAGGATTTCCTTTTTGGTTTAAATTAGATGCTGTAATAAAAGAAGAAAACGAACAAAAATACATCGTTTGTAATGCAGACGAAGGCGATCCTGGAGCATTTTCGGATATGTATTTGTTAGAAAAACAACCTTACAAAGTATTATTCGGAATGTACCTTTCTGGTTTAACAGTTGGTGCAAATGCAGGAGTTTTATATGTTCGTGGTGAATATCCTAATTCCATAAAAATCATTAATGAAAGTATTGAGTATTTAAATAAAAATAACTTAACACCAAATTTCACTTGGAAAGTTATTAGAGGCCAAGGTTCGTATGTTTGTGGTGAAGAAACCGCTTTACTAAGTTCTATTGAAGGATTGCGACCAGAAGTTCGTGTTCGCCCGCCATATCCAGCACAATATGGTTTATATGGTAAACCAACCGTTTTAAGCAATGTAGAAACCTTTGCTAATATTCATTGGACTCTCAAAAATAGTGGAAATACCTACGCAAATATTGGTACAAAACAATCTACAGGAACTAAATTAGTTTCGCTAGATAGTTTCTTTAACCAACCAGGAATGTATGAAATCGAAATGGGAACTCCTGTTTCTGAAATTATTTCTGATTACGGAAAAGGATTTAAAGAAACCATAAAAGCAATTCAAATTGGCGGACCTTTAGGAGGAATCGTACCTATAGAAAAACTAAACGATTTAACTTTAGATTTTGAATCGTTTAATAATAACGGTTTTCTATTAGGTCATGCAAGTTTTGTTTCTATTCCTACAAATTTTTCGATGTTAACCTATTTAGAACATTTATTAAAATTTACTGCAGATGAAAGTTGCGGAAAATGTTATCCGTGTAGAATTGGTTCTTTTAGAGGATTTGAAATGGTTAAAAAAGCAGGGAATTCCGATTATAAAATAGACAGAAAATTATTTGATGATTTATTAGAAACTTTAGAAATTGGTTCGCTTTGTGCTCTTGGTGGCGGTGTTCCTTTACCTATTAAGAATGCTTTGACTTATTTTGATGCGGAGTTGAAGGAGTATTTTTCTTAACCACAAGGTCCGCAAAGTGATCGCAAGGTTCGCAAAGAAAATTAAATCTAATTTTGATTAAATAATTTAAAGTAAAAGAAAAATATAAACTTAGCGATCTTTGCGTAAATCTTTGCGCTCTTTGCGGTTAAAACAAGATTATGAAAGCATACATAAACAACAAACAACACCAGTTCAACAAAAACGAAACCATCCTAGAATTCGTTCGAAGAATAGAATCCGAAGAAATACCAACCATGTGTCAAGACAATCGATTAGAAAATTTCGGATCTTGTCGTGTTTGTTCTGTAGAGATTTCCAGAGAAAAAGATGGCGAAACTAAGGTTGTAGCTTCATGTCATACACCAGTTTCTGAAAACCTATATATTTATCCACAAACTGCTAAAATAAAACGATTACGTAAAAATATAGTGGAATTGGTTTTAACCGATTATCCTTCCGAAAAAGTATTTCCTTCCGAAGGTAAAAAAGCAACACCTTTTCAAAAAACTATTGCCGAAATTGGTATTCCAGATGTTCGTTATCCGAAAGGAGAAACACATGAAGCTTTAGAAAAAGACGATTCTCATCCGTATATAAAATCCGATTTATCGCAATGTATTTCTTGTTTTAGATGTGTTAGAGCATGTGAAGAAATTCAAGGAGAATTGGTTTTAAATATGACAGGAAGAGGATTTGCAACCAATATTATAAAAGGATTTGATACTAATTTCGATTTATCCGCTTGTGTTTCTTGTGGCGCATGTGTACAAACTTGTCCGACAGAAGCATTAACCGATAAATTTGAAACCAAAACCTTAATTGCAGATGAAGTGATAAGAACAACTTGTACCTATTGTGGTGTTGGTTGTCAATTAGAAGTTTCAAAAATAAATGGAGAAATCAAAGGAATTCAAGCACCAGAAACAGCAGAAGTTAATTTAGGTCATACTTGTTTAAAAGGACGATTTGCGTTTCAGTTTTACAATCATCCAGATCGTTTAAAAGAACCATTAATCAAGAAAAACGGTAAATTCGAAGAAGTTTCTTGGGATGAAGCTTATGATTTTATTGCCGAAAAATTAATCGAAACAAAAACCAAATATGGTGCAAATGCCATTGGCGCAATTTCTTCTTCAAGAGCAACTAACGAAGAGAATTATTTAATGCAAAAAATGATTCGTGCTGCTATCGGAACTAATAATATTGATGGTTGCGCAAGAGTTTGCCACGCTCCTACTGCTTACGGAATGCAACAAGCATTTGGTACAGGCGCTGCAACAAATTCGGTTAATGATTTAGAACAAACCGATGCAATTTTCTTATTTGGTGCAAATCCAACCGAAGCACATCCTGTTACTGGAGCAAAAATCAAGCAATTATTTATGCGAGGTATTACTAGTATTGTAGTAGATCCCGTAAGAACAAAATTAGCCGATTTAGCAACTTATCATTTACAATTGCGACCAGGAACTAATGTGGCAATTTTAAATATGATTGCTCATTATATTGTAAAAGAGAATTTAGTAGACGAAGCGTTTATTTCTAAATATACCGAACATTTCAACGATTTTAAAAACCATGTACTCACTTTAGATATGGATGAGCTAGAAAAACTTACAACAGTTTCTAAAGATTTGGTTCGAAAAGCGGCGATTGCTTATGCTAGTGCAAATAATGCAATGGAATTTCATGGCTTAGGAGTTACCGAACATTTTCAAGGTAGTAAAACCGTTATGTTGTTATCTAATATTGCTATGATGACTGGCAATATTGGTAGAAATGGTGTTGGATTAAATCCGTTAAGAGGTCAAAATAATGTGCAAGGCGCAGCAGATATGGGCGTTCAACCACATCAAGGTGCTGGTTATATGGATGTAAATGACAAAGAAGTACAATTGTATTACGCTAAAAAATATGGCGTACCAATGCCTGAAAAAGAAGGTTTAAAAATTCCAGAAATGATTAACGCAACTATCGAAGGTGATTTTAAAGCACTTTGGATTATGGGTGAAGATACTTTAATGACAGATCCGAACTCAAATCATATACGCAAATCTTTTGAAATGTTAGATTTATTGGTTGTGCAAGAATTATTTATGAGCGCTACCGCAGAAATGGCTGATGTTGTTTTACCAGCATCTTCCTATTTTGAAAAAAATGGAACATTTACCAATGGCGAACGAAGAGTACAACGTGTTAACAAAGTAGTTGAACCAATTGGTAATACAAAACCAGATGGGCAAATTATCATTGATATGATGTATAAATTAGGTTACGAACAACCAACAGGAAGAGTTTACGATGCTGAAAAATTATTAGAAGAAATTTCGGATGTTATTCCGTTTTTTAAAGGAATTACTTGGGATAGATTAGGTGAAAATGGTTTACAATGGCCAGTTTCCGAAGATGGAATCGGCACACAAATGTTACATATAGATGGTGCTTTTAAAAGAGGGAAAGGGAAATTTCATAATTTTGCTTTTGAAGAATCTCCTGAATTGGTAGAACATCGAGAAAAATATCCGTTTATATTAACAACTGCAAGACAATTAGAACATTACAATGCAGGAACGATGACAAGAAGAACAGACAATCAGATTCTTTCACCAAAAGATTATTTAGAAATCAACCCATTAGATGCTGGAGAAAAAGGAATTTCTGAAGGCGATAAAGTTCGCATTTTTTCCGATAGAGGTTCAGTTAATATTGATGTGAAATTAAATTATACCGTAAAACCTGGCGTAGTAAGAACAACTTTTCATCAACCTGAAGTATTTATAAATATTATTACTGGTGATGTTGGCGATAAAGAAACTATGACTCCTGAATATAAAGTTGTTGCGGTTGATTTTGAGAAAATATAAAGTTGATTTTACTCACAGCGTGATTTTAAGTCACGCTGTGAGTACCAAAGTTAAACCTTCAAGATTTCAAAAACCTTGAAGGTTTAGGTCGATAAACTTCTAGAGTACATTTTAAAATCCGTAAAATAAAAACAGACGTTAAGTAAACTTTTATCCGCCCTTGTACATATAAAAAAATAAATTAACAACAATAAAAAAATCGTCTAAAATTTCTTCTAGACGATTTTACAAAGTGTTTTTTTAAAGGCTATAATTTTCTTTTTAATTTAATCAACTTTTGTTTTTCTTTATAAAGTTTATTTTCAGCGCTCTTAATTTGTTTTTCTTTTTTAGTTATACTTACAGGCGATAATTTTCCTTTCTCTTTTTTCAACTTTAATTTACGCTTTAATTTAGTAATCCTAAATTCATTTTTATTTATACTCTTTTCTTTGGCAGTTATTTTAGATTGTAATTTTGATAATTTCTTAGATGCTTTCTCTAATTTCTTTGCTTTATTCTTTGCCTTTTTAGCATTTTTTTCAATTTTATTTAATTTCTTTTTTTCTTTCTTTTCTATTTTATCTTCACGTTTTTTGCTTTCTTCTACTAATGATTTTTTAGGCGTTTTTTTAATTTCTTTTTTTACAATAGTCACATCAGGTTTAACTTCCTTTTTTGTAATAGATTTCTCATCTATTCTGTTTTTTTCAAGTCTTTTTTTAGCGTATTCTTTTTTTCTTTCTTCTCTTAATTTTGCAAATTCTGGATTAGGCACAACAAATGTCTTAATTTTTACACTTTCACGACCTTTTACTGTATTACAAGTAACATAAACCGTTTTTAGTTGGTTATTTGGTTTATTTTTAGAATTAAATTTTACATGAAAAGAACTTGATTCTCCTGGCATAATAGGTTCTTTAGACCAATTACTTGGCACTGTACAGCCACAACTACCTTTTATTTTAGTAATAATTAAAGGTGACTTACCTGTGTTTGTAAATTTAAAATCTGTCTCTACAATATCACCTTCATTTATTTTTCCCCAATCATGAATGTTTTTTTCAAAAGTCATTATTGGTGCATCACTATTATTTACAATAGTATTTGCAATTGAATTTGGACTGTTTTGAGCTTGAATATTTAGTGTAACTATTGCAATTAATAAACAGAATGCTAATTTAATTTTTTTCATTTCTTTTTAATTTAATTTTTGATTTATAATTGTTATTTTTGATTTTACAATAATGACACCAAAAGTATTTTTATTGCAAATACAAAATTAGTAAATAAAATTTAATAATTACAACCTAACTAAATGTTTTCCAAAGAAGAATCTACAAAGTTAAAACAGTTATTTTGGACTAGTTTCGGAAAATCTTTTCCTAAAAAATGGTTATTATACAATACAAAAATTAAAGGTTTCGTTTTCAAATTTGTAGCAGATACCAAAACTGCAATGGTTTGTCTTGATATAGAAATGAATAATATTGAAATTAAAAACAGTTACTTTGAAAAAATTCTATCTTTAAAAAACATTCTTTTAAATGAATACATTTCAAATTTAATTTTTGATAAAGATTATCATTTAGAAAACGGTAAATCAATTTGTAGAATATATACAGAATTACCTCAAAAATTTAGTGTACATAATAAAGACACTTGGCATGACGCTTTTCAGTTTTTCATACAGAATATGAAGCAATTCGAATTATTTTTTCACGAATATGAAGATGTTATAAAGGCATAAAATGTAAAGGCGTTTTGGCAAAAACGACTTTACATTTAAACGATTGTAATTATATTATTTTTTAGTATTATTTAATAAATTCAATACTAAACGGATAATTTGGTTCTTTACCATTACTAACTTTAATTGCATTGCTTATCGGGAAAATTAAGTAACAGAATCCGATAATAAAAAAGCCTACAAAACCTATTAAAATTAACATTAATGGTATGCAAATTATCGCATAAATAAACATCGAAATTCTAAAATTTAAAATTGCTTTACCTTGCTCATTCATACCTATTATTTCATCTTTTTTAGTTAACCATAATACTAACGGAACGATAAAACCGCCAATACCTGTAACAAAATCTAATAATTGACTTAAATGTGTTAAGACTAATAATTGTTTATCTTCTTTCATAGTTGCTGTAGTTGTGATTGTTGTCATAGTTGTTTTTATTTATATGACGTATAATTTATTGTTTTGTTACAGATTATATTTTTTACTATTCACAAACTTGTATATTTGCATTACATTTTAAAAAAACATTGAAAGATTATTACAAAATATTAAATGTAGAGAAAACTGCAAAATTGATCGCCATCAAGAAAGCATTTAGAAAACTTGTAAAAGAAAAGCATCCTGATGTTAATAAATCAAAAAATGCACATATTAATTTTGTAGAAATCAATGAAGCATATCAAGTACTTAGTAATCCTATAAAAAGAATTCAATATGATCGGTTATATGATTTTAAGATTTTAAATAAACGTCCTGAAAATCAAAAAAAATATCATCGAAAACATGAAAAATGGGAACGTAATGTAGAAAAAACAGCCAGAAAAGGTCAAAACAAAAGCAGTAAACAAAATAAGATAAAAGAAAAATCATTTTTTAAATTATTTATAGAATGGGTTTTTGAGCAAATTTTTGGAGGAATATTAGAAGGCATATTTAGAGTAATATTAGAAATCATTTTTTCAATTTAAAAACAGAATCATCAAAAAAACAATAGACAACAAGACAATCATAGCATTAGCGACTTCATCTGGAGTTGGAGCAATTGCAATTATCCGTATTTCTGGTGATAATGCCATAAATATTGTTAACACACATTTTAAATCAAAATTTGGTAATAAAGATTTAACCAAAGTAAAATCGCATACTATCCATTTAGGCAATATTATAGAAAATAACATTATTATTGATGAAGTTTTGGTTTCTATTTTCAAAACGCCTCACTCCTACACTGGCGAAAATATTGTAGAAATAAATTGTCATGGATCGGTTTATATTCAACAAGAAATTATTCAGTTATTTTTAAGGAATGGAGTGAGAAATGCAAATGCAGGCGAATTTACCTTGCGTGCTTTTCTTAACGGAAAAATGGATTTAAGTCAAGCTGAAGCAGTTGCCGATTTAATAGAAAGTGATAGTAAAGCATCACATCAAATTGCATTACAACAAATGCGTGGTGGTTTTGCAACCGAAATACAAAATTTAAGACAAGAGTTATTAAATTTTGCAAGTCTTATTGAATTAGAATTAGATTTTGCAGAAGAAGATGTTGAATTTGCTGACAGAACTCAATTTACTAATTTAGTAACTAAAATAGCAACAGTTTTAAAACAACTAATAGATAGTTTTGCTATTGGAAATGTAATGAAAAACGGAATACCAATAGCAATTGTAGGCGAACCAAATGTTGGTAAATCCACACTTTTAAACGCATTATTAAACGAAGAAAGAGCAATTGTAAGCGATATTGCTGGCACAACCAGAGATGCTATTGAAGATGAATTAATTATTAACGGAATTAATTTTAGGTTCATAGACACCGCAGGAATAAGAGAAACTAGTGACATTATTGAAAATATTGGTATTAAAAAGACCTATGAAAATATTGAGAAAGCACAGTTGGTTTTGTTACTTTTAGATGGTTCTTTATTAGATTTAAGACTCTTAGACGAAAGACATAAAACTGTTTTGTCGTTGCAAGAAAAATATCCAAATAAAAAAATACTTACCATTATTAATAAGGTCGATTTGTTAACAGAAGAGCAAATTCAACATTTAAAATTAAACATTCAACATTCCATCCTTATTTCCTCTAAAGAAAAAACAGGCATCAATCAATTAAAAGAAGAGTTAACCAAATTAGCAAACATCGGTTCATTAAGTAACAATCAAACTATTGTGAGTAATTCAAGACATTTTGAAGCGTTAAACAATGCCTTAATTTCTATAAAAGAAGTGCAAATAGGTATTGAAAATAATATTTCTTCCGATTTATTCGCAACCGATATTAGAAATGCTCTACATCATTTAGGACTGATTTCTGGTGAAGTTACTACGGAAGATCTTTTGGGAAATATTTTTGCTAATTTCTGTATTGGAAAATAGATTTTGACTTAATATAGGTGGCAGAAGTAATAATAGTTTTGTAATTATATAAATAAAGACGATAAAACATCTAGAGTAAACCGAAATCAAATTATTTTTTCACATACAATTTTCCAATGCCATTATCTCTCTTTTAAAACACTATTTTTGTAACACATTTATTCCATATTTGTTACAAAATAAAACCCAAAATGAAAAGTGTTGAAAAGAAATTAAAAGTAAAATATCACGTAAAGTACATGAGCATTGATTTTTACAAATGATTAAAAAAAAGGAACACAAGAAATCATTTAAGTTGCATTACATCGTTTAAATAAAAGTGGTTATATAAAAGAGTAGACGACCATAAATCTCTTTTCTCTAAATTAAGTAGTTTAATTATAAAATAAACTTATTCTAGTTTTCTGTCAATATAAATAGTGTTTTAAATTGCACTATTAATAGTGATTGGTATTCATAAAACATAAAATCACACTATTAGTGCTATTTAAAGCACTAATAGTGTGATTAATCAATAAAACCATCTATATTTGCACTAAAAGAGCCATATAATGCACTCACAACATTTAATAGATATTATAAAAAAAAGAAGAGACAATCTAGATGTAACACAAGATATGCTTGCAGATATCTCTGATGTTGGCTTACGTACTCTTAAACAATTTGAAAGTGGTAAAGGAAATCCAACTTTAGAAACCTTAAATAAGTTAGGCAATGCATTAGGTATGGAATTAATATTTAGAGTTAAAAATGTAACTATTAAATAATGAGACAAGCAGCCATTTTATACAAAAAAGAGACTGCAGGTCTATTAACTCAATTAGATGATGGTAGTTTTATATTTAGATACAATGATCATTGGTTTAGTGATGTAAGCAAACCTGCAATTAGTTTAACTTTATCTAAAAAAAAACAAGAATATCAATCTGAATCTTTCTTTCCTTTTTTTTATAACATGCTGCCAGAAGGGTCAAATAAACAAACTGTTTGTTTTGAGAATAGAATCGATACAAAAGATTATTTTGGTATTTTAATAACAACAGCAAAACAAGATACCATTGGAGCGATTACAATTAAAAAAATAACATTATAATGACCTTACCTAAAATAATTGTTTGTCCAGGTACACTAGCAAAAGATAATGATACTTATAGCTGTACTGCTTTAAAACATGTGTTTTATGGTAAAAAAGTAAGTGTTATTTTGAATTATGATTCACCTACTAGTAATGAAAGCACGGATGCTTTGTTTACAGAAAACAGAAAGCGAATGTCTATTTCTGGTGTGCAAGAAAAATTTTCAGTTTTATTAGAAAAAAATAAATTACGATTAATACAAGAAGGCGGGCAAGGACAATACATTTTAAAACCAATACCAAATGTCGGAAAAAACGCAAGTCAAATACCTGCAAACGAACATGTAACCATGCAAATCGCAAAACAGGTTTTCAATATTGAAACTGCTGAAAATGCTCTTATATTTTTTAAAAATGGAGATCCAGCGTATATTACCAAACGTTTTGATATTAAAGAAGATGGGAGCAAATGGGCACAAGAAGATTTTGCATCTTTAGCAGAAAGAACTCCTCAAACTCATGGTGAAGATTTTAAATATGTAGGCAATTATTTAGATGTTTTTAATGTATTAAAAAAATACACACCTGCATATGCTATTGAATCTGTTAAATTATTTAAATTAATCCTTTTTAATTACTTGTTTTCTAATGGAGATGCTCATTTTAAAAATTTCTCGTTAATAGAGACACCTTTGGGTGATTTTAAATTAAGTCCTGCTTATGATTTATTAAATAGTAGAATGCATATAGATGATAAAGATTTTGCCCTAGAAGAAGATTTGCTACCACCTAATTTAGCAAAAGGGAAAATCACAGTTCAATTTTATAGTTTAGGAGAACTTGCTGGTATTTCAAAAAAACAAATGGATAAAGTCTTTAAAGATTTAACCTCAAATAAGGAGGAAGTCTTAGTGCTTATTGGAGCGTCTTTTTTAAACGAAAAAATTAAGTTAAATTATACGAAAGGTTATCTAACTAGACTTAAAAAATTATTACGCTCATAAAAATAAGGTTTTAAATCGCTAATTCATTTCTGCAAAGACATAATTTATATTTCGCATTATATTAACACCTCATTTCTAAAAAAATCTCCAACTTAATAATTCTCAAATTATCTTATTTATAATTTTATTGAATTTAATAAAAAAATCCTGAGGTTTTACAAACCTCAGGATTTTAAATTTCACACACTTAAGTGTTTGGTTAATTAACTTTTATGCTCTACCACCTTTATGTTCATCTTGCCATGTTTTTAGTTTATCCCATTCGCCATTAGCACACATTCCTGCTTGCATTGGCCATGTTTCTGGGTTATGTATTCTATATCTAGGACCTGCATTATCAAGTATTTCTTGTAATCTACTTACTTTTGCGTTTGATAATTGTTTCCAAGACCAAATACCACCATTATTAAAATGCTCTTGAATTTTAGGACCTATTCCTTCTACTTTAGTTAAATTATCTTTAACCGAGTCATCTACTTTAGCAACTAAAGATGCTGCTGCAATAGTTTCTGTAGTTGTTTTGGCTGTTATCTTAGATGAATTATCTTTAAGTAATTTTGCATTTGCTCTACAAGCATCTAACTCTGCTTGTATTCCAGCACAGTTTTCACAAGTAGCATCTTTGCTTCCAAATAATTTGCTCAGTAACCAACCTAATAAAAGACCAAGTAAAAAAGCAAGAATTAATGGCCAAGGCCATGCCCAAAATCCGTCACAATTGTTTTGTAATATTATTAATAACATAATTTATATTTTTTAAAGTTTATATTTTATTTAATTTCTAATTCTACTCTTCTATTTTTTTGCTGACCTATTTTTGTTTTGTTGTCGGCAATTGGTTTTTCTTCACCATATGAAATAGCAGAAATTCTATTTGCAGGAACTCCTAAACGAACTAATTCATTTTTGATAGAATTTGATCTGCCTAATGCTAATTTTTTGTTTTTTACAGCGTTTCCTCTACTATCTGAATGTCCAGAAAGAAAGATTTTTTTATTATTACCTTGTAAACTTTTAGCAACATCTTTTAGATAATTAATAATGTTGGCATTACTTATTTTTTTAGTAGAATTTGTCGGAAAATAAATAAGTGTCTTGCTATCAATCTGTTGAATATTCTTATTTCTAATCAACCAATTAAAACCTGTTCCTGAAAAGTGCTCTGTTTTTGCACCTTCGTGAAATTTAATAAGTTTAGAACCGAATTCTACTTTTTCAAAATCAGGAATACCTAATTTAGCAAAAGCTGCTTTTGCTCTTGTAATACCAATTTCGGGACCTTCTTCTTTAAAATATGGACCAGAAATCTGTAAAACTTTACCATCCATTTTACCTGATAAAATTTCTTCTCTCTTAGAATTCCATAAGTCATTAGTAATTGCTTCTCCAGAATTCCATTTATAAACTAATGGACCATCTTTTTTAACTTTAATTTCTGGTACTTTTTTTACTACTTTATTGTTTGTCGAGTTCCCCTCACAACATTCTTTATACTTATCTTTAGTACACCAAAGAAGTAAAAAGAATAATAACAAAGTAATAATTGCTAAAATTTTCTTCATTTAGTAAATATTTAAGTTAATATTAATTTCCTCAAATATACTAAAATTTTAACAAATATTAAAAAACTAAAAATCTCAACATATTAATTATTAAGATTTTAGTTAAATTACAGTGTGAGAAATGGCATCACAAACCAATAGTTAATGTAGCGGTAATACGATCATTTATTGTATTTATATCCGAAGAAATATTTAAATTAACTGGAACTTCTGGTGCTTCAAAATTATAAAAATTATAAACATTTTGAGAAGTAGTATGATCGTAAGAAAAATCTAATTTAGTAGTGTTCGAAAATTTAAAACCAAGACCAAATGAATAACCATCGGTATTATTAGTTATACTTTTCATTGGGTTTTCTTCTGTATGATATCCTGCTCTAAAACTTACATGTTTATACCTATATTCTCCTCCAATTCTTAATTCAGAAGTGTTTTTAAGGTTTTCTAAATTATTATTTTCATCTGAAAAATCTGAATTAGATTTCAATTTCGAATTACTATAATCTTTTAAAGTATAATCTAAACTAATTAAACCCGCTTTGTTAAATATGTATGCTAAACTACCTGTTAATCTACTAGGAGTTCTTATTTGATATTCAAAAAAACTATCATGACTTTCAAAATAATTAGAATCATTATCATTTGTATTTGAGTAAATTTTTAAATCATCAGAAAATTCCTCTGTCAAATTATGCCAAGTTGGTGTTTGATATGCTAAACCTACTCTTAAATTTTGAATTGGTTTAGAAATTACTCCAAAACCAAAACTGATACCATTACCATAAACAAATAATCGTTGATCTAAAGTTGTTTGAAGTGTATTGCTATTTCCGTCATTACTGCTTTCTAAAGAGATAACTTGCTGTCCATAATCTAGACTATACGAGTTTATAGAAAACCCAAAGTATGTTTTTGCATTATATTGACCCGCAATTGAAAAGGTGATTTTATCATTAGAACCACTTGTATTAGTAATAAATTTTTGAGAAACTACATTTTCAAAAAATATATCATTTGTGTCATTACTATCAAAATTCAAAAAAGGATCTTCGTTAAAATTTGTAATAGAACTCACGCCGTTTGTAATATAGTTATTGCTAAAGTCATTTAATACAGTAAAATTTATTCCTAAGGCAAATTTATTCCAAATATCGGAATCGTATTCAAAAACCAATACAGAACCTGCTTGACTTACATTAAAATTATCATCCGATGAATTGGTAACTGTATTAAAAAAATTAGAATTAGTATCTATACTATTATTCCCTAAGGTTATCGTTGCTTCGGAATTGTTAAATACTGCTAAACCAGCAGAATTCACTTCTACGGCAGACAAATCGCCACCTAATGCTCCAAAAGCACCGCTCATACTTGTAAATCTTGCAGTACCTTTAATGTTTTCAGTAGAAAATAGCAAAGTACTAGCGTCGTAATCGATTACTGAATTTTTGTAAAAATAACCTTGAGAAAAGGTATTTAATGTAACCGATAATATAATAAATAAAGTAATTATTTTTTTCATTTTATGCGTGTTTAATAACGCAACACTTATTAAATAATAAATATTGAGCGTTTTAATATCTTATAAAGTCATTGTTTTAGTGTCTTCTAGAAGTGGTTCTAGAACCTGTACTTCCTCTAGATGAACTACTGCGACGAGTAGAACTCGAACGTACTCTACTTGAAGAACCACTTCGAGATGTTGGTCTGTTTCTTATAACTGGTTTGCTACGAGATGAACTAGGTCTTACTCTTGGCTTTGCACTCGAAGGTCTAGAATTTGGTCGAACTCTCGGTTTAACATTTGATGGTCTTGAACTTGGACGAGTAGTAGGTCTGACTCTACTATTTACATTTGATCTAGCGTTAGAATTTCTTGTAGTTGTATTACCTCTAACACGGGAATTGTTTCTAGAATCATATCTACTTGCAAAGTTACTAGTTGCTCTGGCAGACCTTCTTCCGTATGCATAATCATTATGTCCGCCATAATAATTTCCATTTCCGTAAAAAGGTCTATTAAAAGGTGCGCATCCAAAACCATTGTTCCATCCAAAACCATTGTTCCATCCAAAACCATTGTTCCATCCAAAACCATTGTTCCATCCAAAACCATTGTTCCATCCAAAACCATTATTCCATCCAAAACCATTGTTCCATCCAAAACCATTATTCCATCCAAAACCGCCATAATTATAGACATTTACTACAGTCTCTCCACTGTCTTCCCACGCATAATTTTCATAAGGATAATCTTTATCTTCTTCTCTATCTAATATTTCTAAATCTTCACCAACTGCTTGTTCTGATTTATAAGTGTCTATATCTGTAAATATTTCTTCTTCAGAAGCATCATATTTATCAGCATTTTTTTGAAAATAGTTTTCATATCTAGTACCTCTTTTATTTTCGGTTTTTGAAGTTTCTTCATTTTTGGCCACATGCCTATCTGAAGATTCATAAATACCATCATTGTCAGTAGTATTTTGATAAGAACTGCAGGATGATAATGCAACAAAAATTAAACTTAATAAAAAGTATAATTTTGTTTTCGGAAGAAGTAATTTTAAATTTTTCATAATCGTGTGATATTATTGTTGAAAGTTACAAAAATAAATTAGTTTTGTAACAGAAAATTAATTATTTATTTAATCACAAATTTTGTGCCAAATCACTAATAATGAGCAAGAAATTAACAAAAAGAAGCGAAGATTATTCAAAATGGTATAATGAATTGGTAGTTAAAGCCGATTTAGCCGAAAATTCAGGCGTTAGAGGTATGATGGTCATCAAACCTTACGGTTATGCAATTTGGGAAAAAGTACAGGCAGAACTAGACAGAAAGTTTAAAGAAACTGGTCATGAAAATGCTTATTTTCCGTTATTGATACCTAAATCCTATTTTACTAAAGAAGCAAATCATGTAAAAGGTTTTGCAAAAGAATGTGCTGTTGTTACACATTATAGATTAAAAACTGCAGATGATGGTAGTATTATAGTTGATGAAAAAGCAAAATTAGAAGAAGAATTAATTATAAGACCAACATCAGAAACTATTATTTGGGATTCTTATAGAAAATGGATTCAATCTTATAGAGACTTACCAATTAAAATTAATCAATGGGCAAATGTGATGCGTTGGGAAATGCGTACTAGATTATTTTTAAGAACTGCTGAGTTTTTATGGCAAGAAGGTCATACAGCACATGCTACAAAAAACGAAGCAATAGAGGAAGCACAATTAATGCATGGTATTTATGCTGATTTTCTAAAAGATTTTATGGCAATACCAGTCATTAAAGGTGAAAAAACAGAAAATGAACGCTTTGGCGGTGCATTAAATACCTATACTATAGAAGCTTTAATGCAAGATGGAAAAGCATTACAAGCAGGAACATCACATTTTTTAGGACAAAACTTTGCAAAAGCATTTGATGTTAAATTTACAACTAATGAAGGCAAACAAGATTATGTTTGGGCAACATCTTGGGGAGTTACTACTCGTTTAATTGGCGCATTGGTAATGACACATTCTGATGATCAAGGCTTAGTCTTACCACCAAATTTAGCACCAATACAAGTGGTAATTGTACCTATTTATAGAAATGACGAACAGTTAGACGCAATTTCTGAAGTCGCTAATAAATTAATGACGCAATTTAAAGATAAAGGTATTTCAGTTAAATTTGACAATAGAACAACACACAAACCAGGGTTTAAATTTGCAGAATATGAATTAAAAGGTGTTCCTCTAAGAATAGCAATTGGTCCAAGAGATTTAGAAAATGGTACTGTAGAATTAGCAAGACGTGACACATTAACTAAAGAATTTGTGAAGCAAGAGGATTTATTGACTAAAATTCCCGTTTTATTGGCTACAATTCAAGATGAACTATACCAAAAGGCATTAAACTATAGAAATGAGCACATTACAGAGGTAAATTCTATGGATGAGTTTAAAAATGTGCTAGAAAACAAAGGTGGATTTATTTCTGCTCACTGGGATGGCACAGTAAAAACAGAAAAAGAAATAAAAAAAATAACAAAAGCAACAATTAGATGTATTCCGTTAGGCGCTGAAAATGAAGAAGGTAAATGCATATTAACTGGTAATAAGTCTAAATTTAGAGTATTATTTGCAAAAGCATATTAAATTTTTTCAAAAAGTGTTTGCGTGTTAAAAAAAATGGATTACTTTTGCAACCGATTTAATAATCAGTATTAGAAAATGGCCCGTTCGTCTATCGGTTAGGACCTCAGGTTTTCATCCTGGAAAGAGGGGTTCGATTCCCCTACGGGCTACAATATAAAAAATAGTTAAAATGGCAAATCACAAATCTGCAATTAAGAGAATTAGAAGTAACGATGTAAAAAGATTACGTAATAAATTACAGCACAAAACTGCTCGTAATGCAATTCGTGACTTACGTGTAGAATCTGACAAAAAGAAAGCAGAAAAATCACTTAACAATGTTTTATCTTTAGTTGATAAATTAGCAAAGAAAAACATCATTCACAGAAACAAAGCAAGTAACTTAAAATCTAAGTTAGTTAAAATGGTTGCTGCGATGTAATTAAGAGATCAGACTAAATTTAAAAAAACCATCTTTTTAGATGGTTTTTTTGTTTGTAATATATTTAACGATATATGTTAGCATATAGGTCGACACTCTTTCTAATTAATTAATTCTAAAAGAGTATCTACTTAAAAAAACTTATCCGTAATAAATTCATCCTTTATAAGAATCTCTTTTAGAGGCTCTTTATTATACCATTAACTACTATTAACAAACTTAACAGTCCAAATATTAGTAATTCTCTTTCAGTTAGTTTTTGACTAATAAAATCAAATATTTTATTTTCAAAATACAAAGCACTTATAGACCACCAAAGTTCGAAAAGATTATGTCGATTTTTTTTTGACACGGAGCACAGATTGATTTTATTAATATCTAATTAGACTAAATTCTTAATAAAAACTCGAGATAGAGATCGCAGATTACCAAATAAGAATTCCCTTTTTCCAATCAACAACAAAAGTTTCAGTAAACCAGAAAAACGATTAAAACATTGTTTTCTTCGCCTATATGAATTTTATTATAAACGCATTGTTTTATAATTATCAGACTAATTTTTTCAGAATAGTTAGACAAAAGAATTCAATTAGACTGTCAAACATAAACTTCAAAAGTTCTTATTGGCTTTTTCTGACTATTAAACCGAAAAAAAATCACAAAATAAAACCTCTAAATAAATTTAGAGGTTTTATAAAATTAAAATAGTTGGTTATTATTTACCTTCCATTTTCTTTTTTAAATCAGCTAAAGCAGAGTTTGCTTCACCAATGGTAGTTTTTTCTACAGTATCCTGCTTTTTCATGGCAGTTTTAATATTCTTAGTCTCTTGAGCTCTAAATATTGATGTATGAGAAACTACTAGTCTACGGTATTCTTTGTTAAATTCTAATACTTTAAAATCAACAGTATCACCTTTAACTATCTTAGAACCATCTTCTTTTTCCATATGACGAGAAGGCACAAAACCATCTACGTTTTCTTCAAAGTTTACGATAGCACCTTTTTCGTTTTTCTCTTTTACTGTTCCTTCATGAACACTATCAATAGTATAAGAAGACTCAATTGCATCCCAAGGATTTTCTTGAGTTTGTTTATGACCAATGTTTAGTTTTCTGTCTTCAACATTTAATTCTAAAACAACTACTTCTAATTTATCACCAACAGAGCAAAAATCAGATGGATGTTTTACTTTTTTAGTCCAAGATAAGTCAGAAATATATACTAAACCATCAATACCTTCTTCTAATTCTACAAACACACCAAAGTTAGTATAATTTCTAACTGTACCTGTATGCGTAGAACCGATTGGGTATTTTGTAGTAATATCTGTCCAAGGATCTACATGTAATTGTTTGATACCTAATGACATTTTACGATCTTCTCTATCTAAAGATAAAATCTCTGCTTCTACTTCATCACCAACTTTTACAAAATCTTGTGCAGATCTTAAGTGTGTTGACCAAGACATTTCAGAAACGTGAATTAAACCTTCAACACCTGGAGCAACTTCAATAAATGCACCATAATCAGCAATAATGGTAATTTTACCTTTAATTTTATCACCAACTTTAAGTTCTGTATCTAAAGCTTCCCAAGGATGTTTAGTTAATTGTTTTAAACCTAATTGAATTCTAGACTTACCTTCATCAAAATCAAGAATTACCACATTTAAAGCCTGGTCTAATTCTACAATTTCGTTTGGATGATTAATTCTAGACCAAGATAAATCGGTAATATGAACTAAACCATCTACTCCACCAAGATCAACAAAGACACCATAAGAAGTAATATTTTTAACAACACCTTCTAATACTTGTCCTTTTTCTAATTGACCAATGATTTCTTTTTTCTGTAATGCAATATCTGCTTCAATTAAAGCTTTATGAGAAACTACAATGTTTTTAAATTCGTGGTTTACTTTTACCACTTTAAATTCCATATTTTTATCTACATATTGATCGTAATCTCTAATTGGTTTTACGTCAATTTGCGAACCTGGTAAGAATGCTTCAATTCCGAAAACATCTACAATCATACCACCTTTAGTTCTACATTTTACATGACCCATAACGATTTCGCCAGTATCATGTGCTGCATTAACTCTTTCCCAAGCCTTAATAACTCTAGCTTTACGATGAGATAATACTAATTGACCTGTTGAATCTTCTAATTTATCAACTAAAACTTCAACTTTATCGCCAACTGCTAAATTTGGATTATATCTAAATTCGTTTAAAGAAATAACACCTTCAGATTTAGAACTGATATCGATAATTGCTTCACGTTCTGTCATTCTCATTACAGTTCCGTCAATTACTTGTCTTTCTTCAACAAAACCTTCAATACCTTCTAATGCTTTATCGAAAGCAGCAATTTTTTCTTCATCAACTGCCTCAATACCTTCTTCGTATTTATGCCAATCGAAATCTGCTAAAAATTGTACTGGATCTACTTTAGGTTCTTCTGGTCTAGTTTTTACAACTTCTTCTTCTGTAACCTCTTCTTTAGTTTCAACAATTTCTTCTTTTACTACCTCAACTTTTTCTGTAGTTTTTTCTTCTTCCTTAACAGCAACTTCTTCTTTTGCTTTAGGAGTAGTTTTTTCTGCTTTTTTAGTTTCCTTTTTTGCTTCAGCTTTAGGTTCTTCTGCTACAACTTCTTTTTCAGTAGTTGCTTCGTAGTTTCCTGCCAAACCTAAATCTTCGGTTAATAAGTAATAAAAGATTGCACGGTATTTGTTTTTGTTTGATTTCCCCATTTTTTCACACACTGCATTAATTGCAGTATCTAATTTTTCAGAGTCTTCTAAACCATGTTTTTTCATTAAGAAATTTTTCTTAACAGTTGCTAATTCAGATGGATCTCCACAAGAAACAACTTCTGCGTCTTTTCTGAATAATGCTGGTCCTAAACCTTTTGCTACCGATGTAAATAAGTCTTTCTCGAAACTTATTTTTAATTTGTCCATCTCAGCGATGTACTTTTCAATTTTTTCTTCTGTTTTAGTCATATGACTTTAACTTTGTATCTTATTATTAATCAGATTTTTAACGATATAATAATAAAAGATTTTTATGTTTTTTAAATCTATAGTCCCTTTTTCAAATCTGTACTCGTAAAAAGGTTTGCAAAATTAGTTAAAATTATGGTTTTGAGCAAGATGAATTAGGTTTTTGTTTGCGATATTTGTATCAATTTAGTCCTTTAAAATATTAAGATGTAAATTTTATATATTGCGCTGATTATTAGATGACTAAATTATAGTGTTGAGATTTGTATAACAAATCAATAATCGATGAAATATTTAAGTAGTCAAATTTAATGTAATCTGGGATAGGTCTTAAATCTAATTAATTGAAAATGATTTTGATTTAATAATATTTTATCTTAAAAAAATGTATCTTTCATTTATATAAAAACTCATTCATGAAAAAATTAATTTTTTTATTATCTATTCTTTTTTTAATTCAATGTAAAAAAGAAAAGCAACCAATAAAAGGCGTTATTACAGATAAAGCAATGGTTGTTTGTGCGAGACAAGAAGCTTCACAAATTGGAATAAATATTATGAAAAAAGGTGGAAATGCTTTTGACGCTATGATAGCAACCGACTTGGCATTAGCAGTTTCTTACCCGTTTGCAGGAAATATTGGTGGTGGCGGATTTTTAGTTTACCGAACAAAAGATGGTGAAGTTGGCGCATTAGATTATCGTGAAAAAGCACCATTAGCAGCAACAAGAAATATGTATGTTGATGAAAAAGGAAATGTCATTGAGAACAAAAGTACTTTAGGCACAAATGCTATTGGTGTACCAGGCACAATTGCTGGACTTTTTAAAGTACATGAAAAATTTGGAACCATTCCGTTTAAAGAATTAATTCAACCTGCAATTGATTTAGCTAAAAAAGGAGTTCTTGTCACAAAAAAACAAGCTAGTTCACTTAAAAAATATAAGAAGAATTTTCAAAAAGCAAATAAACGTATTATCTTTTTAGACAAAGTTTGGAATGAAAATGATACTATTAAATATTTAAAATTAGCAGAAACTCTAGAAAGAATTCGCGATAACGGAAGAGATGAATTTTACAAAGGAAAAACTGCCGACATTCTAGTTAGTTACTTACAAGATTTAGGCGGAATTATAACTAAAGAAGATTTAGTGAAATACCAAGCAAAATGGCGTAAACCAATTGTTTTTAATTATAAAGATGCTAAAATAATTTCGATGTCTCCACCAAGTAGCGGTGGTATTTGTATAGCACAAATTTTAAAAAGTATCGAACCATATAATATTAGTAAATACAAACATAATTCTGAAAAATATGTACAATTAATAACCGAAGCTGCACGAAGAGCTTATGCTGACAGATCTCATTTCTTAGGCGATAACGATTTTGTTCACATAAATATTGATAGTTTAATTTCAAGCGAATATTTAGATCAAAGAATGCAATCATTTTCATTTAATAAAGCAAATAATTCCGATGAAATTGGTCATGGAATTTTAGGACTGAAAGAAAGTAACGAAACAACGCATTATTCTATTATAGATCAATTCGGAAATGCCGTTGCGGTAACTACAACTTTAAATTCTGCATACGGTTCAAAGGTTTATGTAAAAGAAGGCGGTTTTTTTCTAAATAACGAAATGGATGATTTCAGCATAAAACCTGGTTTTGCAAATTCTTACGGTTTAGTTGGTGCTGAAGCCAATAAGATTGAACCTGAAAAGCGAATGTTGAGTTCTATGAGTCCGACAATTGTTGAACAAAATGGTAAATTAAAAATGGTTTTAGGTTCGCCTGGCGGATCAACTATTATCACATCTGTAATGCAGAATATTTTAAATGTATTGGAATATAATATGGGAATGCAAGAGGCAGTTTCTAAACCTAGGTTTCATCATCAATGGTTGCCAGACAATATAAAGTTTGAACCTAGTTTTGATAAAACAATTTTTCCTAAACTTGAAAAAATAGGTTACACAATAGACCAAAGTAACGCTCCTGTTATTGGTAAAGTAGATGCTATTTTAGTTTTACCTAACGGAAAATTAGAAGGTGGCGCAGATCCTAGAGGTGATGATAAAGCGATTGGTTTTTGAATTAGACAAGACCTTAGACGTAAGACCGCTTCGCTTTATGACTTTGCAGTTGCTAAAAACAACAAAACCTTCAGGATTTTTAAAAATTTTGAAGGTTTTGTTGTACAAACATTATGTCTTGAGTCTAACGTCTAAAAGTCTTATATCTTATTTTACTAAAATTCTAAAATTGTCTTTTTAATAATAGAAACACAATCTAACAACTGTTCTTCATTCATAACTAATGGTGGTGCAAAACGTATAATATTACCATGTGTTGGTTTTGCTAACAAACCGTTATCACGTAATTTCATACAAATATCCCACGCAGTAGAACTATCTTCGGTATCATTTATAATAATTGCATTTAACAAACCTTTACCTCTTACTAGTTTAACTAAATCGTTTTCATTAGCAAATTCTGCTAATTCTTTACGGAAAATCTGACCTAAACGCTCTGCGTTTTCGGCTAATTTTTCATCTTTTACTACTTCTAAAGCAGCAATTGCAACTGCAGCAGCAATTGGGTTACCTCCAAAAGTAGAACCATGTTGCCCTGGTTTTATCACATTCATTATATGATTATTAGCCAAAACTGCAGAAACTGGATATGCGCCACCAGAAAGTGCTTTACCTAATATTAATATATCTGGTTTAACATTTTCATGATCTACTGCTAATAATTGACCTGTTCTTGCGATTCCTGTTTGTACTTCATCTGCAATAAACAATACATTATATTTTTCGCAAAGTGCTTTTGCTTTAGCTAAATAACCTTCGGTTGGTACGTAAACACCTGCTTCACCTTGTATTGGTTCTACTAAAAAACCTGCTATATTTTTAGTGTTTTTTAAAGTGTTTTCTAGTGCTTCTAAATTATCATATTCAATTTTTATAAATCCTGGTGTGTATGGACCGAAACTTTTTCTTGCATCTTCATCATTTGAAAATGAAATTATCGTAGTTGTTCTACCGTGAAAATTATTTTCGCAAACTATTATTTTTGCTTCGTTTTGATCAATTCCGTTAACTTCATAAGCGAATTTACGGCATAATTTTATAGCAGTTTCTACTGCTTCTGCACCAGTATTCATTGGTAACAATTTATCAAAACCAAAATACTCGGTTGCAAATTTTTCATATTTACCTAACATATCATTGTGAAAAGCACGAGAAGTTAAACTTAAAGTCTTTGCTTGCTCTGTCATTGCATTTACAATTTTCGGATGACAATGCCCTTGATTTACAGCAGAATAAGCCGATAAAAAATCGTAATATTTCTTTCCTTCTACATCCCAAACAAAAACGCCTTCGCCTTTATTTAAAACTACTGGTAATGGGTGATAGTTATGTGCGCCATGTTTATCTTCTAACGCTATTAATTCTTTTGATGTCATGATTTATAAATTTTGAGCAAATTTAAGTAAATTATAGGTAATAAAAAAGGCTGCCGAATGGCAGCCTTTTAAAAATAAATTAAATATTTTTATTTAAGGTTAAAAGATAGTCTTGCAAATACAAAACGACCGTTATTTCCATATTGAGAAATACGTCTCGAATATACAAATTGATTACTTGAAGATAAATAACTAGGTAACTCATCTGGATAGATGTCTAATAAATTATTTGCTCCAACACTAACTTTTAAAGTTTTAGAAAATTTATAACCAACAGTTAAATCTGTAATAACAGCACCTCCAATTTCTGGATGCTCTGTATTACCATCGCTATCTAAATAAGTAGTACTACTATCGTCTGGATCTAATCTTAAACTACCAGTATCTTCAACTCCACCAAAATATGCATTTCTTAAAAAGAAATTCCATTTTCCCATTTCTAAGTTATGAGATAAATTTGCTTTAACTCTTGGCACAGCTAACTCTAAGTAAACTCTAGAACCTTCATCAAAATAATTACTAGTTAAACCTGCACTTTCTAATAAAGCACTTCCTTTTGTAGCGCCGTCTTTTTCTGTTTTCGAATACGTAGCAGCTAAATTATTAGATAATTTTCCGTTACCAATATTCATTTTATGTGTTATTACTAAATCTACACCTACAGTTTTTGTGTCAATAGCATTTGAGAAAAAAGCCGCTTTACCAATACCTAAATTATCAAATATATTATTTATTGTTTGTTGAGAATTATCAGCTGGCGTGCTAAAAGGAGAAAAATTACCTGTATATGTAATTCTGTCATCTATTTTAATATAATAACCATCAACTGTAAATGTTAAATTAGCGCTAGGTGCTTTAGCAACAACTCCCAAACTTGCATTAAACGATGTCTCTTCTTTTAATTTTGGAATACCAAATAATTTTGCAATTTGCGAGTTATTTGTGAAAGTTCCAACTTCCGAAGCAACACCATTATCATCAAATAACGTATTTGATTTACTGTAAAATTGTTGGTGTAAAGATGGTGCTCTAAAACCTGTGCTTAAGGCACCTCTAATATTAACATTTTCCCCAGCTTTTAATCTTGCCGCTAATTTTCCGTTAAAAGAATCTCCAAAATCGCTAAAGTCTTCATATCTAACTGCGGCACTTAATAAAAAACTTTCTGTTAAGTCCGCTTCTACATCTGCATAAAATGCATAACTATTACGTTTAGCATCAACAGCATTATCTGGTGTGAAACCAGAAAAAACTTGCGCCCCAGCACTTGCTTGATTGCCGAAGAAATCAACAACTTGTAATGAAGGATCTTGTGCGCTTGCAGCAGTTTCTACTTCTCCGTTAATATCATATTTAGCATACGAAGATTCTTCACCTGCTTCAATAAAATAATTATCAATTCTATATTCTGATCCAAATGCAATATTTAAACCTGAAAAAGTATCTTCAAAGTATTTAGATATATCAAAATTTACTGTGTTTTGTTGAAAACCATTTAAACCAGCATAAAATTCTGAAGGAGAAGAAGATTGTAAATAAAAATTTGTTGTATTAGTAATATTATACTCAAATTCATTTTTTCCCCAAGTATGTGATAAATCAAGATTCCAACCATCAATTTTACCTCTAATACCGAAACCTAAAGATTTATCAACAATATCAGATTCAATATTTGGTAAAAAACCATTAATATTTACTAATGTATTACCTCTACCACTACCATGACCTGCTGTTCTGTAAAATCCAGAAGCATCACCATGTCTATAAGAAACACCACCAAAAGCATAAATTTCAGATCCATTATCATCTAAAGGAATCTCCATGTTACCCATAAATTGTCCTTGTTCTAAACCTGATTGCCCAACACTCATATTATAATCACTTCTTGTTTGGCCTCTACGCGCTAATTCATTGTCTGAAACATTATTTCCTTCCCATCCAGTAAAAACACCATCATCATTGAATTGTTCAGTTCCTAAAATACTTCTTAACTCGTCAATAGTAGTTGCATTTGCAATGTCAGATTGCAAATTTGCATCAAAATATGACACTTGTGATGCATAATTCTGTATTGCTACAACATCCGTTTTTAAATCGGTTAAATTAAAACCATCTTGAGAAGCACCCCATTCAATAGCATTGTATGCATGAAATATTCCACCTGTTCTATCTCTAGCTCTTGAAGTTCTTTCTCTACTTGTTAACGAACCTGTTAAGTTAATAAAACCACCATTTTCACCAATAGGTAAACCATAATTTAAATCAACTTGGAATTTTTCACCATCCGTTCCACCATCATGATCGTTTCCATTTTTAGACATATTTGCACCAGAAGTTACATTTACAGCTAATTTGTTTGTAGCTTCTTTTAATACAATATTTATCACACCAGCAATAGCATCAGAACCGTATTGAGCTGCTGCTCCGTCACGTAAGACTTCAATTCTTTTAATAGCTGCAGTTGGTATTGTATTTAAATCAGTACCTACACTACCTCTACCTGGAGTACCGTTAACATTTACTAAAGAAGAAGTATGTCTTCTTTTTCCATTAACTAATACTAATACTTGATCTGGACCTAAACCTCTTAATTGTGCAGGGTCAATATGATCTGTACCATCAGAAACTGTTTGTGTATTAGAACTAAAAGAAGGTGCTACATAATTTAATATTTGTGTTACCGAAACTTGAGCTCCTAAGCTAGCTATTTCCGTTACATCAATAACATCTACTGGCACTGCCGTGTCTGTTGCAACCCTATTAGGATTACGTGTACCAACAAGTACTATTTCATCTAAAGTTAAACCTTCCGCCATAGAAACATCTAATTTTGCAGAACCGTCCATTGTTTTTACAATTGTTTCAAAACCTACAGATGTAAATTCTAAAACATCGCCTTTATTTACTTTTAATGAGTATTTACCGTTAAAATCGGTTGATGTTCCGTTGTCGGAACCGTCTACTTTTACAGAAACTCCTGGTAATGGTTGCCCATCACTATCGCTTACTGTACCTTTTACTTCATATTGTGCCATCATAGTAAATGACAATAATAGAAATGCGAATAAAAATGTAATTTTTAATTTCATAAATAATAAATTTGGTTAATATTGATTTTTGTTAATTGCCAAATATAAATAAATGAAATACAATTTCAGCAATATTTGTTACAAAAATGATTTTGATTAATTAAACTTAGTTCTTTAAAATCAATCAAAAATCATATTCATACCAAATTGTATAGATTGGTTTTGGCTTTTAGACAGGTCTGCATAACCTAATAAATTATCTGCAGTTGCATAAAAATTAAATTTATTAAAGTGTGTTGTTAAACCAATACCTATATTAGCAAAACTATAACTATTTGCTGTATAGGTTGTTTTGAATCTTAGTTGCTTTGACAAACGTCTATAATAATATAAGGTTGCTGCTACTTGTGGTTGCTTTGGTCTAAAAATAGAATATAATTGCACACCTACTTCGTTGGCTAATTTATTTTTAGATTCGGATCGTAAACAGTTATTTCTGTTTTTTTTACCGAATTTATAAGCAACACTACCATTAAATTTTAGAGACCTCAGCGTGGTATATTTAACATTTAAAGTGTCTAAACCTATATTTTCGGTAACATCATCTTCAAAATTTTGCCAATAATCTATACCATCTAGTGTGCTTGGAAATTGAAATTCTAAACCTTCAAAGTCAAAATTACCTTCTATTTTATAATTTGTTACATTTTTTCGATGATGAATAAATCCTAAATCTTGCATACTTGCTGTGATTTCAATATTTTCTTTAGGTTTATATGTTAGGCCAAAATCTAAACCAAGCCCCATATTTCCGCTTACTAAGAACTTACCTATTACACCATCTTGAGCAACCACTTCATTATTTTCATCTGTAATACCTGAAGTTTTCACTTCCATATTAACATCAATAAATTGATGTGAATAAATATTATTTTGACCTTCGCGTGTTACAAATAAACCAGTATTAACTCTCGATGTTGCATTAAAAACACTTGAGTATAATTTTGCTCGCAAACCAACAGTTAATTTATTATTTATTTTTCTCGAAATACCAGCATGAAAAACACCCAGCAACTCTGCTTTAAAACTTAAATCGGATGCATCAAATAAGCGATCTATATCCTTATTACCATCTAAAACTACAGCAATATAATCTTTTGGATGATACGCTATTACATCTAATTCTTCGTAAAAACCAAAACTAAAATAATCTCTTTTGTTATTTAATCTATAACCAGCATTAAAAATTTCTAATTGTTGATTAACTGTGTAAAAATCATTGCTACTTGTCTGACTTAATAAATCTCTTAATTTAGAATTTATATCAATACCATCATCTTCAAATAAATCGGAAATATTAAAACCTGAAATCCCTGCATGTACATAAACACCCGATAATAATGGTATGCCGAAATGCGCGTTATAATTTACATCTAAACCTGGGTTGACTAATAAACTTTGTGGCACTTCATCAAAACCAAATAATATATTTTTATTTTGTGAAAATGTTGTTACTATACAAAATAGTAACCCAATAAAAACTTGTTTTTTAATTATCATTAGCACTTATTCTTAAAAAAACATCTGCTACAGACTTGTAATCTAAAAACATATCTTGAGTTATTGGTGCAGTATCTGATTCCATTTCGGCAAATACAACAATTCCTTTAGAACTTAAGAATAGTTGTAATTCATCATTTGTTATTTCTCTTGTTTCTTGCAATAAACCACTATTTTGAGGAATATTAAATGTAATCGTATAGGTTATTTGATTTAGATTATTGAGAAACTGATATTCTAAATTAAATGCTTTATTAAATGTGTTTTCTATTTCAAATAACAATTCAATTTTAGTAATACTTTCTTGTGCCGTACCACTATCAAAATGATGTATTTCGGTTATATCAGAAATAAAACTTAAACCTCCATTTGTTACAAAATCATCTGGATTCGCCCTAAAATGCACCAAAGCAACTTTAAATTCTGGTTCAAGAACAATATCGTCTACTTGGTCAAAATCTACATTACCGACACAAGTACTAAAAACAATACCTAAGCATATGAAAATAAGCATCTTATACGACCTCATAACTAGTTAAAATTAGGAATTAATAACGATTTTGATTTATAAATATTGCTTGATTTCTAATAATTCATTAATCAAAATGAATGTATCTCCCTTATTATTTGCATTATTTATATCTGCAAAATTAACATAAAAACTTTTAATTCCAACATTTTTCGCTCCATAAATATCTGCTTCTAAACTATCACCTATCATTACACTTTCATAAGTTTCGGCTGTTGCTTGTTTTAATGCGTGAAAAAATATTTTAGGATTTGGTTTTTTAACTCCAACACATTCCGAAGTAACAATCACATCAAAATAATTTAACAAACCCGACTTTTCCAATTTTTGAAATTGTGTTTCTTTAAATCCGTTTGTTATTATATGCAATTTATATTTTGGTTTTAAATAGTCCAACAACTCTATCGTACCATCAAATAATTGATTGTAATTAGATAGATTTTCTAAATATTCATCTGCTAATTTATAGATCAACTCATCTTTAATAGTATAATTTAATAAGTCGAATGTTTCTTTTAATCTTCCGTAGCGTAATTTTTCTTTGGTAACTTGTTCTTCTCTGAATAGTTTCCAATATTTAAAATTAATAGGAATGTAATGTTGTAGAAATAAATCAATTTCAATTTCTAAATCATTCTGTTTAAAGATGAATTCATATGACTTTTTTGAGTTTGTTTCAAAATCCCATAGAGTGTGATCTAAATCGAAGAAAATGTGTTTTATGGTTGATTGATTTTTCATCTTTATTTTTTGTTATCTACTGATTTCGAATTCAATTTCATTTTCGAATTCTTTAAATTTTTCTCCCGATGATTTCGCTGATTTTCGTAGAATTGAACGTTTTAGATTTGAATTACTTTGATTTTAGTTTTATTTTCTAGTTCAACTTCGAATTCATTTTCAATCTTTTATTTTAAACTCCTGTACTTCCAAAACCGCCTTCACCTCTACTTGTTTCTTCTAAAACTTCTACTTGTTGCCATTCTGCTTGACTATATTCTGCGATTACTAATTGTGCAACACGATCGCCATCTTTAATTACAAAATCATCCGTAGATAAGTTTATTAAAATGATTCCTATTTCGCCTCTATAATCTGCATCTATTGTTCCTGGAGCATTTAAAACAGTAATTCCTTTTTTAATTGCTAAACCACTTCTAGGTCTAACTTGCGCTTCATAACCTTGTGGTAACGCAATAAATAAACCTGTTTTTATTATGGTTCTTTCTAATGGTTTTAGCATTACTTCTTCGGTTAGATTTGCTTTCAAATCCATACCTGCGGAAGATTTAGTTTCGTAATGTGGTAAATCGTGGTTAGATTTATTTATTATTTTTATTTGCATATTGTAAAATGTTTTCTCGCAGATTTTGCAGATTCCGCAGATTTTTTAAGGTTTTAATATTTTTTAAAATTGATTTTTATTTGCATATTGTTTGTTCACGCAGATATTCACAGATTCCGCAGATTTTAATTTGAGTTTGTAATTTGTTTGATTGTTTTTTTTTCTTTTAAATAGATTATTCCTATAAATAGAAATAACAATAAGGTTGAAATGTAATAATTTTCTCTGAAATCAGTATAAAATGATATTGCAGAAAAAACGACACTTAATAATAAATAAAAACCAACTTTTAAAACTTGATATGGTATTTTATAATACTTTTTTCCATAAATATATGAAGTAACTGTCATAATAAAATAGACAATTAAAGTCGTCCAAGCTGCAGCAATATAACCATAAATAGGTATAAATATAATATTTAAACTAATAGTTATAATTGCTCCAATTATTGAAAAATACATACCGTATTTAGTTTTATCTGTTAGTTTATACCAAATAGACAAATTGTTATAAATTCCTAAAAACAGATTTGCCAATAATATTATTGGAACAATATTTAAAGCTTCTAAAAAAGCTTCTTTTCCAATTAAAACAGTGAAAATATTGATATACGCTACAATAATAAACATAAAAAGAGACCCGAAAATGGTAAACCAATTTAATATCGTTGCGTATTTTTCTTTAGCATCTTTATCTTCCGCAATTTTAAAGAAAAAAGGTTCTGCTCCAAGTCGAAATGCCATAATAAAAATGGTCATAAACACACCTAATTTATAGCATGCAGCATAAATTCCCATTTGTTCTTTTCCGTTAATTTTTTCTATTAGAATTTTATCAAAATTCTCGTTGGTTACAAATGCTAAACCACCAATCATAATTGGTAAACCATAAACTAATAATTTTTTAAAAATCACTTTGTCAAAAGTGAATTTAAATTTAAAAATAATTGGTAACATTGTTAAAAAAGTAAATAAACTTGCTATTACACCTGCTAAAAAAATATAAATAACTTGTGGTGATTTTCCAAGGTTAGAAATAAATATTTTTGGTAATTCCAATTTATATTTAGGTACAAACCACAAGAAAAAATAAGCTAACCCAACATAAATAATAATATTGCTGACTTTAAAAAAAGTGAATTTTATTGGTCTGTTTGTCACTCTTAAATAAGCATAAGGTATCACTACTAAAGTATCCAAAACCAAAGTAATAATAAGTAATTTAACAAATAAAGGGTTACTAAAACCAACAAATTCACTAATTGCATCCGAAAAAAATAATGCGATAAACAAAAAAGTTAATGTTGTAATACTTATACTTATAAATGATGTAGAAATCACTTTACCTTTCTCTTTTTCTTTGGTGAAAAATCTAAAAAATGCAGTTTCTAATCCATAAGTTAGTAAGACATTAAAATAAGCTGCATATATATAGTATTTTGTATCTTCTGAATATTTATCTGGTTCAAAAGTATTCGTTTTTAAATGTACCAATATAATATTTAAGGCTCTTGGCAAAACTGCTGCCAAACCATAAATTACAGTATCTTTAAAAAAACGTTTTAGTGTGCTCATAAGATTTAGCAAATATAATGTTATTGCAATTAACTTTTGAGTAAAAAAAAATCCTTTTAATTTTAATTAAAAGGATTTTGAAATTATTTAATCTCTAGTTCTACGTCTTCTGCTACTTTTTTCAGTTTTACGGTTAAAACCTTCTTTATTATCTCTTGCTCCTCTAAAACCAGAACCACTTTTGTTTCTATCGTTACCACCTTTTCTGTGTCCACTTCCGCCACCACCACTACGTTTTCTATCTCCGCCGCCACGATTTCTGTCTCTTCCGCCGCCGCTTCCTCCACGACCTCTATCACGATTACGACTTCTTGTTTTAGGTTTTTCCGTTTTTTCTACGCTTATTCTTCTTCCGTTTCTATTTGCACCTTCAAATGCTTTTAAAATTTCTTCGGTAAATGATTTATCTGCTTCGAAAAAAGAAAAACTTTTTAGAATTTCAATTTGACCTATATCAATTTTTTTATCCAAATGGTCATTAATCATACCAATCATTCTGGCAGGATTCAATTCATCCATCTGACCTAAATTCACAAAGAAACGCTGCATATTTTCATCAGCAACTCTATCATGTGATTTTGAATTATCTGCTAAAATATCACCTGCTTTTTGATAATAATTAAGTAAGGTTTCAAACTCATTATAAACAAAACGCTTGATTAATTCGTCTTTAGTTAATTTTTTTAATTGCTTGGTAACTTCTTCTAAATTATCAGGTACTTTATCTTCAGCTACTTCTAAAGATTTAATTTTATCAACGTATTGCATTAATTTTACGCTACAAATATCTTTACCTGTTGGTACTTCTTTTGGCGTAAATTTCTTTTTAATCATACGTTCAATCTGACCGATTCTACGTTTTTCTTTACTCGAAATAATTACAATAGAAGTTCCTTCTTTACCTGCACGACCTGTTCTACCACTTCTGTGCGTATAAGATTCTAACTGATCTGGTAATTTATGATTTATAACGTGTGTTAAATCGGTTACGTCAATTCCACGAGCAGCAACATCCGTCGCTACCAAAAAGTTTAATTTTTTCTTACGAAATTTATTCATCACAAAATCACGTTGTCCTTGCGACAAATCACCATGTAATGAATCTGCACTATAACCGTCTTGAATTAATTTATCTGCAATTTCTTGTGTTTCTCTTCGTGTTCTACAGAAAATTACACCGTACATGCCAACATTCATATCAACAATACGTTTTAATGTAGCGTAACGATTTCTTTCAGAAACTAAATAATATTCATGCTCAACAGTATCTGCACCTTTATTTTTAGTTCCTGCAGTAATTTCAATGGGATTATCCATATAATTCCTAGCAATTCTTTCCACTTCTTGTGGGAAAGTAGCTGAAAACAACAATGTTTGCTTATCTGCTGGCGTAACACTTAATACTTTATCTAGATCTTCTTTAAAACCCATATTAAGCATTTCATCGGCCTCATCTAAAACAACCCATTGAATATCTTCTAATTTTAATGCTTTTCTCTTTATTAAATCAACCGTTCTCCCTGGTGTACCAACTACGATATGCGCACCACGTTTTAATGATTTAATTTGATTGGTAATATTTGATCCACCATATACACAAAGTGAAGATAACCCTTTTATGTTTTTAGAGAATTCTTTTATATTTCTTTCAATCTGAATAGCTAACTCACGAGTTGGCGACAAAATTATTGCCTGCGTAGCTCTTGAGTCTGTTTTGATTTGCTCTATAATAGGCAAACTAAAAGCTGCAGTTTTACCTGTACCAGTTTGTGCAAATGCTTTTAAATCTGCTACAGAATTTATTATTTGTGGGATTGCTTTTTCTTGAATTTCAGAAGGTGTTTCATAACCTATATCTGCAAGTGCATCTGTGATCTCTTTACAAAGACCTAACTCTTTAAATTTTGACATTATATTTTACTTTTTAACCAAGTTAAGTGTAAAATATAGGGACGCTACAAACTTAAATTGATTGATTCTTAGAAGTTGCAAAAGTAAACTAATTATTTAGAAAGTAGCGTTTTATTTATACTTTTCAATTTTAGCAAGTATTTTTTCAAAATTATGATGTGATAAATAAGAAAAATCATTTTGAATAATACCTTTCTTATTTAAAATAATTGCTCTTGGAAATTGGTTCGTAAACCATTTGTTTTTAGTGGTATCCACCAATTGAAATTGATTTTTTTTATTAAAATTATATTTCTTAATATACTTTTTCCATTTATATTTTTTTAACTGATTATCCAACCCAATAAATCTGAAATTTGGATACTCTTTTGCTAAATAATTAACTCTTTTAGCCAAATACTGAATTCTGTTTGCTTCTTTTGGCCAAAAATAGAGTACCATTTTTTTATCTGATTTTAAATCGTCTAATTCAATTTTTTTATTCTGATAATCTATAGCATCTAAACTAGGAAAACGAGAATACTTTTTTAATTGTGCTAAACTTTTAACAATTTTATTTACATCAGCAACCTTTTCTTTATCTGTACAGTTTGTATAAAAAATATTTTTAACTTCTTTTTTATCTTTATCACAACATTTTTTATCTAAAAGGCAATTAATTATTGCGTGATGCAACATATTATTCTTAAGTTTTTCATTTTTAATTTTACTATTTATTTGTTTTAAAATTATAGTAGACAATTGTTTAGATGTGTCTTTTTCATGAATTTCATCAGATATATTAAGTAAATAATCACCTACATATCTATTAAATGCATAATAATTTAAAAATTGGATATCATTTATGTCTGTATTTTGTCGATAAGCATAAAAATAATCACTTAATTTTTTTGATTTTTCTAATCTATGATAAACCTTATAATTATGAGCATATTTTTCTTTAATGGAATAAATAGGATAATAAATTGCCGTTTGTACTAAACTTTCAAATTTTGAAGAAACTACTATATTTTCTTTAAATTTTTTATAATGATTTAGTTTTATTGTAATTAAAGAGTCTATTTTTCGAGAAAAATCTACCTCTTCTAACTTATAGTAACTATGAAACAATTTTTTTTCTTTTTCATTTTTAAGAAATAATTGAATTAAAAAATTATTCTTTGCTGCTCCTCTTCCGCTAAAGACCAAAGATTCATCAAAATCCCAAGTATTTAATCGCATTACAACACTATCATTTGGTTCTAAAAATAAATATTGATATTCTACGCCATGCTTAAATGTATATAATCCTTCGGTTAGACTATCTAATTTGAACTCAAAATTATTATTTCTGTTTAATTTACTAGTACTTATAGATCTTTCATTTTGAAAAATTTCTAAACTTTTTTCTTTCGGATTCACAATTTGCCCAGCAAAATATATCGATTTATATTCAACTGATTGTGAGCAACTCATTACCAATAGTAATGGCAAAATAAATAGTAAGGTATTATATTTTAATTTCATACAAAATCCCCATAAATTGAAAAACAAATGTATACATTATAATTAGTTGTGCTGTTAAAAAGGTGTTAATTGTTGGTTGATTTATTGTTTTCCGCAGATTTCGCAAATTTTTGCAGACTTAACTGTTTTTTTCTCGCAAAGGCGCTAAGACGCAAAGTGTTTAAAATGTTTTTAGTTACCAAATATTTGCAAAGCAAACATAATAACGACTTAATCTTATTAAAAGGTATCACTAAACTTAACTTAGCGACTTAGTGACTTAGTGACTTAGTGACTTAGTGACTTAGTGACTTAGTGACTTAGTGACTTAGTGAGAAAATAAATATTTACCTACTATAAACAACATAGAGCCATAATTTTATACTATTTTCGCCAAAAAATTAAAGTATATAGTAATCCTTGCGAACTTTGCGAATCCCGAAACTTCGGGAGCGAACTTTGCGGTTAAATAACAATCTATGTTAACAGTTTCAAACTTATCGGTTCAATTCGGAAAAAGAGTTCTTTTTGATGAAGTAAATACAAAATTTACACATGGCAATTGCTACGGAATTATCGGTGCAAATGGTTCGGGTAAATCGACTTTTTTAAAAATCATTTCTGGTAAAATGGATCCTACAAGTGGTAATACTTTCCTTGAAAAAGGCAAACGTATGTCCGTACTTTCACAAGATCACTTTGCTTTTGATGAATTTACCGTTTTAGATACTGTAATGATTGGTAACAAACCATTATATGATTTAAAAACCGAAATGGATGCTATTTACGCCAAACCAGATTTCTCTGAAGAAGACGGAATTAAAGCTGGTGAATTAGGTGTGGATTTTGAAGAAATGGGCGGTTGGAATGCTGAAAGTGATGCTGGTTCTTTATTATCATCGGTTGGCATTCTAGATGAAATGCACACTACTTTAATGAAAGATGTTGGTGGTAAAACAAAAGTACGTATTTTACTTGCACAAGCGTTGTTTGGAAATCCTGATTTATTAATTATGGATGAACCTACCAACGATTTAGATTACGAAACAATTGCTTGGTTAGAACATTTTTTAGCAAATTATAAAGAAACGGTAATTGTTGTTTCGCATGATAGACACTTTTTAGATGCGGTTTGTACGCATATATCAGACATTGATTTTGGTAAAATAAATCACTTTTCTGGTAATTATACTTTTTGGTATGAATCAAGTCAATTAGCGGCAAGACAAAAGGCACAACAAAACAAAAAAGCAGAAGATAAAAAGAAAGAATTAGAAGAATTTATCCGTCGTTTTTCTGCAAATATGGCAAAGTCTAAACAGGCTACGAGTAGAAAAAAGATGATTGACAAATTAAATGTCGAAGAAATTAAACCTTCTTCGAGACGTTATCCTGCCATTATTTTTGAAAGAGAACGTGAAGCAGGTGATCAAATTTTAAATATCGAAGATTTATCTAAAGAAATTGACGGTAAGGTTGTTTTTGACAAAGTACATATTAATTTAGCCAAAGGTGATAAGGTAATTATATTATCAAAAGATTCTAGAGCAGTTACTGCTTTTTATGAGATTCTTGCTGGTAATGATACTAATTTTAACGGAAAATTTAATTGGGGCGTTACAACAAACCAATCTTATTTACCATTAGAAAATGCTATCTTTTTTAAAGATGGCGAACTAAATTTAGTAGATTGGTTAAGACAATACGCAAAAACAGAAGAAGAACGTGAAGAAGTTTTCTTACGTGGCTTTTTAGGGAAAATGATTTTTTCTGGCGAAGAAGCATTAAAAAAATGTACGGTACTTTCTGGTGGCGAAAAAGTAAGATGTATGTTATCTAGAATGATGATGACTAGAGCAAATGTTTTATGTTTAGACGAACCAACAAATCATTTAGATTTAGAATCGATTCAGGCAATAAATAACTCACTTAAGAAATTTAAAGGAACCGTTTTACTATCTACACACGATCATGAATTTGCACAAACTGTTGGTAATCGTATTATAGAATTAACACCAAAAGGTGTTATTGATAGCTATATGTCTTTTGAAGATTATTATGCGGATGCTAAGATTAAGGAATTGCGTGAGAAGATGTATAGTTAGAATATTATAAATTTAAGTAAAGACGTTTTGCAAAACGTCTTTACTATTTTTCTCTAATCTTTCAACAAAGTCAAAACTACTTTAGTGCCAGTTTCATCACTATGCAAATCACTAATTAAAACATCTACTTTATCTTTGTACATTTCGTTAAGAATGGCAACGCGTTGTTTGATATTCTGCATGCCTTTAGACTTTTGTTTTAACTGATTTTTAGATTTTAAGGTCTTTGATTTTTTTCGACCAATACCATTATCGGTAATTTCAATTTGTAAGGTTTCGGTGTTTGTTTGCGATACATTTATCTGTAACAAACCTTTTTCTTTTTTGTAACGTAA
>Ga0256834_1000255_pt1 | contig 38838 bp, 53 predicted proteins | sample 4281140metaG_FD_190536 | JGI IMG/M metagenome (GOLD analysis project Ga0256834, IMG submission 190536) | Hydrothermal vent microbial communities from East Pacific Rise, Pacific Ocean - 4281-140 | ecosystem: Environmental > Aquatic > Marine > Hydrothermal vents | place: Pacific Ocean: East...
AGAGAGCAGTGGGGGAGAGGAGAGGGGTGTGTGAGTGGGAGTGGTAAAGCTAAAATACCTGATATTGGGATGATCTCATGGTGGTATCATGCTTCTGTTCCCATCAAGTGTTTGGCTTGCAGTGAGTAATTGGCTGAAGAACCAGAGGGTGGTCAAGACAGGCGACCTTATAGAGCCATCTGACCACAATAATTTGGTCGATCTTGCTAAGTTTGGTACATTGCCTATAGGTTTGGCGTATGATGAATATAATGTTGCGAATGGTGTTGTTTTAGTAAATGAGAGCATTAACGAGCAGATGTCAGGTATTACATTCGTTACAGTGAGCAGTGATGTTAAGTGCTATATTGAGACTGCTTTACCTATTGCTTTTGCAGTGGACATACCGTATGTGACGTATGGAGACTATCAGACGATGTCAGCAGCGAGGATCTACAACTTTGAGATAGAGGGAATCACTGAATCAGGGAAAACTTTATTCTCTATGTCTATAACTCCTAATGTTGTAAGTGGTGGAACATTTGTAATGCCGCAGGTTGTTTTGAGTAGTTCGTATTGTTTCTTCTCACTTGCTCCAAACTACTCTCATTTTTCGCAGATTTGGTTCTTTATACCGATTCGGATAAGGATGAGCGTTGGATTTAGTGGGGCAACTCAGCAGCTTGTATCCATGGGGCATGTGATTCAGTCGAAGAACTTGCAGTTTTACCCACCTACATGCTTTAAGACCATTGTGGATACTTTTCAGAAGTCCACACAGGAACTCGATTCGGGGATGGGTTTTGGATTTATGAACGCTAATTGGGATAGCATACAGACCTACGATGACTTTGTAAATGCGTTTGCTGAGGCAAATCAGAACCCAGAGGAGTGGACGATAACCAAGCTATCTCTAAAAGCGACATTGGAGATACACCCATGTCCAAATGCATTGGTCTCAAATCCAGCAATACTTTTCCCTATGACGATAGGGGTTATGAGAGCATATCCTGTTATTGGAGCATCTATACCGCCATAAAAAAAATAGAAAGATCACCCAAAAGTCGCAAGCTTTATCGCATAGACGTATCCGTCCATGATCGCAGTGCCGTCGTCTTTCATCTGTGCCATCTGACCGGTCTGGGGCTCGATGACATACCACACTATTGCATTGCCGTCCAGAACAGGCACTACGTTGAACGCATGAAGCCCGAGCAGGTTTCCATTCTGGTCGTATACCCTCCCATAGGCAATGCCGGCAGTGTTCACAAGGAAGAATGCAGCAATCAGTGCTGAGAACAGCTTCGCATAGTCGTCGCAGTCGAACAGGTCGGCGATGTACATGATGTACTTGATGAGGTCTTCGGAGCACACAAGCTGCCAGAACTCTTTCGGCATTACGAGGTAGTTCTCGTCGAAGAACGTCGGAGCGAATGCATCGCCGATTGTCTCGGCGAGGTTGCTGTAGGTCACGACACTCGCTTTGCTGTATACGCCTGTTGCGAGCAGTCTGAGTGCGAGTTTTGAGTAAGTTATCGACTGCAAGACCATCCACACATCATGGTTTTCGAGGACGGCTGCGAGCTGCCCTGCTCCTCTGCCTGCGGTCACCGGCATCACTTTGTTTGGGTGCGGTATGTCGCTGACGTCCCTGTTCGGAAACAGCGGAATTTTCACCTTCTCCGCATCCATCTCACATCACCTGTTCTCTGATCTGTCACCCTTTGCGAATATAGTTTTCGAGAACATGTACTTCGTAGAGTCCTCCACTATCTCGACAGCGAGAGTGGGTGCTGGGTTCAGGCGAGATGGATGGAACACTTTCGAGAAGACGTTTTCATCAATGGGTAGAGGGAGCTTGTTCTCGTATTTCGTGGGGTCGTTGACGAATTCATCGAAGTCCACAACAGTCATGCCATATCTGCGAGAATACTGCTGAATGAATGCTTTGCACGTCAGCACATTGTATACGAGCTTGTCTATGCCGTGCCTCGGCATCACTTTTTCCTGCAACCATGTGGTGAGGGTGTCAAAGACAAGGTCACCGTAGAATGGCAGCTTCTTGTTGCGGTAGGTGTAGGTGAGGAAGTAACACATGGCGTCGAAGTGGTTGTATACGTTCGTCGCTGTGTCCCTGACGAGGTTAATCACCCAGCAGTCGTAGTTCTCCGCTATTGCGTTAAGGACTGGCGAGGCTTGGGTGAGCTTCAGGACGAACGGCTTCTCAGACTCATGTATTGGTTCGAGGAGATAGACGAGGTCTTCGCCTGAAGTCATAATCCCCCTGTTCCTGCTGTTGTGGAACACTTCGTAGTGGTGCTTCATGAACTTCGCAAGTAGAGGAGCTTCGAGTGCCTTGTATCCGGCGAATATCTTGAACCCATGGAGTCCTGACTCGCTGTCCATTCCATGGTGGGTGAGCATGTAGGTGATCTCATGGTTCGTTGGCTCATGCAGGACAGGTATCTCGTTCTGAAAGAGCAGCTCGATGTATCTCTGAAATGCGGTCGTCCCAGAACGGTAATACCCATTTATCACGCCGACTATCATCGACGACACCTGTGAAAAAAAGAATGGATTAATCTTTTGGTGAGAGTGGGTTTTCTTTCGCTATGTCTTCGAGCGTCTTTCCCCTGCAAAGGAGCTCTATGTGTGTCCGGTTCTTGCTGACGTATGCGATTGCAGGTATGATGTTGTATTTCTCTGCTGTCTTCATAATCTCCTGCCTCTCCGCAGGTCTGAGATAGCCGCTGTGCTTGCACTGGACGCCTATCGGTCTCTCGTGAGGAAATATCGCTATGACATCAAACACTCCTCGTGACGCTGAAGACTTTATGGCATACGCACCCATGTCTTCGAGCATCTTCTTGACCCTGCGTTCGAGGTTGTATCCTCTGCGGTTCGATGGCATCGCATTACACCACCGCTATTTGGTCACCTTGCTGGTCTCATCGAGGATCTCCTTGACGAGTGTTTCGATCAGGACTTTCGCTGACCCTTCGCCAATCTGTCTTGTTGCATACAGGTTGGACACCCGGATTATGCCCTTCGCCATTATGGAGATCTTCTTTGCGTTGAGGGTCAGCTTCTTTTTCTTTTTCCTTTTCACCTCACTCTCTCCCGACTCACCATCAGACATGCTCACCACCTCCTCATCTCCTTCCGACGAACCTGCTTTCTCAGAGACGTAGTCGTAGAGCGTTTTCTCCTCATCGTCCATCTCATCACCTCCCAGAGGGCAGAAATCGGGAACGCCATCTACGAAGTTGTCGTAGACGTCTATCGCTCTGTTCGTCAGCGTGCACACAATCCAGAAGGTGTCGTCGAGTCTGTGATACGGGCAACGCAGGCATTGCGGTCTCTTGGCGTTCCCCATGTTGCGTCACTCCTTCTTGCGTAGTGGGCAGTATGGCGGTATTTTGCCAGCGTAGTCGAGCCAGAAGTCGAGACATGTGTCGAGGAGCTTGCAGCACACCCAGTCGTCATCGTCGATGTAGTGATACGGGCAGTCGAGGCACTGCTTTATGGTGATGTTTACCTCGTCGTCAGTCATTGCTCCTCTCTCCCTCCTTTGCTCTCCTCTCCAGATCGCTGACTACTGCTGTTACGATCTGCGTTACCCTGTCGAACACATTTCCGCTCACGAGCATGTGTCTGAACCTGCTCGACTTGATGAGCCCCATGAGGAAGTTGTGCTGTATCTTCCTCTCTGCGAGCTCGATGTCTTCTCTTGCCCTGTGCCTGATCCTTCTCCCTGACATCTCCTCCCAGTTTACGTCCCTGTAGTCGCACATGACCACGAGGTCGTGCATATGCTTCCTGTTCATTGCTCCGTTGAACAGCTCCATCGACCGCAGATAGATTGGATGATAGCTGAACACACCGCAATACTTCGTAAAGAAGTAGAGCCATGAGTATAGCGTCCTGTCCACAATAGCGATGTCGGCATCGGCGTTGCGGCAGTAGTTCTCGTATTCGATCTGCTTCTGCAAGACTTCGTTCTGAAAGAAGACGTAGTGCTCAGTCTTGCGGATCTGCGAGAGGAAAGTAGACATTTCCTGCTCGTCGTTGCCTGCGTATTTCATCAGCACGACTTTGGCCGCTTCCGGCGTCTTGACGCATGTGTATCCTATCTCACCAAACGCTTCGAGCAGGTTGTTGACGAGCGTTGACTTACCTGACCCGACAGCTCCCTCAACGGCGATGATGTATGGCCTGCATCCGTTGCCTTCCACATCCTCAGAATTGGTGTGTCTGGTTCTTTCGAGCATGGTCTCGTTCACCTCACCATCACCTCCGCTCTCACCTGTGAAAAACACATCGGCGAGGCACACCACGCTCTCACCTCGCTCATACGAGCTCCTCCATCGAGATACCTGCTTCGTCGAGCCTCTTGGGGAAGTATTTCACGAGCCTGAACTCGTATAGGCACATCGGCATGCTGCTCCTCTTTCTCCTCAGACTGTCCCTGAACCACTTCTCGACGGATCTGTAGGGTGCGTCGTCAATGTGCGGCTTCAGGTCGTCTGGGTGTGTGACTGTGCGAATGAATGTTACATCGATCGTTGCGACGTCTTTCCCCTTGTACTTCAGCGAGAACCTGCCCTGCGGGAGCGGTGACCTGACCACTTTCACCACGCCATTTTTCAGCAGCTTGACGACGACGTGTCTCGAATTCGTGTAGACCGACCTGTCCCTCACGACCTTCTTCTCTGTCTTACCCAGACCGTCGAGCACACGACTCACCCAAACCACCTCCTTACACGTTAAATTTTTTGTCGCATACCTAATTTAATTGCTTAAAAAAAACTAAGCGTCGAAATCGTCGAGAGTCTTTCTCGCTGGGCAGATGTCGTAGAACGGACACCTGCTCACGATCTTGCCAGTCGCTTTGCTCACGTACGGCTGGCAGAAAACGTCGGGCTCTGGTTTTGGTTCTTTCTCGTTCTCCAGACACTTTACGAGCTTCTTTGCCCTGCTCCTCGCCTTTGCGTAAACTCGTTTGTTCGGCATTACGGTCTCGAACCTCGCAACTCCGTTCCTTCTGTCGACGTACATCAGGATTCCGTGATCCACTGGCTTCAGTGCCCTGTCAATCATTCCGAGATATACCTGAAGCTGCTCGATGTGCTTCTCGTGCATTTTCTGGACGAGCTCTGAGCTGCTTGCTCTGATGTTGAACTTCGTCGTCTTCAGTTCTACCGCATAGCCCCTATCCTCGGAGAGTATCATGATGTCCGGCGTGCCGACGAGCACTCCGTCGTCTATTTCCTGCTCGTGGACAACTTCCACCTTCTTGTCGTATTCTTGAGAGAACAGGTCGCTCAGTGCCTTGCACAGGACACTTTCGAGGGCAATATGCAGCGTCGACCCAGCGAACAGGTTGTAGTTGGACGTATACTGCTGTCCTTTCTTGATCGTCCAGTAGGACTTCCTGAGGCACTGAAGGACGTCGTAGACGTGGACTCTGCCCTGATACGGTCGAGAGTTCTCTTCGAGATAGTCTTTGACCCCCTTCTCGTAGGCCTTCTCCAGAAAGTATCGCAGGTTCATCGCTGGTCACTCCCTTTTTTCCTGTATCTTGCCCCGCAGCACGCACAGCGGTAGTATAGAGTAACCACTTTTCCGTCCACGATCTCCTCCTCGGGTATAATGTGGGCGTAGACCTTTCCTCTGTGCACAAAGCATAATGGCGTCTCTGCGGACGGATGCAGGAAAATTGCCTTGCACTTTGCACACTTCAGCTCCCTCCTCGCTCCCATTGTACATCACTCTATCAGATTCTCGATGTAACTCCCAGTTGCGAGGAGCTCTTCCACACGCTTGCGGTCGTTCAACCCATCAATGGCTGGATCACTCACTGCTGCAAGCTTGAGAACTAAGGGAATAGTTGCACCGCTCTTCTTCGCTTCCTCCCCCTTCAGGACGCTGATGGTCATTTCGATCTCGTTGAAGACGAGGCGTCTATTCCTCACAGGAATTTCGGCACGGAACTTTACGACGACGTCAGGGACTGCGACGTCGTTTTCGAGCTTCAGCCTGTGTGTGCAAAACGTTTCGAGAATAGCGGTGTCCCCATCGACGTCTATCTCGTCGCTAAAAGACAGGTGTGTCTTGTCGCCAGTGTAGTTCACAACGTTCATGTAACCGAGGTTCGTCCCGCAAAACGGGCATATAACCGGAAAATCGATGTATGCTCCCTCTTCCACCACTATCACCTCCAGAGAACAGGTATCGAAATATCGGATATTTAATCTTTTCGACACAGAAAAAAAGAGAGTCAGTCAACGAGTTCGAGGTCGTCGAGGAGCTTGATCTGGCTGTCGTCCACAAGTGATGTCTCCTTTGGTGTGTCCTGTTTGATGGGCTCGGAGTGCGAGGGTGCATATACGGCGTCGACGAGATTTCCGACGTCGCTCTCTCCAACGACTACCTGCCTGACGAGCTCGTGGTCTATCTCTCTGACGTCGAACAGGACTTTTGTGATGTTCAGGACGGCCTCGGAGTGTCTTCTCATACGTCCCTTGCAGTTCTCGGTTGGCTCGACGTATTCTGTCTCGATCTCGTCCTGCAGCACTTCCACCAGCCCCCTCAACACTGGATCTGGCAGCACTCCAACGGCGTGGTGCTCGTTCATGATCACGTAGTCAGCGATGGGCACGTATTGCGGGAAGACGTCGCAGATGGCGAACCTCTCCAGAAAGCTGAAGATGTTGATTTTCATGTCGTCGTTGCTCTGGTGCAACGCTGAGTCTATGATCGTTTTGACAGTCTGGCGAGAGTTGTCATACAGCCGGTCGAACAGGACGTCGTTACCCTGATTGCAGTTGCCAAAGAGCAAAAACGGCAGCTTTCTGTAGACTTCGAGCCTTCTGCCATGTATACTGACTCCTCTCCTCCAGACCCCATTCTCAAGACCTGTATTGAGAGGCTGATACGCTTCAACAAAGCGGTGCTTGCTCACCTTGTCCATCTCGTCAATTATGATGCCCTGTGATGTGAAAACAGTGCCAACATGCCCGTTTCTGCCGTCGTAGATCAGATCGGCGACGCTGGGGAACTCGGAGTAGAACGTCCACGAGAACACGAACTCCAGTCTCGTTCCGAACTCTGTCTTACCGGTCTCAACGTTTGTGAACTGGATGCAGTGCACAGGTCTATCCTGATACGAGAACAGCGACAGGATACGGGGATAGAACAGGCGGACGGATTCTTTCGTGGGTTTGATCCCGAAACCTGCTATAAGAGCCTCGATGGGCTTGATCTCGTATTTGTTCACGATGTCTGCTGCCGTGTCGATGTCGACGCTGCCCTTCAGTGTGTCGACGTGTGTGATCAGGTATGCGTCCTTACCGTATTCCTCTGCTATCTCGTCGTTGAACTCGACCTCGACATATAACCAGTCCATCAGGTTGTTGAGTATCTCCTTCTTGTTCTTGCCGAACTGCTTGTAATGTCCCACGAGCTTGCTTCCACCCTTTGTGGTGATGACAACGTCGCCGTTTGGCATTATTCTGAACGACGCTGGCTTCAAAATCACCTGTGCGACCTCCTCCATGCAGACTGTGAGCGAGAGCGTGTTCTTGTCCGTGCTGTTGAGGTAGAGCTCGTAGAGCTCCTGCTGCTTCGCTTTGACCTCGTATTCTTTCAGTCCATCGAACTCACTTCGGAATGCGACAAAGAGAGACGTTGGAGCGTCACGGATGTAGTTCTTTACGAACGCTAACTCTTTCCTGATAAACTCCTCCAGTGCCGACATCACGAGCATTTTATCTCCTCCTCAAGATAGCCCTTTCTCTCAGCACGCATAATAACTACGACTTGCTGAAAAAATAAAGCGGACGTAAAAAAAATCGCACACAGGTTAACGGTTACTCACGCTTTGGAGCTCTCCTCGACCTCGTGCTCCTCCTGCTTGTGCTTCTGCTTCTGCTCGTGCTTCTGCTGCTTCTCCTCCTTCTCCTTGACGTTTCTTCCTCTTCCTCCTCCTCGGGCTCGTCCCTCTCTTCCTCGTCTTCGTATTCCTCCTCCTCTTCCTCGGGCTCTCTCGACCTCCTGCTCCTGCTCGATCTCCTGCTCCTGCCATTGCCATTGCGGAAGTTCTCGTCTAAGAACCCGCTCGCCTCCATGTCGTCGTATACCTCGCTCAGGACGTCGAGAATTCTGTCGAGTCTTGACAGCGGTATCTCTCCAATCTTCTCGTTGTTCTCCAGCACAATGACGCTTATACCCGGAAACGGGTATTTCGTCACCGAGAACCTCAGTGCGATGTCGCCGTCCGAGTATTCCCTCCTTCTGTAACACTTCCTGAGCTTTTCATTCCACTCTCTAATCTTCGCAGAATAGTCCGGCATGTCTAACTCACCTCCTCATCTTTGTTTTCAAGGGCGAGCTCGATCATCGTTTCGAGCTCACCAACCATATCACGCAACACCTCAGCCTGCTCGTCGTAGTTCATTATGTCGAACAGGTGTGCAAGGGCATCGGTAAGGTCTTTGAGCGTCACTGTGTCAATCGATGCCGGATTCTGTATTTCCCTCAAAGCCTTGACGATCCTCCTCAGCTTTCTCCTTACGACGCTGGGCACGCTCTTGTTCACAAGATTGCCATCGTGGACGTAGAGATACTCTCTGTTGCTCCAGTATTCCGAATAAACCCTCTCTCTCGGCACTTTCACCTGAGTCATCTCTCGGAATATCGAAACCTCGAATATTTAAACATTTCGATACGCAGAATAAAGAGGGTGATAGGGGGTAAAAAAATCGCAATTACTTTCTCCTTTTGATAGACGTCTCGTATCCGAGGTTGTTTATGAGCATCTGGGCAGCAGCGTTGAGTATTCTCGGATCGGTGGTCTTGAACTTCGTCTGTGACACGAACACCCTGCCGTCTTCGAGGTTGATGAAGAACACGACCCTTGGCACTTTCTTGTCCGCTTTCGCAATCTCACGCCATTGTGTGACCCTGATGAACGGCTTTGGCTCATCGTAGACGTTTGGAGCGTTTATCCACTCTGCGACGATCTCTGTGACAATCTTATAGCGTTCGTAGAGGTCTTTCGCAGCGGCGTAGATGTTGCACACTTTTTCGGGGTCTGGTGTGAATGTCGTGATTACATGATACCTGCCGGACTTCCTGACGACCTCCTTCAGCTCATGCAGCCTGATCTTCCTCGGCATTTACTTTCCCCCCTCATTCTCTCCTTCTTTCTCCTCGTCCTCCTCGTAGAACACGAACTTCCTGAGACGCTGATATTCTACAGGGTCATTTACCGGTATGATCAGGAAGCCGTAGGCAAGCATTCCTGCTTCGTTCGGTCTGCTTTTGTCCTCAATGATTTTCACTGGCTTGTTCAGACAGTGCAACCGCAGCACACTCAGCATTGCCTTGGCTGCGGTCGTGTGGTCACCGAAGGTCTTGACGAACGCTTCGAACTTCTCTTTTGCTTTGGGGGCTGGGAGCTGGTCTACGAATCCCATACCACATCACCTCCGTGATGTCGTTAATGTCAGTGTCTATATAACTGTTACTCAGAGTATCCGATACTGCGATAATGCGATGAGCATGTTTCTCACAATGCGATGCCAGTTGTATTTCTTGTGAATCAGCCGCTTGTGCTCCTCAAACTTTGCACGATACTCGTCGATGTTGTCGAGGACATCGATTATCCTGCCAGCGAGCTTTTCCACGTCAACCTCCCATCCTCTGCCCACATGGATGTGGTTGCTTGGCAGGACGACTGGCCTCTCATCTGTCACTGGCACTGTGATCAGGTATTCGGACTGCTCGACGAAGCAGTGAGCATGAGGGACGATTGTTGGCACACCTCTTGCAACACCTTCGAGTGCGTTGTGTTCGAACCCTCCTCCTCTCGTCGTAAGGACGTTGACATCGGCGATGTCAAACATCTGGACATAGCGGTCGATGGGAAGTGTCTCCCTGATCATGACATGCTTCAGCGACCTGACCATGCTCACGTATGGATCGACGTTCTCCGTCGTTTTCAGCAGGACTATGGCGTTGGGTCGTTCAGCCTGAACGATCTTCATTGCCTTTGTGAACAGGTCTGCTCCCTTGCGGAATCCCGAATGTGCGAGCTGAAACAGCACGAACTGCCAGTTCCTGTTCTGCTTGATCTCCAAGAGCTTGCGGAAGTCTGGGCTCGTGATTCTGCGGTCGGTCAGGAAATACGAGTCCACTCCATGCGGGACGAGGAGAGTTCTCGTCGCCTCAATGCCCCATTTGCGGCACGACCACCTGTAGACGTTGATGCAGAACTGGCTCGGCATGCATATCACATCGAACCTGCTCAGCAGCTCGCACGCTTTCTCGCTCAGCTCGTCACTATCGGCAACGTCGAACCCGACGAGCCTGTAGTCCTTCTGCCTCGCAAGCTCGACCTGATGGGTGTTGTTGAGCAGGGGATAGCACACAGGGTGCACGAACAGCGTATGCCCGTCAGCCCACATCGAGAGGTTCAGTGCGTCGACATTTGCTTCGTAGACGTTGACGTACGACTTCATGTGCTCGATGTGCCTCCTCGCAATGTGAGCAAAAGAGACGTTCTGTGTCGTTGGGTATGCGTATACGACCTCATTCCTCACCCTTCTTTCCCCCCTGCGTTATGTTGCTTGACTCTATGATCTTCAGAATTCCTTCCTGTGCCTCAGCGTCTTTCTTTACCTTCGTTGGGAAGCTCAGAATCCTCTCTGCGAGCCTCTCTATCACAGCGTCGTCGGCAGTGGGGAACGTCTTCTTTATCTCGTATTTTATCCGCTCCTTCATCCTGTCGATGCTGTTCAGGTCGTCGTATGGCTCGATGTCGATGATAAGGCGTATCTTGTTTGGATAGAGCTCTCTCCTGCTCGTGACGGTGTAGTCTTTTAGATAGCCCTGAACGTAACGAACCGTCCTTTCGCATATCTCCAGAGCGTAGTAATAGCGGTTCTTGCTGTCAAAGATGTTCTCAAGCTGCTTTATCCTCTGAGCGAGCTCTACAGCCGCTATCTGCCCTCTTATGAACGGCTCGTCGTCAATGGGCAAGAATGCTTCCTCGTCGTAGACCACGTCAGAAGATGTTTCGTTTTCATCTAAGTTTTCGTCCTCAAATATAAAAATTCCTTTTTCATTTGCTTGATTAAATTTTTGACGGTTCATGTGACTGTGTGAGACGTTTGAACATTTATTTTTTGTCCGAAGCATATTTGCACACAAGCACAAAAGTGGAGGTGGTAAAACATGCCGAGAAGGAGTGCGGATAAGAGGGTTCAGGCCTATGAGCTTGGTCTGATTCCAGACGTCGTGCAGACCAAGCTGAACGCCAAGAAGTCCTTCATGGTCGATCAGGAGCAGGCAATGCAGACTGCTCTCGTAGACATGGAGAGCAGGATCGCCGAGATACTCGACAACGCCGGAGTCATCGGGAACTTCAGAATCCCATACCTGAACTTCGGCAGGACGCTCTTCAGGGCTAAGGGACACAACTCTGGTGTCGCTCTCAGCAAGATCGCTGCGGCCGAGAAGGCAAAGTGGGTCGCTCTTGGCTGCGACGCTTCGCTGCTCGACAAGATCGCCACTGTCGTGATCGGCGAGACGACCTACTGAACACGTACGGGGTCTCCCTGAAGCAGGGTCGCTCATTTCCTTTCCTTTCTTTCCCTTTTTTTCACGATCCAAGGCTTTGATTTTAATTAAGCAATTAGACGGAGTAAGCGTCTTTTTGAGAAGCGTTTATATTCACATGAGCATAGTTTAACGCATGCCAGAGGAGATCGGTAAGGGTATCGAGATAAACGTCGATCAGGAACTGCAAGAGCCAGAGAGAGTGGTGCTGGCGAACATTCTCAACGCAGTGTCGATGAAAAACCAGTTCTCGCTCATCAGAAAGCTGCTGGAGAGAGCAAGATACGATGTGAACCTGAGGCACACGCTGAACATTTTCGAAGTGAACAACCTCAACGTAGAGGGTCTCGTTGTCGCAACGCTGTTCGATCCAACGTTCCTGACACCAAACGCACCGGCACTGATCCAGTACAAGGGAAACAAGCTGATCTATGTGACTATCGAGGGTGTGCCCAAGAAGTCCAGCGTGCTGTATTCCCCGCTTCCAAATCTCTCGTACATCGCTGTGAGCAAGTTCGTGGGCAAGATGCTGACGAAAGCAGGAGTGATGGTGAAAGCAGCGTTCCACCACTGCATCGATGTTCAGGAGACTATGGCCGCTCTAAAGCTCAGGGAGCAGGTGAGACAGAGGATCGAGACGTCTTTTCCGGGCAAAGTAACGTTCCTGTTCGTAGGCAGGAATGATCCGAGGAAGGGTATAGAGAAGATGATACAGGCAAACGAGATACTGAAGTCGAAGGGCATCAGCAACTATGTAATTCTTGTAGTCAGTGAACCGACGCTGAAGGACACGCTAACAGACGACAGGTTCGTCTTTGTGAACCCATTCGGTTCGCTGAGGCACGAGCAGGTTCTGTCGATGATGTCGGCTGTGGACTTCGTCGTTTTCCCGTCAAAGTCAGAGGGGTTCGGTCTGCCAGTGCTGGAGTCAATGAGCGTAGGGACGCCGGTAGTGCACACATGGATGCCTCCGTTGACAGAGTTCAGCAGCGAGGAGTTCAACTTCGTGTACGACTTCGACACTGTTCAGGCTGTTGATACGAAGATGAGCCAGTTCTACGTCATGCACGAGTATTCAGCAGAGTATCTCGCAGACTCGATGGAAGCAGCGATAGACACGATCGTGAACAACAGGGAGACGTACGAGGAATACAGGGTCAAGGCGTTGAAGCACTCTCTCGACTGGGAATACAGGAGGATCTACACGCACATGCTCGACTTCGCTGGGTTCGAAGTGGACATTGATGCGGAAAAGGAGGGAGCGAAGGCAGACATAGATAAGCTGAACGAGATGCTCGGTGGGGTTTTGTAACCTGTTTTGTAATGGGCTTAGTCACATCCAAACCCTTTTTTACCCTCGTTTTTGCCAGTGTTTCGAAATCCCAGAAACGCATTTATTGCACTCACGACAACACACTATCATGGCGTTAGACCTGTCGAACCTGTTTGAGGACATATTCAAGAACTTTCAGATAGGTTCGCTCGACACAGGCCTCACTTTCGACACTCCCGAGAACCGCAAGGCGAAATGGGAGAAGACGCAGACCAATCCGATCTCGATCTCGCTGTTCAACTTTCGCCTCGAATTCAACTTCTCGATACCGCAGTTCAGATGGAGCTTCAACTTCAACCTGAACTTCCTGATCTCGATCCACATCACATTTCAGTTCCGCATCCCTACGCCAGACCTCGAACCGTATGTCCAGCACAAGAAGGCGAGGTATGGAGAAGCGAGGTATGGCGAGAGCTATTACGACCCTCCGGGATTTACGAACGCAGAGTTGCAGAAAGCACTCTGGGACGTCCGCTATCTGTTTACTCACTGGAAGGACTTCTATCCGAAGACGAAGCTCGCAACGGCGGAGATGTACAAGGAGATCATCGAGTCGATGTTCGAGTCAGCAGGTGTCAGCGACGCCATCAAGGAAAGTGCTGTGCCCACAGCACTTATCTACGAGGGCAAGCTTCTCACTGCCGCATACGTTGGAATGTGTGTCGTGGACATTGCAAGAGTCATGCCAACCCCCACACCAGACGACCCGCTGGGCAAGTTCTACTATTCGAGTTACTACATGCGTGATCCCAGCGACTGTGCAACTTGGATCGAGAACAGGACAGTTACAGCACACGAACCGACCGTTGACTTTGCGAGAGTTGGCTATTGCACTGTTGCACCGTCCACGCAGCTAATCAAAGACCTGAAAGCCCGTTCAACGTACCGGCTGATCCCGAAAGAGATCAACGACTACTTCAAGAAACAGGTAGAGCAGGGGAGAGCACAGTTCGCACCGCAGAAGATACCGACACCTGAGGGAGCTGTGACGTATCAGCCATACTCGATCTCGCAGATGAACTACGAGACGTGTCAGAAGAAGCGTTTCGCCGGCGGTAAGCACCAGTACATCATGCAGGACATCATCGTCAGAGTAAAGAGGATTCTGGACAGGCATGGTGTTGTGAACTGGTTCAGGAAGGCGTACATCGACTTCGCACTTGAATACGCATACATGTATTACGACTCACCAAACCGCAAGAACTGGAAGCGTGCCCTATCCTCACCGCAACCCATCATCGAAAAGTACATAAAGCAGGGGTGTGATGAACGAATTATCGAAGACATAGTATCTTCGATACATCAGGTAAAGGGAGGTCGATAAGATGGGTGACGAGAAGATAGAGAAAGGGTCTGTTAGTGATGTGCCGTCTACGTCAGCACCTGTGCCAGCTCCGGCAGCGGGACACCCAGCGATACCGGCATCCGCTCAGACGATGCCGAATGTAGACGCTGCAACTGCAGACGCATTGCAGAAAGAGATGTCAGCACTCGTTGGCGAGTGTGTCAGGCTGTCGGTCAAGATGGCAGTCACTGACTGCCCAGACAAGGAGAAGTGCCCGGTTTACAGGTGTGCGAGGAGGATAGCACAGAAGATCGACGTAATACAGGAGCTCTCCGAGAAGGTGTGACTTGTCTCTCTCCAATTTTTTTATTTGCATGCCGAGGAGGTGGTGAATGATGCCGAGGATCTCGCTCGACACTGTGTTTCTGATAATAGTCGCACTGCTTGTCGCACTGCTTGTCATCGGAATAGGTTACCTCGCAACGCACCCTTCAGCACACCACACAGCACACCCAGCAGCACACCACTCGAACAAAGAGGATGACGACGGCATGCCAGCATGGGTTATACCGATCATTGTCCACCAGATGTACGACGACCATCCGACCACATATTCCTCGCCGTCTGTGAGCGACGACTATGCTCCGACGTCCACAACCGTTGATGACGATGTGGTGACTCCGTGCTGCGGAGGAGGCGAGTGACACCAAGTGTTAACAACTAATTTTTTGCATCTCCGAGTGAGAGATGGAGGGCTCGTAGCTCAGCAGGACAGAGCGGCGGTTTGCGGAATCGCAGGACGGGGGTTCGAATCCCCCCGAGCCCGCTGGTGATAGCCCCGTGGGGTAGAAGGACAATCCTGCCGGACTCTGAATCCGGCGACCCCGGTTCGAATCCGGGCGGGGCTATTTCCTCATTTTCCTGTGCGAGGTGGACGGCATGAGCGATGTGAAAGTCCTCCAGAAGCGGAGAAAGAGAAAGAGCAACAGCCCGACAGTTCTCGACCTGTTCTGCGGTTGCGGTGGGTTCTCGCTGGGCTTCGAGGCAGCAGGGTTTGACATCGTGATGGGTGTGGATATATGGGAGACAGCGTGCAAGAGCTATGCTGTGAACTTCCCATCAGCAACAGTCGTCTGTGCTGACGTCCTCGACCTCGACGCATCACTTCTCCCGCAGGTCGATGTGGTTATTGGCTCACCACCATGTCAGGACTTCAGCGTCGCCAACCTTGACCGAAGCGAAGACCCTGTCCTCATTGACGCATTCTGGGACATCGTCGACGCAATACAGCCAGAATGGGTGCTCATGGAGGAAGTGCCGTTTGCCAAGAAATACATCCCCAAGGGGTGGAAAAAGAAGGTCTACTGGTCGTGTGACTATGGCGTCCCTCAGATTCGCAAGAGGCTGTTCGCAGGAAGGTTCGTAGAGCCAGAAAAGCACCCAGTCGAGCCGATCTTCCCCACTGTCGTCGCTTCGGAGTACAAAGGTGTGAGCAGCAGGGACAGAGGAAGGCTGAGTGACCTGTTCGGGAGGAAAGCAACAATTCACGAAATGCTGCTCGTTCAGACGTTTCCACTTGACTACTTCGTCGCAGGTGAGACACTGGAGGACATTTACAGGCAGATAGGCAACGCAGTGCCCCCCGTCCTCGCCTACCACTTCGCCAAGGCGATTATGCAGGTGATAGAATACTCGGGGCAGGTGAACGGCCATGCTGGACGACATTAAGGGTGTGATTGTTACGCTCTTGATAGCAATCGTTCTATCGTACATCATTACAGGGCTGATCATCGCAGCACTGATTCTGGTCGGTGCAATGACTTTCAAGGACATCAACACGACAGGCAACATGATCGGGTTCGTCGTCGGAATCGTCGTTACGATGTTCATCTTCGATGTGCGATACGGGTGAGGGATCAGCCATGAGCAAAACAGACGTCATAATGCTGATGTTCGTATTTTTTATCGTCGCTTTTCTCCTTTACATAGTCTGGAGTGTGTCGCACCTGTTCTGCTGACCCAGCCGGACATCTTTATATACGTTTAGCTCAGCAACATTTATGTGTTGTTAACACCGATTTTAGCACATGGCAGTGTTCGAGAAAGATGGGATCAAGGTTGCAGTGCTCGAAATGATCCCGCTCGAAGCATTCGAGAACCCAAAACAGTATCTGATGTCATTCTGCATCATCGACGGTAACAAGCGTTATCCTCCGATTTTCAAGATAGTTTCAGAGCGAGACGATCTGCGAAAAGTGATTCTGACCGAGATTGAGGTCTACAAGCAGGTGAAATCGTTCCTCGACGAGGTGTTCGAAGATGCCGTCCCCATATAATGAGGAGGAGCTTGTGAGAGAGGTAACGGAGAGAGTGATGGGCAAGCTTGACGAGAGAGCAATCTCGAACATCCTGAGAAACGCCTCACCGTTCTATCAGTTCGTCGATCCCAGAGAAAGTGCCGAGAGAACAGGGATCAAAGTCATACTGAAGGATGGCAGGGTAAAGCCGCTCGAAGAGTTCGACATCTCTGATGTTACCTACAACATCTACGACTTTTGGGAATACGCAGGTATGACGAACCCGCTCGGTCAAGCAGCAGCGACGATAATCAACGCTATAACCAGTGCACTGAAGCCGCTGATTCAGGGAGTGTCAGGAGTTGTAAACACCATCCTGAGCGATGTCCAGTCCCTGCTTAACAACGTCCAGAACATCGGCAACATAGTGAACTCTATCTCAAGTGCTATCGGCTCGATCGGTAACACAATCAGCCAGATCATCAACACAATCGAGCAGATCCCTCAGGGTGTTGCTAACGCACTCTCAGGCCTACTGACGGACATATCGAACGCTATAAGCGGGGTCAAGGACGCAATACAGGGAATCGTTAACCAGATCGAGCAGATACCCTCGCAGATAGAGAACGCTATATCGGGGATCACGAGCTCTATTTCGAGCATAGTGTCGGGGATCACGAACACTATCCAGTCGTTCTTTTCTCAGATTCAGAACGCAATCGAGGGTATTCAGAGTGCAATAGGTAACATCGTTTCCCAGATCACGAACACGATCTCGGGGATCGTAACGCAGATCGAGAACGGGTTCAGTGCTGTCACGAATACCATTCAGAGCATCGTCGGCGGTATAACGAACACTATCGAGAACGCATTCTCCTCGATACAGAACGTTATTGGCGGAATAGTGAACAGGATCGAGCAGCTCTCAGGGGATATTACCAACGCCATTCAGGGTATTGCGACGAAAATCGGCGGAATCATACAGCAGATAGTGAGCAAGGTCGAAGTGGGGTTCAACGAAGTGAGGAACGCTCTCGGTGGACTCGCTGAGAAGATCATAAACGGGATCAAGGGGTTCATCACCGGTATCGAGAACCTGCTCAAAGACCTCGCAACGAGGATCAAGTCCGGCTTCAACGCAATCAAAACGGTGTTCGGCAACATCATTCACCAGATCCAGACGTCGATACAGGGGCTCGCAAAGGACATCGGCAAGATCGTGACTTCGATCAAGAACACTCTCGGCGGGATTACGAAGAAGATCGTGACGACGATACAGGATCTCCCGCAGACTGTCAACAAGCTCATATCTCCGATCCTTGACAAGTTCAGGACGTATTTCGCCTCTATAATGGACGGCGTGTCAAGCATAGCGACGGCATTCAAGGGATTCATCAACCCGCTCGTCGAGATCAAGAACTGGTTGCAGAACAGGCTCTACAACCTGTTCAAAGACCTCTACGACAACGTCCTGAAGCCGATCTATAACGACGTCGCATCCATCATTGCCAACCCGCTAAAGGCACTGAAGGGAGCTCTCACAGACATAGCGGACTTCTTTAAGAACGTCAAGCAGAAGGCGGAGCAGCTATTCTCCCCCATCGTAAATGCGATCAAGAACTTCCTGCATGACCCGCTGAAGGCAATTCACGACGCACTGAAGCCGCTCGCAAACATAGTTAGCGACCTCGTGAACAAAGCCGAGAAGCTGTTCGCTCCTGTAGTCGATGCGATCAAGAAGTTCATCCATGACCCGCTCGGTGCGATCAAGGAAGCCCTTGCACCGCTCGCAAACCTCGTTGATGATCTTGTTCAGAAAGCTGAACAGCTATTCGCTCCGGTCAAGACGGCGATAGAGGACTTTATCAAGAACCCGCTTGGTGCGATCCACAAAGCACTCCAGCCTGTCGAAGACCTGTTCAGCGAGCTGAAGAAGGGGACGGAGAAATTCTTTGCACCCATCACATCAGCAATCGGATCACTGCTCGACCACTTCAAGAAGACGAACGTCGAGAAATACTTCGAGTCCCTCGTGCCTCACGTCGAGTCTGCTGCCGAGGACGTCTACACATGGCTGAAAGAGGGAGTCCACGACGTCCTGACGTTCGCTGAGAGCGTGGGGATGGGCATAATCTCGACTATCGCCGGATGGATGTTCTCAGCGATAGAGGGGTTCACTAACATCGTCAGCAACGTCCTCGGTAAAGCAGTTGGCGGGCTGATAAGCGGCATATCGGCAGCGTGCAAGACGATCTACATCGATCCGCTCATCGCAGTGTTCGGCATAGAGAAGTGGGTCAAGGAGAACGAGGATGTGCTCAGGAAGTCGCTGTTCCAGTCACCGACAAACAAGGCACAGCAGGAGTTTCAGATGTTCTTGCTTACTGTCCTGCTTGGAAACCTGCCAGCGGAGCTTCTCGCAACCTACTGGCTCACAACGTGTGCTGACTCGATCTCGGGTATCGTGGGCAAGATCAGGGCAAAGGTCAGTGCCGTCCTTGCATCCCTCGGCATAACGGTTGACTCGAAGACATTCAAGAAAGGGTTCACTGGGCTGCTGAAGCTGATAGGCAAGGAGCTGCTCAAGACGATCCTGTTCACAACGGCGTTCTGGATCTACGAGCCGTACAAATACTACGTCAACCCATTTGTGAGGTGGAATCTCGGACTGCCGCATGAGATACCAACATATCCTGAGATTCTGAAGACGACGAGGAGATTCCTGCCGTGCAAGCTCCTCGGTGAGGGAGGCAACCAGAACTACAAGAAGATGTACGAGACGATGGTCGCAGAGTTGCACAAGATCATGGACTACAGGGCATACCCATTCTGGTTCGAAGTCCTCACCCTCGGCAGCGATACACCGCAGGAAGTGCTCAAGAGGGCAGACATCCCCAATGTGTTCTGGTTCGAGGTTCAGGACAGGTTCAACTTCAAGAGAAAGATACCGATGCTCGCACTATACGAGCTGCCAACACCCAGTGACACGATCAGAATGATGATGCGTGACGTCATCATCAACCTCGACCAGTTCGAGCTTCTCATGGCCTCGCACGGATTCAACAGAGATGTGACGTCGCTCTACTACCTGTTGCACTTCAAGTATCCGAGCCCAACGAACCTGTTTGACTTTGCAATGAGGATCGCTGGTGGAATCGCTTGGTTCAATGCGAGCGGTAAGGCGAAGGAGTTCATAGAACGCAATGTCAAGCAGTTCACTGAGTGGAAGCTCGGTTTCAAGCCAAAGACGCCGGTTGACCTAACGAAGATGGTCGAGAACATCAAGCTGCCCGAGCCGTCACAGAACACGACTGAGATAGACACCTCGGCAATCGATCAGGCAATATCAGGGAGGTTCAACGAAGTAGTTGGCTATATACTCCCATACTACAAATGGCATAACTACTTCCCAATGTCATGGATGGAGGGATGGACGAGCGACCAGCAGATGGCCATCGAGCTCTCTGCTGAGATACCGCAGAGGATCGATGCGAGATGGATGTTCAAGTGGTGTCTCATCACAGACACTGACCTGCTGAGGATCGTCATGGCGAGGGGAATGCATCCGCAGTGGGCAGCGAAGATCGCCATAGCTGAGGCAATCAACTCGATGGGTGAGGAGAGGAACTACGCAAGGACTGGCGTCATGAACGCATTCAAGTACGGTGTCCTCACAGAGAACGACTTGCAGAACATCCTCTCGCACCTGTGCGATGTGTCCATTCTCGGTGTCACTGTCCCGATCAAGTTCCTGCCCGGAGAAGTCGAGCTGCTGAAGATCAGAGCGAACTACGACAGGGCTCTCGAACTGATCCGCTACACTGTGAGGGAAGCGACGTATGCGTATGCAGAGAACCTCATAACGATGAGCGACTTCACTGGCACAATTCAGGGAGTGATACAGGCGGTGAACAAGTCCCTCGGCCTGAACCTGACGATGGATGAATCCTACTTTGCATCCTACGAGCCGTACCTGAACCTCTATCACACAATGGACACATACCGCAGGATCAGATCATGGATTCGCTATTCGCTCTATCAGCTCATGTACCGCTTCATGAGAGGGTTCGTGCCAAAGTCAGTGACTCAGGAGCTGCTTAACGAGCTCGTGGAGGCAGGCAAGCTCACAGAGTCGGAGAAGCAGATCTTCGAGACGATGATGAACTTCATGGCATCGGGTTATGTCAGCGAGGTCGAAGTGAGAGCGATACTCAGAGAGCTGGAGAGAGGTGCGATAACCCTCGACGATGCAAAGAAGAGGCTCATGAACCTTGGCATGTCCGAGGAGCTCGCAGACGCTCTCATAGAGGCGTATGCAAGGCACTACACACTGTCCATATCAACGCTGCTCAGCTATGCGGACTACGTCGAGATACCCGAGGAAGTGCTGAAGCAGAAGATGCAGATCCTTGGCGTGCCAGAGTCAGATCAGGAGATCATCCTGAAAGTCTTCAGGATAAAGCCAGTCGCATCTGAGATGTACGATGCACTCAGGGAGCTCCTCGAAGCATACTCGTACGGATACATCACGGAGAAGGAGCTCGACAAGGCGATACAGGAATACGGCATAAGCAGGGTCGGGCTGAAGTATCTGAAGCTCGCATACGCAATACGCAAGCAGATCAACGATGCCAAGCTGGCAATTGAGGCACTGATCCACAAGTTCAAGAGAGGAGCTATTGACTTGAAGACGCTCAGAAAGAAGCTAATCGAGATCGTGCACGACGAGACGACTGCTGACCTGATCATCGAGAAGAATGCAAGAGTCTACGAGATGAGCGTCGATAAGCTTGTGGAGCTCAGGGAATACGTCCCGATACCGATTGAGAAGATCGTCCAGACGGCCGAGGAGTTTGGATACCCAGAGGACGAGGTCAAGGTGCTGCCTGCTTACACCGTTGCGAGGGAGCTCAGCTCCGAGATACTCAGGGTTGCGAACGAGCTTGGAGAGGACTTCGTATATGGCGTGCTCACTGAGCAGGAGTTCAAGAAAGCCCTCGACGAGCTGGCAACGCTTAACGGTCAGGTCAAGAAGAAGCTCGGAGTCGACTGGATCGTTCTGTCCCCAGAAGAACGTGAACTTCTGGTTGCGTTGTACAAGCTCAGGAAGCAGAGGCACATCGCTGAGGAAGCGAGCAGGAGGAGACGCTAATGATTCACCTTCCATTTTTTTGTGGTCGTGTTGAAATGGTGTGTAAGGAGGAGGTGTGTGCGTATGAATGTTGAGAGAAGGGGTGAGGTATCATGCCGATAGACGACCAGATTCAGATCCTCGGACTGAAAGCGGGGCAGCCGATCACAGAAGACTGGATGGATCATCTCGTTGAAGTCCTCACCGAGCTCGCTGATGACGGAGCTGTTACTTACGACGGAGAGGTAAAGAAAGACCTCGTGCCATACGCCGACGGAGTCGTTAACCTCGGGTCTCAGTCTAACGAGTTCCTGAACCTGTTCACAAAGCACATGACTGCCGAAGACCTCGACATCGAGAACATCACTGCTGGAGATGTCTACGCACAGAACGTCTACTCGTCTTACGCAAAAGTATCACAGAACCTCGACGCTGAGAACGTCGATGCTGGGGTCGTGAACGTCAAGAACTTCCTCGCATCTCCCTCAGCGGACATCGACAACCTGATGGTCGAGCAGACTCTTGCAGCATCGAACGCACAGATCGCAAAGGCGACAGTTGCGGAGGAGCTTGATGTAGGGATAGAGGGGCTTGCACCTGCCGAGCTGCATGTTTACGGGAGCACGTATTCTGAGTACATCTATGTGAGCGAGAAAGTGACTGCTGTCTTCGCTGATGTCGACTCTCTCCTCGCAGATATGATCGGTGTTGGAGAGCTGAGTGCGATAACGACTCACACGCAGAACCTCTACTCGAATCCGGGTTACGCTGACCTTGACGTAGTACATGCGAGCAAAATCGTAACTCAGGAGTTCGGGTCACTCGACGCTCTCATAGACGAGCTCACAGTCAATGACACCCTGAACTCGCCAAAGGGTTACATCTACAGCACATACAGCGAGTATGTCAAATCGACCTACGCTTACGTCTCTGAGCTCGATGTGGAGCTATTGCACGTCCTTGATGAAATAGACGTCCCAGACTACTCAATCGGGTTCATCAAGCTCGACCCACGCCTGCTATCGTCAGGGCTGAGAGACCTGACTGTCCCAGCGAGCGGAGCTATCTTAGTGCCAAGAGGAGTGTTCTACGCAAACCTGCCTTCTGGCGTTGTGATTCAGGCGAACTTCAACGGAGAATGGGTCACAGTCCTCACTACTCCGGGTCTCGTCATCAGCGACGGTGTGAATGTGAGGGCAAGCAACAGCAACACGACTGAACAGACCGTCCCACTGTTGCAGGTGACATGATGATGGAAACTGTTAGCGGAGTAACACTTTTGAACGTTAACGTCGTTCTCAACGAAAAGAGGAGGTGAGATCATGAGTGATGGAGGTATTGAGGTAAAAGATGTGACAAGCACGAAGTCTGTGGAAGATGCAGACTGGAGGACAGTCCGGATGGCTCTCGCTGAGATTCTATCGCTGCTAATGGCGTGCGGAGGGTGCTGCTATTACCACATCGAGTCCCCTGACACGACCGCTGAGGGCAGGACATGTGCTCCTGCAAACGGTGAGATCTCCGTTGAAGTCCAGAACGTTGACCCGTTCAGCATTGAGGACGCTCTCATAACGATGGCCGTGCCGGAAGTCGAAGTCCCTGAGGTCAGGGAGTATGTGGAGAAGAACGCAGTTGTCAGGAGGGCAATGCTCCGCACGAACTGTCTTGATGTCAGGAGAGAGCTGATGGCACAGTTCAAGAAGGAAATACTCGACTACGCTCTCACCAAAGTCGTGATACTCGACCCGAACAGGCCGGTCGTGATAAAGGTTGACAACGAGAAGTTCAAGGCGACGTTCAGGGGCAGTGTGAGCAGGACTGTGCCAACTCCTCACCCCACTCCCAGCAGAGAAAAGAAGTTGCACAAAAAGCCAACGTTCCTCACCGGTGTAATCATGACCCTGCTGACGACCCTCGCATACGTCCTCAGGACGATGGGGGCTCACAACCTCGCAAATACCACCGCAGCCATGACCACAGCCCAGCACGGATCAGTCGCCGCTATTCTGCTCAGCGTGCTCTACACGCTAATCGCTGCTGCTGAACACACTCTTGAACAGTAGTAAGAAGGGAGGGATGACCTACGGTCGCTCAGGGTTGTGAACAGGACTACACTCAGCTAATGCTCACGATCCTCTCGTTCGCAATCATGCTCATCGTCGCATTCACACCCATTTATTCAAAGATCGGTAAGCTGCAAGGAGAGATCGAGATCCTCAGAGAACGCATCAACGACATCTGTGACCGTCTCAACAGGCTGTATAATGGGAGATCACGCTGACAGAGGAGTGAGCATCGATGACGCTCAGACCTCACTCGAAGCTGAAGATCAAGGACATGCGAAAGATCAGCTATCACATCGAGGAGATGCGTAAGATCGCTGAAGACCTGAACCTGCCAAGAGATGTTGTTGAATACGCTGAATCGCTCCTCACAACAGCATTCATGCTTGGAGGGGACAGAGTGCTAAGACACATCACGTACGGCAAAGCGATGTATTATGGGGCATTCCTCGAACTTGCAGCCAACGACCTCGGCTATCTATTCCCATCGAGGGTGTTTGCGAGGAAATACAGCATACGTGGGTTCAAGCTGAGAAACTTCGAGAGGATTGTATCGGAGATCCTCGGCACTCCCCTCACTCCCTCAGTAAGAACGATGGTCAAATACTACCGCAGATACCTCGACCTGAGTGACCGTGAGGCTGCCCTCCTCGTTGAGCTATACAGAGCGATGGACAGGAAGGTTAACTACGTCACGAGGTTCGCCGCAGCCCTTGCCTACCTGATGAGTGAGGTAAAGGGCTGGAGCAGGCAGGACACAGCGAGATACCTGAACGTCACTGACCGCTCTGTGAGGAGATACCTCGCACTTGCGAGAAGGTCAGGTGCTGAGGATGTTGTGAGGAACTTCGACGGCAGTGTCCCGCTGTCCGTCCTTCTTAATGAGGTAGACAGAGAGGGGGTGTCGTCAAATGCCTCGATGTGACCCATCAAGACGTGTAAAGAACTGGGAGATCAGCACGTCCCCTGAAATCGTCGAGAAGCTCTACTCCTCACGAAAGCCCCTCATGAACGAAGGAATAAACGTCGCATTCACGCAGATCGATCAGGCGTACAACAGGGCATCGGAGATTCTCGACAGGTATGGCGTTCACGGATCGCCAAGAGGAATGTACCGCTCGTTCGTCGAGGAGTGCTGGCGTGCAAAGAACACCTACAGTGGGGAAGCCCTCACTAAAAAGATCACTGCAATCGCACACAAGTACATCGGATACGGGTGCAACGAGGACATCATAAAGGAGATCGCAGCGATGTTCGGTGTGAAGCTTACAGGCAAGACCACACGCATAATTACCTTCGGTCTGGGGTGATTTCATGAGATGTGGAAGTGCGAAGTTAGAGGCTCTTGAAGCAAGGTTTGGTGGTAGGTGTGCAAGAACATGTGTGAGAGGTGAAGAGGATGATACCGGTTGCGAAGTTCACAGTCCAGAACAACACTTCGTCCGACTTAACAGATGTTCAGGTAAGAGCAGAAGTGAGTAATCCGGACTTCTTCGATGCCGTCCCCGATCCAGACAAGATGGAGCTCTATGACCCGGAAACTGGCAACCCAGTGCCGTTCTACGTGTTTAGCTGGGACACGCTCAACAAGACGGCGGTTATATGGATGAAGATTGCATCGCTTCCAGCAAACGGCACAAAGGACGTCTACGTTTACTTCAACCCTGCAAGGACAACGCCGCTCTCAGATCCCTTTGGGGTCTTTATATTCTACGATGGCTTCGAGGTCTGGGAGGGTTGGATACAGCACGGACAGGGTAAAGTGGAACAGTCAGCGAACTATGCCTACAAGGGCAAGTATTCACTCCTCAAAACGTATGCCAGCGACCCAAACGGTGGTATCAAGGCGATAGGCACGACGATTGACTTCCCATTCGTGTTGGAGATGAGAGTCAGACGACAGGACTACAACGGTGGTAACGCTGACAGGATCGGTGTTGTGGACGACAATGGTAATGGATATGGTTTCGTCAACTCGCACAACCCGACCAGCCATAACTGCCAGATACAGATCGACAAGAGAGAGAGTTACTCCGGTTACCCATGGAGCGGTTACACCATTCCTTTCGACATCTATCAGGAGTGGTATACGGCGAAGTTCATATGGAACAACGGCCAGCTTGCGTCGATAATCGAGTTCGAGGGCAAGACTTACTCTTACACTTACTCCGACTCAACGTATAGCTCGTTCACACACGTCTACGTCTTCGGAGGATACGATTACTATGTTGACGAGATGTGGATCTACAAGTACGTAGACCCAGCACCAACCGTTACGCTCACTGTGGGCAAGAAGACGAGCATCGAAGTGAAAGATGACTTCGGTAACGTCATCCCAGTCGGATTCCTGAAGCTCGGGGAAGGAAAGTTCGCACAGGTGAACTTCCCCTACGAGTTCTACACACTCCTGCCGGTTCAGGCGATCGTTTACGTTCCGAGCTATCAGAACGCTGTTATCACCGTCGACCCGAACAGTCCTGTAAACACTGCCGTCGTTGTTCCAGTGCTCCAGCCATACCTCGACATCATACGCAAGCTCATGACGAACAGGATGAAGCTCGAAGATGGAAGGCTTATAGTGTTCGATGACGACAACACCACACCGCTCGAAGTGTTCCTTCTCCTCGACAAAGAGGGCAGGCCAACGGTGACGGACGTGTACGACAAGATCCCCCAGAACATCCCCAAGCCTTAACCTCTCTCTCTTTTTTTCCTGACCGCACCGTTCGCTGCATCTTTCAACTGAATATCGAACGCTTCGATACATCGAAACAATTATATAGCAGATAGTGCACACCGCATTACAGGGGACGTAAGACGTAGAGAGTAGAGGGCGAGTGCGAGGGTTACTTCGCCGGAGACTTGGCCTTCCGGGTCTATACAACGACCCTCGCACACATCCCTCGACCATATACCGGATGCGAGACTAAACCCACATCCAAACCCACTGCCCCAGAAGCCGGACGTCCGGCATATGATGGGGCACACCCATGGGCTCAGAACCACCACGCCGTCCCCCAAACTTGGAGGCGAGGGTGAGGGTTACTTCGCCATGAAAAGGCGACCTGACCCTACTTCGCTGGGTCTCCCCCAAGACCCTCACCCATATCCTCCGCACAGGGGGATGCGACAGCGATAGCAGGGATGCAGGCTCGCCCTCTATTCTCTCGTATGTACATTACGGAGGTGGTATGGTATGCGTGACCCGATATACTGCCCGAAGGATAAGGACACCGTCAACAGAGCCGGAGCACCAGCATACAAGACGGATATCTACACAGCGACAGTTTCGTACCTCATGACCGGCTCGACGAGGGGCACGTTCTACGCAAGCGGTGCAAAGATTGCGGAGGAGGCGGAGAAGACGTTCGAGGAGATAGCACAGAAGGACATCGAGTTCCTCGCACAGGCATGCGTTTACGCAAGGCTCAAGGGATACCTCAAGCTCATGCCTATCGTCGGCACAGTTGTGGTCAGCAAGCACTCCCCCAAGTATTTCCACAGAATCGCTCCCGCCGTTTGCAGGATACCGTCGGACTGGGTCAAGCTCATAGACGTCTGCCGCTCCAAGAGGATCAGGCAGGGTGTAGGGACGGCGATCAAGAAGGAGATCAGGAAGTTCATCTACAACCTCAGGGACTCTCCCATGAGGGACTACTGGGCAATCAAGTACAGGTCGGCGTTCAGATACATGATCCTCAACGCACATGTGCCTGTCCGCTATAACCCAGACCTCGTCAGGTGGGCAATGAACCTTGAACCCTCGAATGACTACTTCCGCAACTACAAGGCACTCTCACACATCAGCGACCCCAGCAGGATCGCAGAGGCGATCAGAAAGTACCGCTATCCGTTCGAGGTGTGCACAAGACTTGCCAAGGACTACACAGAGGTCTGGACAGCCCTCATGGAGGTCGCACCCATCCTGAACGCTATCAGGAATGTCAGGACGTTCGCAAGGCACAGGGTATTCGCTGACGAGCACAACGTTGACACCATGGTCAGAAAGCTCACGAGTCAGGGAAACATCGCTGATTCGATGATCTTTCCATTCAGGCCGTATCAGGCCTACTCCGAGCTCAAGAAGCTCTCACTCAGGAACGTTTCAGAGAACGACTTCCCCACTGCCTACAGAAAGGAGCTCCTCAATGCACTCGAAGTCACAACGATGCTCAGCATCAACAATGTGCCGAAGTACGACGGCAGGATAGCGATACTCCTCGACGTATCAGGGTCTATGTGGTGGACTGACGTCGCAAGGACTGTCAGGGCAGCGGAGGTCGCAACACTGTTCGCATACGCAATAGCGAGGAAGTGCGGCAGGGTTGTGATAGTGCCCTTCGACTACGCTGCCTACCCAGATGGCGGTGTTGAGATAGCAACAGCACACACACCCGTTGAGGCGATAGATTGGGCAAGAGGCATCGGTGGAGGGGGGACGTCTCTCGCAGTCGCAATGGAGTACCTCATCGACAACAAGATCGACGTCGACAGAATCATTGCCATCACCGACAACGAGGAATGGCTTGCAGGAGGCTATACGAAGAGCTTCAAGGACGCACTGGTCACCTACACAAGGAGAGTCAGGGACAGCTTCGACGCCTACCTGATCACTGTTGCACCGTCAGCACACGCACCAGTCAAGTTCGAGAGTGCCGTCGCAAAGCTCTCACCGAAGATACCCAACGTCAACATATACGGAGTGTTCGGCTGGAGCGACAATGTCCTGAAGTTCGCACTGTCGAGAGGCACACAGATCGACGAGATCAGGGACTGCATAACCCTGTAAGATTCAGTTTGCTTTTTTCCCCAATTTTTTAGACACTTTGAGGAAGGAGGTGTTGAGCAATGGGATGGGACGGCGAATGTGATCCGGAATTCTGTCCACCTGTCGGGACGTCTGGAGAAGTGAAACCGACACTGATCGTTTTTACCAAGAAATGGTGTCCAAACTGCCCACTTGCCAAGAAGGTAGCGAGGAAGGTTGCAGACGAGCTCGGCCTCATGTATAAGGAAGTGAACATCGACGATGACATTCTGACAGCACTGAGATACAGCGTCGCCTCAACGCCATCGATAGTGCTCGCATGGAACGACGACTACGACGTCCTGTTCAGGAGCGAAGTGCCGAGCGAGGAGGAGCTCAGGGCATCAATACTCCAGCACAAGGTAGTGAGCGGGAGCACGAGCACAAGGAGTGATGGACATGCCATCAGTCCGTAAGTTCCGCAATGTTACGCAGGGATTCGTCATTGAAGCATACGTCATTGGCGAGAAGGACGTCAGGAACGGCAAGCTTCCCCACTTAAAGGAGAAACTGGGTGTAGTCCTCGACCAGAGCTTCCCAAACGAGTTCTATGCAAGTGCTCTCGCCAAATACATGCGGCAGCCATTCATTGCAGTGATCCGCAGCGACGGTAAGGCGGTCGTGACCTACTCTGGCTGCCCAGCAGCAGGGATGGGAGACGAGTTCGTCATGCTCAGAACACCCAGCAAGACCAGAGATTGGGACGAGGAATCATGGAGGCGAATGCGTAAGCTCAGGCGAGAAGCGTATGAGGGTGTGTATGGGTGTCCGGGAGACCCCTTTAGCCGGTGATGCCATATGTCACTTATTGAGGAAGTAGGTGTTGCATGGAATGCGAGGCAGGAGATATGGCGAAACCTGCATTCCGGCAAGAACCACACCGTGCACTACGTATACGCCGACATAACCAATCCAGACCACCCACTGTTCCCCAGCTTTTCTGTGAGGGACTGCAACCCAAAGGAGCTGCCATCGTTCTATGGTATTGTCATATCAGGTGATCTCCCAGCACACCTTGTTGCGAGAGCTGCGGTGTTCTACAGCAAGTGCACATTTCTCGCAGTCGAGTATAGACGATACTCGGCCATCGTCATCAAGTCGAGCCTTCCGTCAGTAAGGGTAGGTGACCAGCTAATGGATGTCACACCGCTTTACAGGTGAGGTGATACTGTGAGCGAGCCGTCAGTTGAAGACGTTCTGGACGAGGCAGACAAGCCCCCAGTCACAAAGACGATCCGATTCAACTGGGACGAGATGACGTACATCGTCGAGGCATACAGAACAGAGATGATCTACGAGCAGCTCTTGGACGGACTCGAAATCAGTGAGCAGGAATACAAGAGATACGGTGGGGATGTCTGCAGGGTAGTCAAGTTCGGGTCGTTCTACGATGCAGTGAGATACTACGCAAAGCTCATCGAGGAGGGCTGGCAGGTCATATTCATACAGGTCAGGAGCGACAGGCCAAAGAGGGGTGTCAGTTTCGTCTTTACAGGAAACAGGATGCAAATAAAGCTGGAGCTCGACGAGCTCACAGGCAATATTGCGAAAATACTGAGAGTCGTCAGAAAGCTCACAGAGGAAGTCGACCTCTAAGATTTCGACTCGTTTTCTATTTTTTTCCACTTTCCGAACTCTGTCCGGACATTACGACCACTCAGCTTATGTTGTGTCCTCTATTTTCCACCAGCACACCCATATTCTGTCCACCGGTTGTCCGGTTCGAAGTATCGAAATCATCGATTTTCCGAAACCATTATATATCAGCACATGCATACGTATGTTTGAGGTGAGTCAAATGGAGAGAGAAGGTGTGAGTGGATGGGAAACCATACTGGAGGAGTGGTTTGAGGACGTCGAGGACGCAGGGAGCATAAGACCAGAGGAGCTCCCGCTCGACGTCAAGCTGGAAGCCCTGATGGGCATATACAGGCTGTGAGGTGATGTGCCATGGTGTTTGGTAAGAAGGGCAAGGACGAGGAGAGGAAAGAGGACGAGAATGGGGATGAGATGGACTTCGAAGACCCCAACGTCGAGGTCATTCCTTTTGACGAGCTCCCTCCTGAGGTTAGGGACATGCTGATGAAAACGATCGAGAGGATCGAGAAGTCGCTCTACAAGGACATTAAGAAGTCGAACAAGGAGCAGGATGACGAGGACAAAAAGAAGCTTATCGACAGGCTCTACAGGATTCATGCACTAATGAAGGAGAGGGCAAAGACCGACCCAACTGCAACATCGATCTACATGCTGACCTACTTAGAGTCTGTGACTGCTGTGAGAACACTCGTCGCCTCGCTGAAGGACGTCACAGTCGAAATACTCAAGGATGCGGCGGACAAGTTCAAGACACCAGTGCCGGACTTCTCGCTCGATATAATCAGCACTCTGACGGAGATGATGGATGCAACACCACACAAGGGTGACCCCCTGCTGACTTGGCTCGTTGCACTGCAGTCACTCGCCAATGCCCTCGACATTGTCACACTCAACCACCTGATGTATGCTATACCGATGAAGGACGCACTGCTTGGTCTGACAAAGCTCGTTGACAAGGAAAAGGTCGATGAACTACCGCATGTCGTCAACATCGATGAGACCGTTAACGAGGTCGTCAAGGCTGTGAGGGACTCTCCACAGTACAAGTTCCGCTAAGGAGGTGAGGTGAGGATGAGGCCGCACGACTGCAGGTATAAGATCAGCAAGGACAGTGTGGAGGAGCTGTTCAGGTTCTACAGATACCACAGCAGACGGCCGCCAGTGGTGATCTACTGCCTCGACGCACTGAAAGGGGTCAGCGAGCATCTGGTTGATGTGCCGGTCTACAAAGGGATAGTCCAGACTCTTGGGTTCGCAGATGCAGACGAGGTAACGTATCTCGACAACGTCCCCCTGACAGCGGTTGAGTTCACGAAGGAGGAGCTCGAAGGGATCTACAAGCTGTTCACCATTTTGAACACCGCAGCGACACAGGACTATCAGAAACTCGTGCCGGTCACACTCCCCATCACCAAGAACAGGAGAAAGAGTGAGGACATCGAGACAACTGTCCTAAGCATTGTGAATCAGGCAGCCCACCACATAGCCAACATGCCAGTGCCGGTCACTTTTAAGTGGTATATGCTGTCCAAGCATATCAGGGATGTCGTATTCGAGAAGGTCAAGGAAGAGGGATATGAGGACTTTGAGAGCAAGGTTGCAGCGAGCATCTCCCTATTCCACACAGCATACGGCATATCAGTGAGGCATAACACATGCTATGAGATGACGCTCAGGGCAATTGGAGGATTATACGCCTTTGACAGGTCATGGAGAAATGAGTTCCCTAATTACTTTTGGCGATGAGGGTGATGTAAATGGTCAGCAAGAACGCAGAGAAATGGCTCAAAAGGGGATTCATGAAGCTGTGCAAGTTCGAGGACAGGATAGTTTACGTCCGCAGAGACCTGTCGTCAGCCATAGTCCTCGACGAGGACATAGACTGCGTAGAGTCAGACTACGACAAAGCCAAGAAGTCGGCAGTCAACATCCTGAGCAAATACAAGGACGAGGGGAATTTCTATTTCACCAGCAGCACAACTCTACTCAAACGGTTATATCGCATAGCGACAGACATCATAAACATCTGCATGACTCCCTACTACGAGCCCCTGATATGTGTCCTGTTCACAAGCGTTCCTGACACATACAAACCACAGATTCGCCATCTACAGCTTGTGCTCCAAAAGGGCAGCGAGGAGCTAACTCTCTCAACTGAGATAAACGCCTACTACGACCCTAATATGATCATCAACGCCGAATACCTCGATGCGTTCAAATACATGCCCAAAGCAACAGTGAATGTCTATCACTTCATCGATATGCTTGTATTTGAGAGCAAGCAGTTCACCTACATCCTGCTGCCGCTGAACCCACATGCGTAACTGTCATCTGCTCTTTTTACCACACCCTTTTTTTCTCCAGCAGTTGTGTCTTAAGACATGTCCGGAGTAAGAGCGATCCTGTTCGACGACAAGAGGAGTTACCTGCATTACCTGCTTGGGGCTATCGCACTGTTCTGTCCAAAGATCACTCTGCTGTTCGCAACCTATGAGATAGCAGAAGCTCTCGTCCTGTGGAAATTTGGAAACAGGGTCGAGAGACGGAAAGACTTCTCAACCACTCTTGGCGACTTCTGCGAATTTGCCCTCGGAACGTTCACCGCACTGTTGCTGATCGCATTATCACCACATACATACGGAAATCTATAAATACCGATAGTTGCATAGCTATACACGGTGATGTGAGATGGCGAGACTGATGGTGGTGATACCGGACGAAGTAAACGAAGCCATGAGGTCTGTGATACCTGCCAAAAAGGGAGCGATAGGCGAGTTCGTCACTGACGCCATCGTCGAGAAGCTGAAGAGGATGGGTGCGTTCGATGGGGGCAAGAACGAGGAAGCACAGGAGACCAAGCCGAAGGGCAGAAGGAAGAGCAGGAAGAGCAAGAGGACTGAGTAATCGAGGTGGTCTATGATGAGGTTTGAGATAGATGGTGCGGTAGAAGTGACCTACGACTTTACCGGCGAGGGAATGCTGTTCACCATCAGGAGAAGCAACGGCGAGAAGGTCGAGGTCTTCATAACTGGCAGCGACCCAGAGAGGCTCGAAGGAGAGTTCATCGGGCATCTCGTCTACGACCACGAAATCTGCAACGAGTAGGTGATAGCCATGGCAACACCAGTAAGATGTTCCGACATAATGCACTGCCCAAACAAATTCGTTTACATCACCCGCAGAGTAGTGTTCGGCAATTTCCTGTATACAGTGTGGTATGGCAGAAGGCTGGCAACGATAAAGGAGATCGAGCCATCGTTCAAGGTTCTCGGCAAAGCGTGCGTGGACATGGAGAACGAAACAATCAAGCTCAAGAGCGGCAGAATTGTCTTCCCAAGAGGCGAACATGTATTCTACGACGGACGATGGATCAAGATATTCATGCCGAACAACTGCATCGTCTCTGTTGACACAAAGAACGGCATTCTGCTGAAGGACTGCTCAAGAGACGAGGACGTGAGGTGATGTGCGATGAAGATCGAGATCGAGCAAAAGAAAGATGGGATCGAGGAGTTCATACCGGTATTCCTGCTGCTCGCTCTGTTCACTGCCTACGGATACATCGCCTACCCAGTAAACGGAACATATGGAGCAATGGTCGGGCTGCTCACAGGGCTTATATGCCTGCTGAGCCTCATCCCATTTGCAGGACACTGGGTTGCGATGAAGGCGTTCGACTTCTCAGCGTCGATGTCTCCATACCCTGCAGCGTTCGCAGCGGTAAAGCCAGTGTTCAACATTGTGTCAGTGATCCTCTGCATAGCGAGCTCGTTCATTGTGATAGTGTTCCTCGCCGGTTTGCTGGTCTTCCTGAAAGATTAACGCTTCCAATTTTTTGTCTCTCTTTTTTTCCCTCGGTTTTTCCCTCACCCTCACCCTCTCTCCCACTCCCACTCACACACCCCTCTCCTCTCCCCCACTGCTCTCTCACCCAAAACCACATTATACATGTAAGCCAACTCCAAATTTCGCACCTCTCAGGCGACGTATGTGGGGACGTGCAATGACCCTACTGCCCGGAAAATCTCTCCACACACAGCAAATATGAGGCCTCTCAGACGATCCCTGACCACACCTATGGCGACCCAGCTCACACCCTCACCTCACCAAACCCATCACCTACACATACAAGATTCGCCTACATATCAGCAGACTCCAAAAAAACACCCTCTCAGGCGATGTCTGTACCAAGGTATAATCATAACACCCTGAGAAAAATTTCGCCTCAGACGGCAAATATCGCATGTCTCAGGCGATGCTGATGGAGAGTTAGAGTCCCGTAACCCGGCTTGTCTTAATCCCTGCGTGCCCCCAGTAAAAAAGAGCTTGGGGCAATATTACCACACACCCACGACAATATAAACCCATCGCCCTGTTAGGTTTATCACGATTTGTGCCTAACTCTGTTAGGTCTAACCTAACGACCTGAAAAATATATTCCCCCGCCGCCTGCATGATACATGTACATGATACATGTACCATGATTCATGTACCATGTTACATGTACATGTCCATGTTCATAAAACATGTTTCATGCAACATGTTACATGCATCTACTACTACGCTTATAGATTAATGCATCTATCTACTACGCTTACTATTACTACGCTTACTACTTCTTCTTTAGGGAGGGTGGGTGGGGCGTATTCTTAGAATACGCTTACTATTATGCACATCCATCTTCGTTAATGCATACAGTTAAAAATGCGTGACTAACGCACGCTCTAAGTATACGTAGTAATAAGAATGCCCCTATAGGGTGGGAGGGTGGGTAAATAGACGATGTAGATGTATGTAGATGCTTAGACGTAGTTAGATGATGGAGGTTTAGACGCAGTAGTAGATGAAGATGTAAGCGTATTCTTAGTAGGCGTAGTAATAACGTCGTTGTAACAGTAAGCGTAGTAGTACATGCATCTAATTACATGCATCATAGAACATGCATCATGTAACATGTAACATGTACCATATTACTACGACGTAGATCTACGACGTAATTACATGTAACATGTAACACGTATACCAGTAAGCGTATACTAAGAATACGTATACTATTAATAAGCGAGCATACATGTACATGTACGTACATGTGTGGTATGATCGTCGAAATCATGTTCGTCATTAAGCAAACAAATGTGGTAGACGACAAATTAGACGACGAGGTAGGCGTTGACGACATATTCGATACCTGCGTGTTCGATGGAGCGAACAATCGAGGGGGTCGATGTGTTCGGTGGAGCGAATAGAACGATGGTACATAACGGTGGTCGTGAGGAGGGCAGTGCTGGAGGACGTGTCCTCCAGTGTGACAGAGGACATGTCCACCAGCATGTCCCTGCAAGTGCTCCCACAAGTGATCACCTGACCCTCGCAACAGTGATATACCTATGTGTGCTGTCACCGCACATGAGAGCTGTGGAAGTCGTGACTCTGCTCGCATCGCTCACAGTGAATGTGGTCGTTCTGTCATCTCATCCATTACTGGTTGTGCTCACCGGTGCGTTACTCCTCGCTCACCCAGAATGCGGCCTGCGTGGGTATGTGGAGATAGCGAGGACGACATGGGGGTTCAGGCGAGGGTTCAAGAACCGCACCCTCATCGTCGCCAAGCTCATCACCGCTGTCGCCATAGTGCTGCTGTTCTGGATCACAGCCCTCATCTGGGCATGGATAGGGGAGTGCGGATAGCAGGCGTCGACCCAGTAGGCGTTCCGTGCTGTGGTGCAAGTGAGGACTTACTGGACGTTTCAGACGTTGACCCAGTAGGCGTTTTAGGCGTCGACCTCCTCAGCGTGACCTCACGCTTTCCCGTTCCTCATCTCTCGCTCTCTTGCACCATGCCCGACTCGCTCCCTTGCCAGCCGTATCATTCAAACCACTAATTTCGGCCGTTCCTTGACCGTTGACGACGGCTTTAACGCCGTCTTCAGTTACGTCTTCGTTGTCGTCTTCGGTTACGTCGTTGATGACCTGCCGTTGCCCCGGGTCTTCATCATAAGGTTTAGCTCATGATGGTGATGCTAATAGCAACATATATATACGTGCACATAAGCATTATAATCATGCCAAGGTGCAAGGTTTGCGGAGAATGGTATATCGGTGAAGGCGACACATGCTTTTGGTGTCGTCTTCATGAAGATGTGGTAAATCACATAGACGAAGTGCTGGGCTCACGAAACTACTAACTCGTGAGCTCACATCTATTTTTTGAACATGTGCACATAGACGGTGTTACTTCTCCGTCACGGCTGAAATTATCTTAAGATAATTTAGGGTCGTCATGCTGATGTTCTTCTGAGTAACACTTATATACATGCGTATATATACGTGAGTATATGAGCGGAGGTAAGAGTGAAGACGGTAAAGACAACGTGGAAAACAATGACCCTGCAACAGAATTAGTCAAAGCGTTGTTCTGGGTGCTCATGTCCGTGCTGCTGATCCTCAGCGTGCCCATTATCTGCCTAATAGTGTTCTCAGCGTTCGCCAGAGTCATTCAAGCGTTTACGTGGTTCGCACAGCATTTTTAACTTGTTTTCTCTCTTTTTTTTCTCCCGCATTACCGCACACATATATACTATATTCTGCTATTGTATGCTTTTGTGCACTTCATCATATACTGATAACCGCAAAGTATATATATGCGTAAGTGCACAGTAGAGAATAGAGAAAAAACGGAGGTGTTGAGAAATGGAGAAGGGGAGATTTGTTAAGGAGTTGATTAGTCAGTTGGTGGAGGAACACAAAAAGAAGTTTGGGTTTGTAGGCAAAAAGGACGCACCAAAGAGCTATGGGCTTACATACAGCCCATGCCAGTATGACATAGATGCATGGGAGAGGGTTCTGAGGAGGATACAGGAGACTAAGGAGTTTTACAAGAAATTGATCAGAGTGATTACAGTGCTGAAGGATCTCGGTTTCAATGTGGTCAGGTGGGCATATAACAACTATGATGTGACTTTCGAGAAAGACGAATGTGAGTTAGTGGTCGGCATAGACTATGACTTTAAGGAACGCACCATTAAGCTGATACCTGTTTCGGTCGAGGTCACAGGCGACAAGGAGGTTACAAAGGAGGAGATAAACAAGCTAAGAAGTAAAAAGTGGGAAGAAATGAGCATCGAGGACAGACTAACATACTTTGTTAGGTTCATAGAGGAGGAGGAGAAAAGAGTTCAAGAGCAGATTAACGCACTAAAGGAGGAGGTTGATGAGGAGCTCGTCAGGGAGTTTTTTCCTAACTTGCACTAATTCTTATTTTTTTGGGAGTTAGAACTCTAATTCTCCTCATTTTTTGACCACCGTAAGATATATATACATGTATGCACATATAGTTATGTAGAGGTGAGTGAGATGAGCGAAAGAGTGAGAGGAAAAATCTGCCCGCTAAGGGGTTCGGCATGTTTAGGCGATAGATGTGTGTGGTTTGATGGTGGGGAGTGTGCGGTTTGGAGAATAGGGAGAATGTTAGAGAACATATTTAAGTACGGTGTGGGGGGTGAGTGAGTTGAACATTCAGACCATGGATAAGGATTTAATAGAGGGTGTAGGAAGGAAGATTTTAGAGAATGTGCTTGAAGCGTTAGACTATTGGGCATGGAATTGCTCACCGTCAACTCCTCTCGAAACTTATTCGAGTTACAACAGCATAGACCTATACGATGCTGCATGTGACTTCTGCGGGTGGTCAAGAGCACACATCACAGAGGAGGATTTAAAGTTTTTACAGGAGATGCCTGACGAGATTTATGACAAGCTGAACCAAGAATATCATGAAAGGCTTGAAGGAGTGATAGAAAAGCTTAGTGAGGAGGATGAATAGCTCTGTTCCATTTTTTTATCTCATCACCTGTGACCGAAACATATATATACATGTGTTGACATATGCATGTATGGAGGTGGTAGGAGTGATATTTGGGGATATTCCCATAGGTTCGGGGCTGTTAGAGTATGCCGAGCAGTATGCGGTTGAGACTGTAGCGGACTTAAAGAAATATCAGGGCAAGTCAAGAGAAAAGGCTGAGGAGCTCTTAAGCAGCTTTTTGAGCACCGTCATGACATGGACAAGCGATAACGTAAAGCTCGTTATGAGCTATTACGAGAGCCCATTAATGCATATCCCAGAGTATCTAAGAGACTTGGAGATTGAGCCAACATCTATAGAACTGCGTTACGTTGAAGACATTGAAAAAGTTTTTGAGATATTCGCAAGGGAAATTTGGGAAAGGATTTACTATCATGCTTTAGACGTTGTTTATAACTCTTAACCTTTTTTTTACTTCCCAAACTGTCTGACCGGTCAGTATACAATTCTCTAAACCCGGTGTTAGTGCCGGCTTTATCGACGAACTCAGGGTAGTCGTCAGGGTAGTCGTCAGGAACGCTATCAGACACGTCGTTATTGAGGAACTCAGGGTAGTCGTTAAAGCACACGTCAACACGTATGTTTATGTGGTCTTCAACAACCACTTCAGTTACGCCGTCTACTGAGCCGATAATACCGTCAGTAATACCGTCGATAATACCTCCGATAATACCGTCTTCGATAACGTCAGTAATACCGGCTTTAACGACGTCAGTAATACCGTTTCCGAAGACAACACTGACTACGCCTTTAACAACGTCTTCAAAGCATGCTCTGACTACGCCGTTGACTTGGTCGTTGACGTCGTCGTTGAGGGGGCGATTGACTGGGCTGTTAAGGTGGTCGTTAATGACGGTT
>Ga0256834_1000256_pt1 | contig 38727 bp, 61 predicted proteins | sample 4281140metaG_FD_190536 | JGI IMG/M metagenome (GOLD analysis project Ga0256834, IMG submission 190536) | Hydrothermal vent microbial communities from East Pacific Rise, Pacific Ocean - 4281-140 | ecosystem: Environmental > Aquatic > Marine > Hydrothermal vents | place: Pacific Ocean: East...
AATTCTGAGCCGTATCTTTCTCCAACTGCTTTGCTATTCAATGTCCCAATCCATGACCGCTTAAAATCTTTATCGTGCAATAGTTTGCATCCGACCCATTCAGCGTTTGCAAACTTTGTTGCTCGTTTAATCTGTTCTTGTGTTTTAGTCATAATTTATCCTACAAATCGTCGAAAAAAGGGGAGGTGGTCTTATCACAATCATAAGTATCTACAAAATAACCGCATAAATGGTCGCGTTTTGTAACAATATGACCAGCATTAACCTTTATGCTTGTAGCTTCCATATTTAGCATTGATATTCTATCCTCACTTGATACTGGTGCGCTTTTTGTGCAGTCGCCTACTGTTGAATTATGCCATGCCCAGTGGTCACAACCAGCACAGCATTTACCGTTCTTTAAATAGCAGTCATCAATAAATTTCTGGTACATTTCCTGTAATCCTTTTACTAAACATAACAAGGCGTACAAATTGAGCGGCTTAAGTCGGGCTTCTCATTTTATATCGTATTGCGCCAATTTTACTTTGGGTTATGTGGCTACTTTGACCCCTCTACATGCCTTAATTATCTCAACACATGATGGGCAATTTATTGCTCGCGCTTCTGTATAATTAAAACTTCCTGCGGTTAAAGGATCGCTGTCAAGCGTTTCCCCACATATAGTATAATCTAACATTCGGTCAGTCCCATCTAAGTGAAATACTCCTTTTATAGTGTTTGAGTCACTATCGCACTCCTCACCATCGCCATTAAATTCTATTGCTTTCATAATTTCTTTCTACCTCCTCTTGGTATATTTGCTCTTCTGTTTTTGGGTAATTCGTCCAAACACCGCTATGAGTCAATCCCATAAAATACTCACAATGCTTTACGTCCTCACGACCATCCTGAACATCACAACCATTCCCATCTTGACCGCAGTTGCACGTAATGCACTCCTCACTCGATAATGTTTCCCTAATGAATTTTGCCCAGCTACCACCGTCGCAAGAACCCCCCCCTAATCTATGCGGGAATTTATACGAAGAACACCAACACGTAACCTGAAAACGACTCACTCTATGTTCAAATTCAAAGCATCAATACAGCCAACCTCCTGCAAAGCACAAGCACCACGAGCTATTGTCGAATCTCCAACATGGCTATTAGTAACATTCTGATTGCAAAATCTGTGGACTGATGAGTAGTACAATTCCACCACCTCTCCAGCACTATTTGTTACTGTAAATGTATCAACTATGGTGTGAATCCTGTCACTACCAATAGGCATGAAATCCAACCCTATAGGGAATCTATGTTTTTTATTTAACAGTCCCATTCTATTCTCCCACTATCTGAGAACTCATTGATAAAGTCGTCTATGAATATTTCTACGTCGCCATCACTTCCACCAGTGACCAGCACGAACCCACCCTCTAAAAGCGTTGCGCTTAAATCGAATCCGTTTGAGACAAAAGATACCTTGCTTCCTATTGATAGCTGGCATTTCATTTGTTTTCTCCAGTTAGTTAATTTATTAAAAACATATCCTAACTGTTTTGTTTGCCCCTGTCCATCTTATTGTTTGTTTTTATTTTATTCTTCTTCTAATCCCTTTTTTGCCATGTCCAGCACCTTCCCAAATCCAACAGAGATGCTTTTTACCTTGAACTTCTTTTTCGCCTTAGTAACCATTCTTAAAAATTTTCCTTCACTCTCATCTCCATCTGCAATAATTACCAAGTCTGATTTTCTTACGTCCTCTTCTGTTATTTCTAGCAACTCCTTTAACAACTCCATATCCTTCTTGTAGAGAATCAATGTCACTTTAAAATGCTCTGACATTGGTATTATGCTTCCTTGAAATATATCCCCCACCTCAAGATCCTTAGACCCAATATTGGCAAACTCCTTAAACTCAACTGACTCAATTCCCTTAAATAACTTTGCTAAAATAGACTTATCATGATCACCATGAAGAGAGTTAAGACTTAGCTTTATTGCCGTTATCTCGTCCGATGATAGGTCATCTTCTTTTGCGTAAATCACGTTGGTTTTCTGATAACCAAGATCTATCATGGCTCTTCTTCTATGATTTCCCCCTATTATCTCAAACCTCCCATCATCCTTCTTTTTGAAGCAAGTAATAACCGTACTCATCCCGCTTTTATCTATGTTTTGTTTCAGCTTCTTGTAATCCGCCCCAGACATTTTGTTGGCATTCTCTTGAGACTCATCAACCCTATCAAGATCAACTTCTTTAACTTTCCATTTGCTCACTTCTTATACCTCTTTAAAAAATCTCTTTTAAGCTCATCAAAATCATTGTAAAAACCAATATCCTCAGTTTCATACACCAGACTACCCCCGACTCTCCCGACTTTTTTGAAAGCACCCCTGTACTTCGATGAAACATACTTATCCGTATAAACATAAGTCGTGAGTTTATCTATCTTTTCACACAACCCTCTCTCAACTACTCTTCTCACAAAATCTGTTTTTATAGCCAGTAAAACTAACTTAGCTCCTCTCCAGTAATTGTGATTAACAATGAAATCTGTCTTAACGATAAAAGCACCCTTGATATCAATATCTATACCAAAGAATCCCAATATCTTCCCATTCACTCGAACCACAAAACTATATTTCACCTTAAACAGATCACGACCAGACTTGTTTACTTTTTTTATATAAATATCCCTGTAGTAACTTAACGCCCTTTTATTGCAAGCCTCCACTGTCACCTTATCCCCATAAGACAATTGACCATCATCAATAGTTTCACCACCTACAGGCTTCTCCCCCACCTCGCAATTAACGCCACAATGATCGCCCGACCCGTACAAATAGATCCCACCAGAAACTCCTATTTTCTTATACGACCTAAACCACGGAAACCTTGATATAAACTTAATTCTACCCCCGTATCTTTTCATCAACCTTCTAAAGTCTGTCACTCTTATTTTATCGACCTCTATTGATGAGTTTTTCAATAGATACATTTCCGAAAGCAATGGCTTGAATTTCACACCACTTATAAAATACACACCTCCATCAGACCACTCCAAAGCATCTCCAATAGTCCCATTTACAACCCTTTTTTCTCTTATTGCTTTTTCCAAACTTTCTGAATACTCTCTGTTTTCCTTGTAGAAGCCCTCCTTGCTTCTAACTCTTGCAGTGAGTTCAAGAGCGCACCAATCCTCCCCATTTCTTGCCAGTAGGCAAAGTATCTCAGATATAAAAAAAGCAAATAATAAAACCAATACTGCCGACTCTTCTTCGTCATTTAAGAAAGCAAGCTCCTCATGATAAACAGGATCTTCATTCATAGCCCATACCACTGATTGAAGTCTTGCTGACTGAACATACAGCACACCATCTGGTCTTATTAGATCAAGCTTGCCTCTCCCGTCAACAAGCACATCATCACTGCCCATTCCTGATATTAAGGACTTTGAAAACACATTAACTCGCTTTCCCGAAAAACCATCCTGCCCACATATTATCGCTGGCTCTACTGGCTCTGGGACTTTACTCTCCCTCACCCCTAGCAATCTTACAAAATCTTCATAGCTATCAAAATCGTCCTCTCTTATCGCTGATTCTACAAACCTATAAGCAAATTTCATATTTTCCATAATACATCTGAAATCACTACTTGCATTAAAACACCTGAATTCAAGAGTCCCGTATTTCTTTAACGATAGAGATGGAGATATAACAGGTCTTAAATACCCTTTTTTAGAACTATTTGAAAAACAAGCAACCAGACCCTCAATATCTTCTGATAATCTAACTTCACCCATGATTCCTGCATCTATCAGCGGAGAATAAATATCCTCCTTTAGTTGCTCTGGTACTTTCATCGCCTGATAAACATACATTCCTGTTTTATATATATGCTCAACTATTTTCTTTATTTCCTCAAAACTTAAATCACCTATATAAACATGAGCATCAAAATATAACCCCACTCCTCCCTGTTCATAACGCCCTTTCACGTAATTTCTAATTACCCTAAACGAATCCCTTGAAGGCACTAATGGAGGAGTGCAAACCTCAAACCCAATCCCTCCACCACCTTTACTCTTTTTCCCGTTGCTGTTACCAATAGTCTCGTCTTTATCAACGTAGAACCCTTCTGGCAAGTCCCCCTTCGCTGCATCCGCAAACTCAAGCTCTATCCCAAAAGTTCTATTATTTAATTCCATTATCTACCACCAAAAGTCATACTTAAATACTCAGCGTAGCTAATCCCATTCACAGCACAACAATTATAATTCCAGCCTCTTAAACCTAGCGACCCAAAAGCATTTACATCAAGCAATTTTCTCCCTCTGAAATCAAACCTAACTCCCCTTCCTTTCCAGCCCATCTTTTGATATAAGAATTTTGCTATGGACTCTTCATCATTCGCCCTAACATCTTTAAATCTCTCCATATCATTGTCTTTTATTTCTGCCGTACATATACCTCCATCAAATAAAACCTCCATTGATAACGAGGTCAATTTTCCGTCGACATTAAAAACCAACACTGACACCTCCCTGCCCTCCACCATCTCCTCTAAAATCTCCCTATCATCACCACCTGTCACCTCAACCCCCAGCGAATCACGCCCAAAACGTGGTTTTCTAATAATGTTTTTCGGGCAATATTCTGGAAATCTGTCTTTTATCTCTCTTTTATCATTAGCAATGATATAAGGATCAATATCTTCCCCTGCCATCCCTATAACACTAATCTTGTCAGACATACAAAAGAAATCACTCGCTATTCCTGCTTTATCAGAATGGATAAACTCAACCTCTCCCCTAGCTAAATCAACATCATTCATATCCTTTTCAGATACATAATCACTACAATAAATCACCTTGGTTCTCAATCTACCACCCTAACCTCAGAGAATAAAACACCTCTTGATAATTTTAAAAGAGTGAAATAATCTGGCTTCAATCTAACCACTCCAGCCTTTTTTATACTCTCCCAGTTAGCCATCTCAATCACAGTAAAATCCGTCGTCACACACTTAACCCTGTGACAAGTAAAACCACCTATATCAAGAAGTCCTTTTTTTATAACAACACCATCTTGACTTGCCGAATAAACCTTAAATTCTATCGTGAACGGATTCCCCATGCCTCTATAATATGAGTGATATGGTTCGCTTGAAAAACCTGTCAATAAAGCCTCTCCCACTCTTATCTCATCACCATAAATCTTAGGTAGTTTCAGAACCAAGCTACCCCCAAAAGAAACACGCTTGAAACCTATTTTCTTTAGCTCTTGATCTATGATCATTAGATCAAACTGAGAAGGTATACCACCCTTACAACAATTAAAATTAACTATTGCTAGGCTTTTATTTTCTACAAACTTGCTCTCTTCTACTGTTACTCCCTCCCTCCTCTCAAAGGCATCAACTACTGTAATCCCTTTGCATCCGTAAATGTTCACCCAATCATGAGAATCAAAGTCAGTGGTATAAACCCTTTCTCCTTTAAGGCAGTCTCTCAAAAAAACCCACTTCATCTGACTTTTAACCATAAAAGCCACGTCCACACCACAATCAAGGGCTACTTCCTTTATTTTCAGCATGTTTTTATAGAGTGTCTTTCTTGAGAATGTGACCAGCATAATTAACCCCTCCATCAGACTTAAATCCAAATTTCTCGAACAGCCTTCTTGCCCTTCTCTCGTCTTCATCAGTGGAGGTGAGTATATTTGCCTCATACTTCCCTTCTGGCAAAAAATTCATTAAATGACTTCCTAAACCTTTAATCAAAGTACCAATAAATATTATATAACCGCTTTTCACCAAGCATAAAGCTACTATTCCCCCCTCGCTCTTAATGCAGAAAGACTCCCCGTTAGCAACAATGTCAAACGAACTTGTCACCCACCCAAGATCACAAGCAACAGCCATAAAACTACTCTTGTCGCTTTCTTTCAATATTTCGCATTCAACTCCCCAGTACCTCATTGCCACCCAGTCTAGGTACTGGCACACTAGCTCCTTGCTATTGCAAATCATCAGAGATTTTAAGTCTTTCCCCGTATCCTCCTTAAAAAGATTTTGAGTAACTTCATCATCTGCAACCGATAAAGCCATATCCATAAAAGCCCCTTTCATTGCATTGCCTCCGAAAGGGACTAACTTCATATTATCCATGACTCACTATTCTCCCTTTTGATCTAACAACCTTTCCTGCTAAATGCTCATGGATCTCAATACCAAGCTTTCTCTCTAACCACTCAGCTACTAAATGCCTATGACAAAAAGACGATTGATTGCAATGACACATGAGTATATTTTCCTCCCATTCTGTAGACTCTATCTCCTTAATTACTTCCTTTGCATCCATCTTTTCAAGTTGTTTATTGAACGCATCTATATAACCTTCATCGTCAATTTCATCGGCTCTATACGCCTTCAATAAAGCCCATGTTGGCGCAAGCTTCGCCATCTTTACAGGTGTCTTTAAAAATCTAGGATTCCCCACTGCTATAGATATAAAGTTCAACCCCTTGTCTTTTCCCGCCTGATAAAAATATCCCGTCTTAACTATGCTCATTTTCTGTACTCTCTTGTTGGTTTAAAAAAATTACTATACTTTTTTTTGTTTGTTGCTGTCACCCGTATTTACCTATTGTGATTATTTTTGTTACAGCTTTTGTCAGGTCAAACGTCCCACCCTCTAAAACCTCCACTTCATACCCTCTCTTAAAAGTCACAGGAACTATCGCAACTATCTCCCCATCTTCACTCAGAACCTCTTGAGCCTTCCGTATATGCCTTTCCGCATTTCCTCTGGAGAAGGGGGGATTCATTATAATTCTGTCAAACTCCCTGCCTTTAAAATCCATGAAATCTTGCCTTATAACCTCAATATCATGCTTGTTTCTTTTAAGCAGCCCTATATTTCTCTCTATGCCCGTTATTAGCCCATTATCATGGTCTTGCATCAATAAAGCCTCGATCAGTCTTCCAGTGCCAAATGATGGCTCTAAAACCGTATGAAAAACATCTAGGTTTAGATAGTCAACCATTCGCTCTGCAATTTCCAGTGGAGTAATATGGCACTCTGTAGACTTGTCAACCGCAATAAACTCTATTTCTTTTATCTCTGGCAGTAAAACACGAGGCTTAATAATGGGTACTACGTGCGCCTGTGTTTTACCGTAAAAGTCTGACATATCAATCATTCTTCTGCCTTTTTAAAGGCATCTATTGAGTCTCTCAAATCAAGGTCATCAGGAGCTTCATGCTCTTTGCTGTCTGTCTGGAATGCGATAACCCATGGGAAACTATGACCAAATTTATTCTCTGAGTTTTGACCTTTGCATATTCTAAAACGGTATTTATTATCAATACTGAAACTAGTCCCTCGATAATCATGGTACACCTCTTGAAACTCCGCTTTAGTCATTGCCACAACTTCCATTATTTTCGTCGTGCCGTAGTTAGCTTTTAACTCCATGAACTTACCAACCTTATTAATATTAAGAATAGGTACTGGCTTTGGCTTTGGCTTTGGTGCTGGTACGGTGTAGCCTAATTCGTGCATTTTTTCGCACCATTCAGCTTGTGAGTATTCTAAGCTGTCACCCTCTCCAAAATGCAAAGGTACATCAGAATTTGATAATTTAACGCTTATCATGGTAGTTTTTTTATCTAGCTTTAATTTTATTTCTTTGGGTGAAGCTGGAAAGCCGTGTTTAACTAAAAAGCGTTTTAATATTGCGTTTGTTAAGGCCGAAGGGCTGAACTTTTCAACTTCTGGCAATAATGAGTTTTCGTAAGAAAGTCTATTAAGCAGGTGCATAATTGAACGCTGTTTATAATCATTAAAATTTACGTGCCTGTGCCAATTTCCTACCGCTATTTCAAGGGCTATCTCGTGCGATAAATTACCTTTTCTTAGTTCATCGGCAATCAGTCCCCATCTGATAAATTCCTCTACATGAGCCACAAAATTAGTGCGTTCCTCGTTATCGCCCCAACGGCTTAAATAGGGTTCATCATCTGAATTATCAATAATTGAATAGCCACGCTCTAGGGTTTTCTTATCGCTTGTAATACTACGCTGTAAGTCTCTAAGCTCTTTTAAAAGTGTTTCAATGCGTCTGGTTCTTACCCCTGCATCTGCTTTCATGTTTGCATAATGCGCCACACCGCCCACCTTCCACGACCAATAATCTGCACGTCTGCCATGATCTAAACTATTACGCATCGCTGTATCTGCTCTTTTTTGATCTCTTCTAGCGCTTTTTTCTGAATGATGACCAATTAGTATGGGCTGACCTTGTGCGAACCGCTCCGAGTATCGAGAAGCAGAACGAGAGTAAGCATTCATATCTCTAACACGGTTATTATAATATCCCTCTAAACGCTCCGCTTTTATCTCTGCTCTTTCTGCCAATGTTGTACCCTCTGGCTGTATTTCTTCATCATCAGGCAGTAAAAATAAGCATAAATCCTCTCGTGATATTCTATGAGCAAATACGAAAAGCTCTTGCTTTGACGCATACCTCATCCCTATAGATCTAAAATACAACCACAATTCCTTGTCAAATCTGAAATTTGGGTACAGTCTCAACTTATTATCTTCTGGCGAATACGTCACCTCTGAAAATATAGTTCTTAGATATTCCTTGTCAGGCTCTACCTTCAAAAGATCAGATATTAAGTTGTTCATTTTTTTCTCCAGTTATTTAACGTATGAGTATACTAATTGTTTTGTTTGCTTGCTGTCAAACTGTTTTGTTTGTTTATTTTTTTACAGACCAATGAATTATATTTAGCCTTTTTTTCATATCTCTTCTTTGATTATCTGGCAAAGCATTAAGCCATGACGATACGCTGGCTTTCCCTTCTTTGCATTTCCTTCTAGCTTCCAGCCATAGCAACCTATCAAGCTCTATATCCTTTCTTTGGCTCTCACTCATACTAAACAAATTGTCTGGATACTTCTCTGGTAACTTCAAATAGTCGCTTTCAATCCCAAGCAAATACCTAATTACTGACATTCTCTCTGACTCAGATAATTTTGCCGTACTATCTTTCCCTGTCAAACCCTTCAAAGTTATTCTATAAAGACCTTTCGTGCTTTTATTTTTAGGATTCAAATTGCACTTGTTTGCCAGTATATGAATTCTGGCTAGATCTTTGTTTCTATCTCCCACTATCTGTAAACCCTAATGGCATCCTCTGTTTTGTACTTCTTACTACTTCCCACAACCCTTGTTTTTACCCCTTTACTCTCAAGAAGCGAAACTAAATCATCCTTGCTAAACTCTGATAAGCTTTGATACCTCCCTGATACCATTATTTGTCTATCTGTTAATGATCTAGTCTTTCCAACACCCGCTATGTATGAAACTGACCTGTATTTTACTCCCTCCAGTTTCTCAACTTTCTCGCGAGCCATGAATGAAGCCATCATCTCCCTAACATCATCCTCCACCGCTTTTACGTTTTTTATCTTTTCTTCTGTATTCTTCTTAGCAGCGCCGAGCCTTTTTAAACTCTTCAATATTTCCTCGTCAATCCCAATAAACTCATCCACGGAATTAACAGATTCTTTCATTAATTTATCAAACCCAGTTTGATCTAGTTCTTTAATTTTAGAAATATTCACGACTGTACCTCCATTACCGCTATTTCATAAATCTTACCATCTTCCAAGACTTTTCCTGCCATTGACGCTATAGCTTTAGCATCCCCCTTGAATACACTGCAATTATCTTCCATCACCTTGTAGTCATAAGCCTTATCCAACTTGTAAGTACTCTCATCATTTCTGTTTCTACTATTGTAGACAGCGTTAGGATGAACTCCCATCCCTTTAGCTACATCAACAGCCTCATGAACGTAATTACCATTACTTTTCTTTACTTTTAGCATTCTCTCCTCCTACCTTCTTTTCTTTATCTTTCCCTACACGAATAAGGTCAAGATTATCTTCTTCGTTATCAACCTCTCTAACCAGATCATTATCACTGTAAATATCCGCATTGAATCCTAGTCTTGACAGGGCTTTGTTGATTGTATCACTTTCTAAAGCCTTTCTATAGAAGGTGTTTATACCCGTCTTCCCATTCACATAAGTAGTGATACCTATGGAGTTTCCTATCTCAAACTCCGTTCGATGCTCTCCACCTTCTACGAAGAAGATACAATCAATTAAACCCAATGCCTTGTATTCTCCAACCATCAGCTCAGAATGCTTTACGTTCTTCAATCCCCACTCTTTCCCGTAGATCCCGAACAGTTCAGTTGCTTTCTTAATCCTGTCAATACTTGGAATTGTCTTGTAGGTGCCAAGCCCATCATCTGAAATCTTCTCGCTAATCAGATCTTCTTGTGTCTTCTCAACCTTTTTCCACAAATATAAGTTACTCACTACAATACCCCTAAATCAATTAATTGAAACTTTCTATATGATGGTAACTTCACTATTGATACAGGCTCGAACCTCATCATCTCAAAATCGAATTTGCCCTCCTCCCAAATATCGTTATCTCTACAAAACTTATACTTCTCCAGAGTTCTTGATACGATTTTTCCAGCGTCCTCAATGTCCTCAATATCCATCTTGTAATAAGAACATTTACTATTGTCACTCTTTCCAGCAACACAAAATCTAAAATCAACAACGTCTATTCCATTTTGCCTTAGAACTTCTTTGTAAATATACTCCTGAACATCGTAGTAATACTGCCCAGACTGCCTGCAAAACATACCAATAGTTGCATCAATAGAAGTTTTTAAATCAATGCAAAACCAGACTGACTCTTTAGCTCCCAAATCAACCAGCAAATCAGGCCTAACCTGAATCTTTACACCCAGTATCTCTCCATGAAAAGTCCTCTCCACATGACAGGTATCAAGCTCAAGAACCTCACTAAGCTCTGCATTCAACAATTCTTTCCCATTAGCCTCTATCACATATCTGCTACGCAACGCCTTTTCAGCGGTTTTCTTCGCCTCCTCCACTTGCTTCTGAGTAACTATTGTTCTAACCTCCTTGTCTCTCAAAGTATTAAGCTTTTCCCTTAGTATAGGTATCGTGTCGCACACCGTTACCCCACCACCAGAAGCCTTCTCTTTTCTCTCCACGCTACCGCCCAATCTTTCAATAGCCTCAACAAGATCATTTTTTACTGGAGTACCATCAAAACCAAGGACTATATAATCATTCTCAAATTTCTCAGGCTCTAAAACGAAAGTATGGTGCAATGTACCGATGAAAAGAGCATCAGTGTATCTTTTCTTGTTCTCACCAGTTACATAAGCTCCTTGAAACTCGTAAGGATTCTCAAGCACCATCTTTACTCTTGACGCACTAAGCATAGAACTAGCATGATATTTTTTATTGCTAATCGTTACCCCTATCTCTTTTCTCTTCTTCAATTTCTTCCCCCTTTAAAATAATAATAATGACAAAACAAAAGCCAGCAAAGCCAGCAATATTAAAGACACAAAAGCAAACGCTTTTAATATCCCCTTTTTTACTCTTTTTTTCTTCTTTACCACTTTTAGATCCATGTACTTTCTTCTTACACCTCTCGAATACCTATCTGATGCAATATCACTCAAAACATGACCTCTTGAAAAACAACGCGACCCCATAACAAACTCCATTAATTAACTTCTATTTTTTTATTATAAACCTTTTTGTTTGTTTCTGTCAATGGTTTTGTTTGCTGTTACCCAGCAATCTCTCCTCATACCTCTCATACTTTCTTTCTTTCCCATAAATCTGCCTAATCATATCTACCCTTCTGCGACTAAGACCACGATAAAAAACCCCACTTACGACAATCATCGAAAACCAGTCTTTCTCTATAAATAAAACGTCTATACTTATGCTTCTTTGTCGCTCAATATACGCCCTCTTGCTTCTGCCATCTGCGAACATTAAAAACTCATTCATAGCATCTATAGAATCCTCCACAGATAGAATCACAAGCTTTCTACGCCTAACCCATCTAATAAAAACCGCCACCGCAAAACCCCCTATCCCATTATACCCTGACTGCATCACACCCCAAGAACCTCGCATAATTACAGGACACCCCTCTTCATCCCATTCAATATCTCCCAGACCCCTGATTATTTGATTCATGGAGTGACTCCCGCCATAAGTAGACTTAGGAACTAAAGGAACATACTCAGCAAATAAATCTCTAGCACTTAGCCAGTTACTTTCTCTTAGGTTTCTTCTTCGCTTACAGGTCAACTGGAGTCACCTTCTCCCCTTCCAGCTTCTTCTTTGCTATAGCGTGCCTTAACTCCATATTCATAGTGTTATAAATCTGCTGAGCATAGTTACAAACTGCCTTTGCCTCCCCCGTCTCTTGCTCGCCTTTCGCCACTCTCTCCATTTGACTAATTAAAAAAACCCTAATATCTTTTGTTGATTTCATTTTCTTCTCCTCTTTGCGTGTATTTTTTTTAAAAAAATTCATTATTCTCTTGGCATCAATTACCGCCAGCCTCCCCCTTCTCATCTCAGAAGGAGTATATCTACTGATACCTATCTTTTTACAAGCAACAGCATGAGTTCCATCCATTTTTATTTTTCCATATAATTCCCTGAATTTATTAACATCTCCTAAATCCAAAAAACCCGACCCTCTGATATTATATATTCCCATTTCTTTCGCTGACTTCATCATCTCATCTCCCTCAAATACTGAGCATGGAATTCCTTTGCAAGCACCTCGAAATACTCGATCACGTCATCAGTCAATAATCCGTACTTTTTAACAAATGATTCTTTGCCTAACGTGTGATAACTATTAGCCCCCCAGCTATGAACATGACCCATTAACGGCACTTGGTTATGATCATCTCTTATTCCGCCTCTACCCCTAACATGATGACAGTGCATATTATTAGCACCCACACCTCTTGTGGCTACCTCTCCAGAAATAACACAAGGTCTTCCGCCCAGCCATTTGCAATACTTCTCATCAATAATATCCCCAGACCTTACTCTTGGCTTTTTTGCTTTTGCTTTGCTTTTCTTCTTCCATGTTTTTTCCCTGTCTTCTCTCATTAGCTTTTCAACAAATACACTCAACGGAACTCTCCCGCCTCCTACTAAATTCACTACAGCATAATAATCATCTGTTTTTTTGGGATTGAATGTCATTCTCACAATTTTCTCGTACTCCTCCTTGTTACCTGCAAAACCTATGGTCTTATTGTTTTTTTCAACCAAGAATCTATTCATCCTTTTACCACCTTAATGTCATTTCTTGTTCTAAAGAACTTCCCTCTCATTTCTTTAGCACTTTCGGTACTAAATTGAATTCTTGCGAGGTTTCGCTCCATCGCGTCATAGAACTTATTAAAGTCCCTGCAATTGTCAGAACAGTACGTTCTCGGTCTTCCTTTTCCACTGTCTTCTATCACTCTTAGGCACGTTAAACACTTCATCCTAATAACCGCATCCAATCCAATGAAAAAACAATCAAAAACAGAATCACCCCTATAAAATCAGAAGCCCTCATGGTCTACTCACACTTGAGTAAAGAAACCCCCCAAAAGTCTTCTTGCTATTGGCCATTATAAAACCAGCCATCGCATTGAAGTTTTCAAATTTTTCGTAAGCCCCTTTCCACATAGGCACTTCTACAAAATTCTTACTTATATTAAAACTACCGTAATACCATCCGCCAATTTCTACCCACACTAATTGTTGACACGTTTTTCTTATTTTTAGCCTGAACCCCCCAATTGTTGATACAGGCACACTGCTTCTATTTATTTTAAATTGCTCAATGAAGCGACCAGATACGCTAATTATATCTTCCCACGTCCCTTCATCATGATAGCTATCAATACAGGTGTTAAGCTCGTCTTCATAGTCAGGATGTACAAAGCACCCCCCATCAATATTGACTTGCTCTATACCTGAATCAACCTCAAAATCTCGAAGAAGATAATGATGAATACCCTCCTCTTCTATGCTCCCAGCATCCTCATAAGCCTTTTTCAGTAATTCAAGCAATCTCTTATCACTACCACATCTCCTTAAAAGCAAATCGTAGTTAAAATTAGCATTCACCTCTATCCAATAATCATAATCCGTCTCTTCTGGTTCTTGCCTATCATAACTTTCTTGCAAATCACTAAAACTTACCATTTCGCCTTCTCCATTTAATTGTTTTATTTAATGAGTTAATTCTATTGTTTTGTTTGTTTCCTGTCAAACTGTTTTGTTTGTTTTGTTTATTTTGTTTATTTCAGGCAAAAAAAAGACCGTCAAGCTGACAGTCTATTTCTCATTTTTATCCCTCCGCTTTACCCAAAGCTATCGAGTATCGGCAGTAAGACTATAAATATCAATAAGCAAGCAATCGCTAATACTTTAACGAAACTCTTCAATTCATCTACACTGGGTATCCCATGCAACATCTTAATTATCCTCGCCTTTAGATTTAGGCTTTTCGTCTTCACTCCTCTCGTAGTAAGAAGTATCAGAATAACCATCGCTATAGTCTTTTACCCTAGACCCCTCTCCTGTCATAGCCTCTAGCTTTGCTTTAAAAAGAAGATCCCACCCTGACTGTATTTTAGTCATTATGAACACCAGCCCTGCAAAACCAACAGAAGCCCCCAACATTCCTAGAAACTCAAGCACTCCACTTCTTTCATCGAGTCCGTGAAAAGAATAATAAGCCACCCCAACAAGCCTAAAAAGAACACCTGTTAGCAATGATATTCCTGCCAGAGTGAACCAGCCTATCACCCCCACTGGTTTTATTTCTGCGTTTCTCTCGCTCTTTTTTCTTACTATTAGCAGATGAAGCGTAGTCCCTCCGAGTAACTGCATATTTGCTTGCACGATACTCCAGATGGCTTCTATTATTTTATCTGGCATCACTGTGTTCTCCCGCACAATACGCGCTCAATCCATAATCTTCCCCACTGCATGGATCTCTATTACAAAAAACCTCGCACCCGTTTGGCACTATTACCATGTTAATACTTGTGCAAGGTATGTCCTTAATCTTATCTACGAGTCTTTCTTCTTCTGACACACCTTGCTTTTCTTTTTTATCTTGAAGAATGCCTCCCATGAACACAGAGCCTCTATTTGCTTTAGCGTCAAATAATCCAACTCCTTCAAGGTTCTCTTTTTTGGTAGCTCTGGTTTTTTGAAAATCTTTTTCAGATGCTCCTTGCTGTCCCGTACATCTATCCGTGTTGTACACGATACTAAGCTTATCGCAATCAGACTTACTAGCGATATTCTCCCTAGCCTTCTCCACCCTTTTGAGATCACCATCTCTTACTCCTTTTTCAATTACTACAATTTCTTTTATTGCTTTTTTTGCTACACCCTTGTCATGAAAATAAGAATAGCCACTCCATACCGCAATAATCAACGCAACCACCACGACAAGTAACCCTGCCTGTTTGATCGCCTCCATTCCTCGAACCACACCTATCGCCTTTTTTATCATGCCTTAATAATCTCTTTATTTTGAAAAAGTATAAACGTGAGTGTTTTTTTCTTCATGTATAACATCTAAATGAACCCACGATACCCCGCCCTCAAGCCTTATTTTGAACGGGAATAACTCGGCATTATCCCTTATCCAATTCCTTACCTCAACTGCTGTCATTCCATCTACGTCAAAATCAACAGCTTTGCCCATCATGTGCGCTGATATATAAAGAAAATTTCTACTTATAAAGTTTTTGATTATCGACTGAACCACAGTCCTTAGCCCTCTTTGTTCTCTCCTACCACTATTAACAGTTATCCCCCTACCTATCCCCTCTCTTATTATTAGCATGGCGTATAACAGCCTATAATCCAGAAATCTCCAAGATCTCTCGCCATATTTTTTCCGAGTTCTTTTGCCCACTAACTCATGAATTCCGAAGTATTTTTTTATACCACTTCTAACTTCACGCTCGCCTAATAGGTTCATACTACCTTCCTTTTATTGGTATCAAATAAGATATGCCCGTCATCACTCCGTCCTGAATAGTAGATGCACCGTTGTTAAGCACCTCGTAAAAAATATCTAAATTTAAGTTTTTGATTATCTCATAAGACATTCCTCCCCTTAGTCCTGTGGTGCGCCTACCTCCAGACTTAAACAAAGACCCGCCATCTTTATCAAGATGAAACGCACCAATAACCACAGACAATTTATGTTTGATTTTATATTTGCCCTCAAGGTCAACCATCCATAGCTTATGAGACAAGTCTTGGTAGTAGGTAACAGACCCCCCTAATGGAGTGTTTACCCCAACCCCCATCCAATTATGATCGGTATTTATCAAACTTGGAATTTCATCAACGCCTCCTGATCTAATGTTCTCATGCCTGTACGCTAAATGAAGTCTATTGAAATTGACTTTCACATCGGCTCTTCTAGTATCTACTTTAAACGTATTAGCGTATTCGGCTTCTGTGATTTTATTACTGTTACCAATATCGGTAGAACTAACCCCCAGAGATACACTAGAAGGCACGACCTTACTGCACCCCTGAATACCTACTGTTATAGTCAGTACGGCTAAAGCTATCAATAATTTGTTCATTTCACACTAACTCCTTTTCTGACATTCCCTTCAAACTTCTCTATTTTTACATTGATCTCTTGACGATCCCCCTCAGTAATGGCAGATACCCCAACCTCGGTTATATGGTCGACTAAAACTAAGCCCATTTTATTCTTAGCAAATAACAAAGCGGTTTCCTTATTCAGACGTTCCTCTACAACAGGCTCGACTATTGGGATTTCCTTGCCAGTGCTATTATTAACGATAGCTTTTTGATTCGCTAGTACCTCAGCTTCATTTACAACAATTTGCTGAAATTTCTTCCAGCCCTTTGCTTTTGCATATATCTCAATGTCTCGCATTGGAAATGCTAGATTTATTGTTACTGATTGCAAGTTTAGTGATGACATGATTTTCTCCTAAATTAATATATTGTATGAGTGACGTAGGCTCTTTTCCTACCTTGATATGAGTTGGGTAAAACTGCACACCTAACTCTAATCTTTATACTGTCATTAAAGCCTAATACAATACCGCGCTCGATATTCTTATGAGCGCGAGTAATGGATGCGTATATCGATACACTAAAGCCATACTGACGATAATCTGCGTTATAATATGAATCAATAGCCACGCCTACTATATTTCTTCCGTAAGAACTCGAGTCTGTTAAAGCACTTATAATAGTAGTAGTACCGTCAACAGTTATTTCATAATCAATATTAGAAGAGTTACCACACGCGGGTGAAATTATATTGCCAATAACTCCGCGACTAGAGACAATATCGCATAAAGTAAACCAAGTGTTGACAGCTGTTACATCAACAAAGTTGCCTCTGTTTAATGCGAGTATAGCCGTAGACGCCGTATCCGCATCCGCATTAGCAGCCACAGTTGGAGATGTTATAAAAGAAGCCCCCCTAATAGGCTCTATGCTAAGTTTTTTAGGATCTGACGTGACATTTCCACTACCGCCACCACTACCGCCTAATATTAATGACATAACTAAACTCCTATTTTTTCTGATGCTTTGACAGTCATCTCGTATGACCATTCTGAAGCACTGATTTTATATAATTCTAAACTACCGCTTGTTGGCTCTTTCCAGATTATGACACTTTCGCCATTCATCGTGTTAAACATCGGTAGTTTTATTGTGACTGGATATGTCTTGAGATCACCATCAGGGTGATTTCTTAATTTTATAGAGCCGTTTAAAGACATATCTGCAACTATTATTGGATCAACGAAGGTTGCACTGCTCTTTACTAAGTAAGTACCGCCCATTTTTACGATTGAGCCATTTAGCAATTTAGCGTGTTCGCAAACTTCCCACCCACTGCCATCGGCTTTCACTTGCATTTTCTTACCCGCATCGGCATACATGATGCCCGATGGCAAGTTAGCAGATGCAATATCGGAAGCTATATCTGCCTGCACTGATTGAGCTGTCACAATATCAGCTTCAAGTGATACCTCGCGAGCAGTAGCAGTAGTATTTATTACTGTTAAATCAGCTAATACTTGTGCCGAAGCTTGCAAGCTTATTACGACAGATTGACTAGCAGATTCAGCAGAATTTTTCGCGCTTATCGCGCCTATCAAAGCCTGAAGAACTTCCGATCTAAGCCCGTTAAATTCTGCTGGTGAGTTAGTCCACCACAAAAATAAAGCGTCTGAATTGTTATCGAAATCCTGTGGGTCTTGCCCTTTTTGTGGCACTACAGAAGGATATTCTGTTATTGTAGACATTAGTATAATTCCTCTAATCTATAATTTATTATTCCGTGTCTTTTTACTACAATTGAGCTAGTAAGCGATAAACCGTAAATAACAGCCATTCGATATTTCTCTGTTGCAACAATCAAAACAGGCTTTCCGCTAAAACTATTTAATCTGTCATTTACTATATCTATCTCAGTATCTTCAACAAACATCGGGATTGAAAGCGTCTTAATTGACGCACCTTCTTTTATTGATGTAAGCCTAAACTTATTTCTTATAACTTCTGAGAAAGACTTATTAGATAAGTCCAATCCCGTTGCTTGCCCGAGATTAAACTCGTAGCCCCATATCCACGCCCCAAAGCTTGCAACCGCTCCAGTGTTATCAATCGTTATTTCAATACGTTTATTTTTTATATCGCCACGCCCAAAATTAAAAACAACATCTTTTTTACTGATTCGTGGCCTGAAAAAATACTCCCAGAAACTCGCAGAACCCAGATACATGTTATGAGTTTCTTCAAAGAAGACTTCATTAGCATTATCCATATCCATAACTTTGACGCTAATCGTCCGTGCTTTAGCGTTTATAAATGCCAAGTTAGTGCAATTCGGCGGCTCTACTGTATATGTAATTGTATCAGGATTACTAGTAGTTGTAGATGGAGAAATATCAAAAGAAGCCATCGCATTACTAGGACTATGATAAATCCAAGGCGTGTCCGATTTAGGCTTTAACTCTTCTGCTGTTACATAAGCTGGGCGTTCAGACGTGTTACTAACACACTCGAACATAAAACCATTATCCTTAACACGTTGCCCAACGGTATAACTACCCGCCACCCAATTCGCAATATCGCTATAAGCTCCATTTAAAAATGTAAATTGAATCCCTGCTTCAATCAACGCCCATTTTGCAGATGGCGACACTAACAACAACGGTTTATTGTTACTATGCGCGTCTATCTGCGACCACATATTTCTGTCTGCGTATGTTCTTATCTGACCTTTTGACACTGTTTCAGCAGATGAAAAAGCACCGTACTCACCCGTATTGGTGATATTTGTTGCTTTAATATGCGTGCCTTTGATCTCAATCGGCACAATGGCCTTTACATAACAAGTCATCTAAGCGACCTCTTCTTGCACTTGTTGTGCTTTTTCTTCTAAATACAAAGCATTATCTCGCGCAATAGCGGCTTCTTTATTAGCTTCTTCTGTTTCTGCTCTCAATCTTGTTATCTCTGCTGATTGTTCTCTACTCAATTGAAGTTGTTTTTGACCATCATCAACTAATTTTCTTAATAATAAAGCAGATTCGTTAGCAGTGCTTGTAAACGAACCCAAGCTTCCCGACAACCCGTTAATGCTTTCATTGGTCTGGTCTGCCGACTCAGCGAGAGAGTCATTAGACGCTATCATACTATCAACAGACTTGACTGTTCCCACTTCCAGAGTTTGCACTCCACCTACGATATTCAATAAACTCTTATCAACACCAGCCAAAGCATTGACAGCACTAAGCCCAGACCCTCCTATATAATCAGAAGCATCAGCAAGCCCTAGTAGAGCTTCAACTGCATCAGGATTAGTTTTAAACTTCTCTACTTGAACTTGTAATTCTGCAAAAGAGTCAAGTTGCGCAGGGTCGATATTAAACTCATTACCAACCGATATTATATCTTGAGCATATTTACCCTGCTTTATCATCTCCTGATTAGCATCACTAAATTTAGACGTGTAGTTAGCAACTGACGGCAATAACCCATCAATACCACCTTTAAGAGCTTCTAATCCAACATTTGCAGATAATCCAGCATCATGATACGACTTAATAATAGCTGATCGTGCTTCATCCTGCTTAGCAATGGCATTAAAAGAATCAACGACTGCGTATGAAGATAGCGCGGCTTCTCTCCCTGCTTCTGTTGTTAAATCAAGCCCTGCTGTGTACATTTTAAGACCAGATAAGCTATTGATACTAGCCGTTCCAGTCAATCCTAATTCTTTATTGTAATCAGCTATTGCGAGCTGGCTCTGCTCGCGCTGATAATCAAGCTTCTCTGCATCTGTAGACACAACATCGTAGTAATGACTGCTTGCACCAAGTAGATTATTAAGACCTCCCGCCAAATCTGCAAAACGTACAGTGTTAGCAAGCGCACTGTCATTAGTCTTACCCATGTTTAAGTTTAGCGATTTAAAGTACGGCACTCCAGCTTCTGCTGTGATTGCAATCTGCCCAGCGCGTTGGGCGAGTTCATCATAACTATCTCCAGTATCCTTATAGAGCGATTTAAGGTCAACACTCATTGAATCAATAATAATTTTATACTGCTCAACAATTCCTTTTTCTGGGTCTAAAGCCTCAACACCTTTCTTACTAAGATTATCTTTAGCCTTAGCAATAGTATTTTCATCCAAGAAAGAAGCGGTAGTGTCATACAAAGACTTCATAGCATCGAGAAATTGCATAGATTGCTCAGTCGCTTCACCACGCACATTTTTAGTTTCTCCAGAAATGAACCCTACACGCCCAAAATCCGTGTCACGATAAAAGTTCCGACCGTCGGCAAATCTGTTTCTATAAAATCCATCTTTAGAACCGCCAGCCCCGATATTTTCATTGGCTTGCGTGACTGTGCCGAGTTGCGCCCGTGGGTCATCAGCGAAGAAACCACCGATAAATTTACCTAAAAATTCACCAACAGCACTACCAATTGGACTCCAATAAGCACCTATTATTTTTCCAGCCGCGCCTCCATATTCTTCACCGTGATTACCGTTTTCACTAAGCTTGAAATTTTTAATCGTATCGAAGCCAGTTGTAAATACATTGCCAAAACCACCACCTTTTGCAGGGTCAGAGCTAAATAATCCGCTCATTCCTTTCTTTAGATTTCCGATAGCTCCATTTATTCCATCCGTGCTTATGGACTTACCAAACGCATCGAATAACGACCTGAGACCGTTTTCACCATCGTTAGCCATCTCTAAAATAGCATCACGCATTGAATTAACAGAGTTAATATTCCGATCTATCGCAATATCTTGAAGCTCCATGCCACGAATTTCCTCAGCTCTTTTTTTGTTTCCGTATTCTTGTGCTAAATCGTGCAATCTCTGGGCTTCCACCCCTTTCTCTAAAAGAATGGTTTTAGACTTGATTTTATCAGAAAGCTCATCAGTCTTATTTGTGTAATCTATTAATTGCCTAGATGAATTAGCCAGCTCAATCGCATTTCTAGCTTGTGCTTTTGTATAACCTTCAAGCACTAATCTGGATTTCTCTACTGCTTTTTTCTCGTCTTTGAATGCAACTGTCACTAGCTTTATAAACTTTAAGCCCTTGCCTGTTTCTTTTATTACTTTCTTGTTTAATAAGTGAGTTTTTCTCTTTATTAATTCGCGCTTAGTCTCAACAGCAGTAAGACCTTTTATAATTGCAAAACCACGCTCCTCTGTTGCCCAATATTCTTTAATACTCTCTAATGCCGACTTAGTTATTAACTCTTTCTCTTTTTGCTTCTTATTATTATCAGAAATAGCTAATGTCTCTGCCTTGAATGCCACGGCAGACTTTATAAATGACTCTGTTAGACCCTCTTTGCTCTTGCCCACGACTTTACTTCTTAGCTCATATTCGTAAAGCTCAATATTAGTTAAACCAAGCTCATTCCTCTCCTTTCCAAGCTCTTTGTTAATTTTCGACATAGCAGTAGTTAAATTCTCAATAGAACCCTTAGCCTTGTCTCCTGCCCCTGTAGTTCCATCTATTGACCCGTTAAGACCGTATATTTTTGTTGTTGTTGGAGCGACTGTCTTTCCTAGTTCATCATATTTTGACTCCAATGTAGATAGTGACTTACTAGCCTCACTTATTACTTTTTGTTGCTCTTTTATAGATTCATTAAATTCAAGAGTCTTTCTCTTTTTTACTGAACCACTCCCCCTTGTTCTCTCTCTTCTTTTTGTAGGATCATTTAGATAAGCATATCTCCTAGCTTTTAAGCTTCCCAATACTGCCATTTGATTTTCAAGCAATGCTTTAGAGTTGAGAATCAAATCCTGAACCTCTCCTTTTATTTCTGCTCTTCTATCCTTTGTCGCCATAACGTACTCAGAAGATATTCCATTAACTTTATTTAAAATATCTCCGTGTGTCGCATGAACACCATTACTCAAAAGAATCGTATTCTTTAATTTATCAGCCTCACTTCTTGAGTTAAAAAACCACGCTGTAAGCCCTGCAAGAGCAATAACTATTAACCCAATCGGACCGCCCACAAACGCCATTGCAATGCCAATCCCACGGGTAGCTATGACCATAGCATTCGATGCTAAAGTCGCAACACCCAGCGATAGCGCATAGGATGCATAAAATACTGTATTAAGCACAACCCTCTTTCCTGTTAAAAGCAATGACGGTGCTAACCTAGCGAGAAGCACTGTTGCTAATAACCCCACCGCTGGAGTTAGTAAGCTCATATTATCCGCCATAAACTTCATTGCAGGGACTGCTACAACTAACAACGTCTGTCCTAAAGATATAAATTCAGCTTGCACTCCCGCGATTAATCTCTTTCCTTGAAATATTGGTGACTTAGCCATCTTCTCAAAAGCTTCATCTGTCGCACCAGCTTTATTCTTCATTTCCTCCAGAGTGTCACTAAAACTAATCGAAGCACCGCCTGTTAGTGCCAGCACAGGAACTAATGCCTCAACCCCTCCAAAGAGTTTAGCCATTGCGTCCGTATTTCCGCCAGTTTTAATCCTTACATCTTCTAAGAACCCAGCTAAACCCTTTGATTCCAGCCCAGCAGAATTAAACTCAATCCCTAATGCTTTCGCTTGATTTTCTGCATCTTTTGTTGGTTTCACAACCGAAGCCATTATAGCTCGCAAGCCAGTCATCGACTCCGTGGTACTTATTCCACCCTTGGTTAATGCAGATACAGCAGAAAGAAGCTCATCAAAGTCCACCCCCGCTTGTGAGGCTAATGGCGCGACCTTTCCGATCCCTGCCGATAATTCAGCAATAGTTGTTTTACCAGCCTTCATAGAAACAAACATAGCGTCAGAAACTGCCGTAGCACCTTCAACCTTGTCACCGTATGCATTCAAAACAGACGTAAGACCGTCTGAGGCGGTGGTAATATCAGTCACCCCTCCTACTGCTAGTTTATTTGCTGATGTTAGTGTATTGGTGGCATCAGAGGCAGATTTTGCCCCAGCACTTATTATCTGATAGTAAGCTTTTGGCTGCGCCTGTAGATTCCCGAACAGACCCGCTTGCTTTTTTGCCTCCTCTGATAGATCCGACATACTGAATGTTGTCGTATCAACAAGGGTAGACACTTCCAAGAGAGAATCTGCAAAGGCAGCGGATTGACCCACTATTAATGAGAAAACACCGCCTATCATTACATTTCTCAGAGACACTACTTTATTTCTTAGCCCCCCTATTGCTTGCCCTGCAATTCCTGCATCCTTAGACACCCTCCCAAGACCTTTCTTCCCGCCGATCCTCTCAAGATCCCTCTCAACAATATTTCCTTTGTTTTTGAGTTTATCTAGTGACTTTCTTGCGCTCTTGGTTAGTACGCGAACCTCAATGATTGTACTATCAGCCATTTCTCGCGGACTCCAATATAGACTTGAATGAGTTATAAACTTGCTCTCTACGAGCATTTACAGATATGGCGAAAGGCGCATCAATATCCTTTCCTTCTGCTTTTTGTATCATACCCTTATAAGCGCGTTGCATCCTAATTAAAGTTCCTGCTTCCCACCCGCTTAAATAGTTTCCAGTCGTTCCAGACCAATTCTTCATCTCCGTCCAGTTAATATCATCAAACTCTTCAAAATATTCAAACAAGTGATGCCCTAGCTCATCAACATCTGGCATCAATGCGCTAGGGTACATCTTCTTCCTTGTTTCTTTTCCGTCTTTTGGTTTAGTGTTTAACCATGCGCTTTGCTTTACTGATAGAATTAACTGTTCTCTGAGTTTCCCAAATATCCAGCACGATCATTAATAACATCAACTGCTTGCTCTCTAAACTCTGGATACTTAATGAAATAATCTCTTATCTCGTACTGCTTATCTTCATTGCTATTATCAATACTTACAATTTTATCACCCGCAACAAAAAACATTGAAGTAGTGACCGATGCTATCAAGTTTGCTGTCTTTGCAATCTCCTCATCTTCGTCGTAATTAGCCTTACCCTTCTTGTTGATTGAGTTATTAGCTAATTTTGACTTAGCCTTCTTGTAACGCTTTGATTGATCTCCAAGCATGACCATGTGTTGAGGTTCTGTAATAACTTCATCAGACCCCTCTTTTTGATACTTAACAGTCATATCATTACCACTTGGCGTAGTAAATATTAACTTCACTTTCTTTTCAGCCAGAACTTCTGTTGAAAAATCATTAGCGTTATCACCTGATACTAATTTTAAACCTGTCATAATCTTATTCTCTCTTGGTAGTTAAAATTGAACGGGATAATTTCTAGCCATCCCGAATGAAGCCGAACCGCGCAAGAGCCTTTTTAATTCGCTATTGGCTTTATATTGAAAAATGACTCACAGACGAGCTTCACAATATCTGTCGCACCGCCATGAGCTACCTTTGCTCTAGTAAACTGCAACGATAAATAAACTCTGTCAGTAGCACCTTCATATTCCAGAACAATCCAAAGCGTATCACCAGCACTGTTCTTGTTACCAACAACTAAAGCCTGTGCCTGTTCGCCTTTCTTAAACTTAAAATCAAGATTGAACCCCGACATTTTCTCAAGTGTCTTATAAGGCGTTACTAACTTTCCATTAACATGGCAGATGGTAGGCTCTTGCTCTTGAGTCTCCCAGTAATGATCAAGCTCACCAATATTGGTAATCTCGCAATCTTCTGGAAATGTAAACCCGCTTGCATTAAACAGTGTTTCAAGCGCAACACTTGTCTCTTCCGTTGGAGGAGTAGCACTAAAGCCAACTCTCATTTTTCCTACTTTTGTATCCATAAATCACCCTTTGTAAATAAACATTAAACCAATGTTATATCCTATTCCTAAGACCTAACCATTAATCTTACTCGATTAAAGACCACGCACTATCAAGATCTTCTGAGCTTACAGTAAACCCAAGACTCTTCTTCGCATCCTTCACCAATATCTCTGCTCTAGCCTTGAAACCATTATCATTGATATAAGCAATAATCGAATCTAGCTTATCAATTTCTTCCTCTTGACTATCTCCAGAGTCCTCCTGACCTTCATCAGCCTCTTTCCATCCATCTTTAATCAAGTAAGGAGCATCCTTTTCATTAAACTCCTTAGTCATATTTCCCTTTGATAAAAGAATCTTCTTCTGTTCTTTGCTCATGCTACACACTCCACGTTTTCATATTCAATGGAAACTGGCGTAAACCACCAACCATCACGATTATCAACAAACCCTTTTACGTCGGGCTTTCCCATTATTTCAATATCTTCCAATATTAGCCCATCTGGAAATAAATCAGCAATCTCCTGAGCCGTTTCTTCGCCCCACAACGCACCATTGCTCTTCGGATACCACAGCAGAACAGTAAAAAACCCTTGATTTTTAAATCCGCCTATCTCTCTATCGCTTTTATTTGGCTTTATGAATAGCTCTATATAAGGACTATCCTTGCTATCAAAACCATTCCCAACATTATACTTTATCGGATGAGTTAAATATTCTAACTTCAACCTCCCTGTAAGTGCTGTTCTTATTTCAAACTGGTTCAAAGCTTAAACCTCTGCACTGCTAGTCCGAACATTCTATCACCTCTCACGTACTCATATATTCTCGCGTAATCATGGCTATTGCTAACCACTACAGTATCACCTATTTTAAAACCCTTTGAAAGCCTATTGAATCTGGCAGACTGACTTGCCTTTACATTTGTTAGTGCGTTCTTTTCATAATTAGCTACAATCACTTTGCTTAGATCAGCCTCTCCTAACGCATAATTAACACTAGCTCTCAACTGCCCAGAAAACTTTCTTGTCTCTGACACAACATCGTTAGCCAAGCTTACCGTTGCTTTTGCAATTTTCCCCTCAATCGGTTTTTCAACCAACTTATCGAAAGACTCCTCCCACTTCATTTTCTCAATTGAATCTCTCTGTAAATATTAAGATCTCCAGACTTGGTTAATTTACTGTCCTGAACAAACCAAACAACCCCGTTCTTTTTTACATGAGTCATTTTCTTAAAATTCTCTTCTGATAAAGTGTCGCCTATCATTATAAAAATATCGCCTTTAGCCACATCCTTCCCAAAATCCTTATCAAAATCCACTGATAACGACTTAATATCCGCTAATTTCTGAAATACTCCTGCTGGCGCATCTTCGTTATCAGGCAAGAAGCCAGCCTCTAGCAACTCACCATGCTTATCCATTCTGGCAATTAAACGCTTTCTAAATCTTGCGTAGTTCATCTTATTATCAACTTCCTTGATCTAGCAACGAAAGGCATTAGCAATGACTTTACCACCAAGCCACTTACTCCGCCTCCTTTAGTTGTATCGTAAGACCATGATACCTTTCCTATCGTTTCTGAGGTCAGTCCTTGATCCGAATCAATCCCATCTGCAAGCCTTACTGCTATCAACACCGTAGCAACCTTTACTGACAGTGGCACTTCACCTCCCTCTCTAGGGAATACTCCAGCTTGATTAATATCCTTTTTCTTCCCCTCGTAGGAATGCATACCATCAACTATAAGGCTAGCCCTTTCCAGAAATACCGCCTTTTCCCCATCTGACAACAAGTCCCACTCAGCAAGATCATCTCCTGCTAAATAATCACCTGAATCTACAACCTCTGTGTACATTTCACTCTCCTTTTACCCAAAAAGCCCCTAATCATAATAATTAGAGGCTTTTAACATCACTTTTCTTTACTTACTTTTCTTCTTGAGCCTTAGCGCACTCATCAGCAGTTGCGTATGATTCGTTTGGCTCGCTTTCATGGTAGAAGTGCGCCCCTACTTGTCTTATGCCAGAATAATCAGTTCTCTTTTTTTCTTCTGGCTTTGCCTTTGCCTTTGCTTTTGGCTTTAGCTTTGGGTCTGGTTCTTCCTTCATCTTAGCCTCACCCTTATCGCCCTCCACTGAATCTTTTGATTCCGATCCCTTTACCACCTTATCTTTTTCAGTGACACTCTCTTTTTCGCCACTTTCAATCCTATCAACAACAGCCTTTAGATCCAAGTATTCCTGATTCTTTACTGTCGCACTACCGTCCTTCAAAAGAAACTCAAGAGCTTCAACAGCACCCTCAACCTTTGCCCCTTCCATTTTCTTTGCCTTTGCAAGCAAATCAGTAATTACTTTACTCATACCTTTTCCTCTTCGTTAGATAATCTTACACCAAAAAAGCCCCCAACCATGACAGTTGTGGGTTTTTCCAATATTTGCTATTACGCGCCTATTTTTACCTTCAAATTCTGAATCATTGAAAGCTTCGAATCAACAACCAGAGCGTATAATCCACCGCCCTGCAACTCGGCAATGCTAAGCCCAGATTTTTTAGCGTAAGGTGTCTTACCTCCAGCACCCGCAAGACCACCAACAAAACCAAAACCTACAGGGTGGCAGATGTAGAGCATCTTTGTACCCCACTCTTCCTTTCCAACACCGTTGCCAGCTTTTGGCGAATCTGTGTACATGAGCGGACTAGATAGATCCTTCATCTGGAAAGCAAACGCACCAGCCTCTACCAGAGAGATAATGCCATCTTTCATATCATCATCCACTACTATCTCAGTAACGCCATTGTAAACATAACTAGGCACATCTGACTGTACGGTCTGCTCAATACCATCAACAACCTTTGTTATTAGACCGTAACGCTCAGTAATCAACTCTTTTGCAATAGTTCCATCTTCTTGCTTTTCAAGTATGTCAAACATTGTTACCGAGTTCATATACATTTTAGCAAGCTTGCCGAAACCCATATCACCTTTCTTTTTTCTTACTTGCAGTACCAGAGCATTAGAAAAGTTCGCCAACCCTGTCCCTACAGTTATTTCCGCAATATCACTCATGCCAGAAATTGTCGCACTAATGATCTTGTTTAACTGTGTTGCCCAGTAAATGCCAATCTTTTGCAATACCAACTGATTAGGCTTTGTAGATGACGCTAAGTCCTTTTGAATCTGTCTTATCGCCCACCACATATTTCCGTAGAAAGTCTTAACATCAAGTTCTTCAAACGCTGGTTCTAAAGCCCCTGCTAAATTATCAGATGCATCACCGAAGTTTTGCTCTGCCCATTCATAATCTACAAGACCAACTTTAAACACGCTCTGTACGTTATCTTCCTGCATTGCATTCAGTAATGCTTTAGCACTATCCGATGCGTTAGCCAGAATGCCCGACGTATAAAGTCTGTTTACTGCCGTTGACTCAAGAAAGCTTGTTGACTTCCAATCGTTGTCTTGAATTATCTCTGCTATTGTTTTAGCCATTCCTTTTACCCTTCTATAATTAATCGTTACAAATTCTTAAACAAAGATTAAGGCTTGTAATCACCCTCATCCACCTTCCCGCCACTTTTATCTCTTGCCCCACTTTCTTGAGGACTAATATCGAAAAACATCGACTCTTTAGCGTCCTTCTCAGCCTTTCTCATGCCTGACACAACATCTTTAAGAGTAGCGTCCTTGCCATCCACTCTCATCGTTGTACCATCTTCATTCTTATACGATATTTTTCCGTCATCTCCGTATTCAGCGATACTCATTATTTCTTTTGCTATATGCTTCATCGCCCCCTTCTTCGCTCTATTCTTAACAAGAAGCTCCGCAATATCACCCTTCATTGACGCTTTTAAAACTTCTTTTTTGTGCTTTTCATCGCTGTTTTTAATAGTTTCATTTGCTTCAACTAATTCGCCCTTCAATGCTTCTATCTCAAGCGAGAGAATATCCGCCTTATCACCCTTCTTTCCCTTCTTAGATAAATTAGTGATAGCTCCTGCTTCATCTTCGTCGTCGTCCTTCATTCCAAGCTTTGTTCTAACAGCTTTTAGTCTTGACTCTGCTTTTGACAGCTTCTTAGTTATCTCCAGTTTTTGACGCTCTTGTTCACTTACAGATCCGTCCATCTTTACAATTGCTTTATTGATTTTAGCAAGCACCTTCTCAGCACCACTAGTATCTCCAGCTAGTAATAATTTCTTGTATTGATCTAATAATTTTTTCATTTCTCTCTTCCTTTGGTTTCTCGTGCCTTTATAGGCTCTCTATAGTATTACTAATTAAGCTCAAAAACAAATTAGCCAGCAATCAGTCTCTTTTCAGCTATTATTCCTAGCCTTTTTATTATCTCGTCATTCCTGAACCACCTAGATCCTTTAATGTCGATATAACTTCTAACCTTTGCCTTTCCTCCTGACCATAGCCTGTACTTTTCTTTTCCCATCATCATTTCTGCCGTTTCTGGATTTCTTCTAAAGAAAGTCTCCAGTTTTTGACCTTTGAACAGAGTTATATTAACTCCCTCCCATACCGTTATTAATATTGATCTGCAATGAGGGTGACGTGGAGGAGGATCAGGAATATCAAACCTTGAGGCATAATCTTTTCTACTGTAAAACTGATTATGCTTTCCTATGCATTGTGCGCTCGTCTTTCCATCCAAGATGGCAATGCTCATCCATCCTCTGATGCGTTTACCATTCTCTTTGTCAATGTCAGCATAGGCATACTCCCTTCCTGCCTTAGCAGTGTTTCTCCAGAAGTTTTCTGTAGCTTTTGAATATCTAGCAACTTCCTCAGATCTAAACCTAGATAACGATAATCCTTCCTTGTGAATTTCTATCGCCTTAGCCATAAATCTAATGGCTCTCCTTTTTATCGCACTCTTTCTTTCCTTCGCCTCCTCAAGGAAAGTAAAACCAGCATTCTCGTACTTGTCGAGATCCACTGTCTTTTTAGCACCTGTTAATATTGAGTATTGTTGCCCAATGAACTCTGCTAGGTTTTTTTCAAGATCTTTATCAGTATCATAACCACTGATATATTTTTTTATTCTTCTAGGTGATTTTCCTTCCTCGATACCAAGAGTCACCCAGACAAGCAGTAACTCAAATCTATCTATTGCCTTATCTTTTATTTTGTGACTTTCGAGAAATAACTCCTTTGTTATAAACTCATCAAAACCCTTGAGACTATTAGGCACTACTTGTACCCCATCTCTTCCATGAATACTGACTTAGCAATCTCGCACAAAGCTATACATTCTGACATTCTCATACCAGCTTGAATAAAACTTATGCTGTACTCCCCGTCAGATTCGTCTAATGCGATTATCATTATTTTTTTCCCGTCCTTAAACGCATTTTGTTTCCCTAGTGCTTCAATTGCATCCTCTAGTGCCTGTCTAGGACTAATCATTATAGCGTTATTCGCCACACTTCCCATTTTTGTAACATTGCTCTTTTTATCCATTCTCTTCGCCTCCCTCTTGCTCTATTCTCTCTTTCTCAATAAGAGCATCAAATTCTTTTGGCAATGTTCCACTGGTTTTCATTCTTGCCCATAATGTCTCCCTGCTTAGATCTCCAGAGTTAAGAAGTGATAACAATAACTGCATCTGCTTATCAGTAAATAAATCAAACTTCTTATTAAATACAAGAGTGTCTTTTTCAGACTTCGTTTCGTTTGATACCTCGTAATACCATTTAAACAACAGGTTAAACTTCGAGTCCAACTCATGAGCCACAACCGTCAGCATTGAAGTATTCTTGCTCTGACCTTCCTCTGCATCAACAACGGTTCTGCTTTGTGATTTTTGAATAGCAGAGAACGATAATTTATCAATAGTCTCAGACACTCTCTTTATGCTTGACTCTATTACCGTCACACCCGCTCCTGTGACCTCCACGTATTCAAATCCTTCTTTTGTTTTATCAGAGAATACAATCGCATCTCTAGCACCTATTGTTAGATCACCGTCATCATTCGTTTCGCCATAAAATACTGCAATAGGGTTCCCTACGACACCAACAACATTACCTATGCAAGACTCATACTCCAATATCACATTGCTCAAGTCTGCTATATCGAAAAATCTTGGCAAAACATCGTACTTGTTTTTTTGCTTGCCAGTTACAATACCCACTACTGGCACTTCCTCTAATGAATTATTCCATCCTGATTGTATTTTTAGCCCACTCCCATCATCGTACCAAATATCACCACCGCCATCACGAAAGACAATAAACCTCTCTCTCTCCTCTAACCCAAAGATGCCAGATTTTACCTCTATAATATCTCTAAAAACAATCTGTGTTAGTTTCTCCCCTTCATGCTGATAGCTATAAAGATCCTCAATTAAGTATCTTTTAAGAAAAACGCTATCATCATCGTTTGACTGCACAGCAACAAACTCCACCCCTCCCACCAGCGATGAGACAAGCACATTGTTAAGAAATACAGGGAAACTATTACCATTCCCGTCAATATCACCTAAATTAATTTTATCAAACCCTTCTACTATCGGCTCTTCTTTCAGCACCATCCCGCCAATTCCCGCAATTATAGGTGCGTACAAATTTGTGAATGAAGTCCCTTTTAATCTGACCTTATAAGCCTCTTCGCTCTCACCTACCCATAGTGGCAAGTAAGTCTTGTTCTTAACGGCAACAGCACCTAAAAAGAAATCTCTGCTTATTTTTACATGAACACTAGAATCCTCAAGGCTCTCTAGTTTTTTGTCTGGCTTATCACTCATTTTACCCTCTCAATATTTTTGGTCTTTTCTTCACTACTATTGGTTCTTTCCAGTCAGTAAGCTCTTCTATGCAATCTGATGTTGTATCAACCATATCGTCATGCGGATGCACTGGGAAAGACTCATGCTCTTTTATGTATTCTTCATTCCACTTTCCCCTAAGTAGTTTTATATTTCCTATGCCAGCCTGTGCGCTTGCTGGTGTCGCTCTAACTTCCTTGTTTCCAGTAACAGGTAGTATCTTGACTTTATACCCTCTCAGCATTTTAGCATAGTTATGAGCCACCACCTTTCCTGCGCTACCCGCATCTTGTGGCATCCTACAAAGAACATCTTTACCGTCTTGAGAGGTCACTGACTTCAATAACTTTTCAACCCCAGAAGGATTCATTCTCTCCCTGACAAGATCAGTAACAATAAACTCTCCACTTGCGGTCACTCCCATTTTCTGCCCCACCGTCCAATCTGGATCTGGGTTTCTCTCACTTGGCTCAGTGCCAGCAAAGTCCCAGCACCTAACCTCATGTTTTAAAGGTGGTACAGCATCAATTATCTCAAAATCTTCACGCTTGAAGTAATCACCAACCCCTGCTCTCACATCCCAGTTTCCGTATAGCAACCTTTCTCTGTCTACACGCTGCAAAGCCTCTAGGTTGGACAGATAATCAGGATCATTCTCCATAAGAATCTTATTATCATGTATATCAGATCTGATGAAAGTAAAACTTTTAGGTCTAGCCTTGTCCCCGAATTTCTTAATTGCGTCGATCTTCCTGTCAAACCAAAATATCTCATCGTTCTGGTTAATAAACCATCGAACCACTCCGCTTCTCTCTTCTATCGCTACCCCGTCATCACCAATATACCAATCTATGAATTCACGAACCCAACTATCAGGATCTGGATTAGTGGTTGCCCTAACATAAGGTCTTACACCGCAATCCGTTCTGCTTCTTGAAAGCATATAGAAAAACTGAACCTTGCTAAAATGCGTAAGCTCATCAAAACCAATAAAGGGTATTTGCGTTCCCTGCCAATCCTTTACATCCTCATCTCTTGCTAGGTACGAAAAGTCAATCTTTGAGCCATACTTATCCCAGTACCAAATCAAATTACCCTTTACACCCCTACCACCAATTGCTGAGAATATCTTTGAGGATGTATCCCATAATGCACCTTCTTTTTCTATCTGCTTTAATGACCTCCTGAATATCACCCCTCCGAAGCCACGAACCATTATATTTCTTGAAGCCTCCAGAAGAAGAGCATAGGTTTTTCCTCCTCCAGCACTTCCACCGTATAACGCAATATCAGCACTCGTACTGATAAACTCAAACTGCTTACCTTCTTGCGGTGTTATTATCACCTAGCATTACTCTCTGGGGCTTCTCTTCTTTTGAATCTTCTCATTATTTTAATATTATCTCTATGCCTCTTAACTGCATTCTTTCTTTTTAGGTATGGATCATTCCTCTCTTTCAAATTTCTTAACTCTGCCATCGTATAAATTCTCCAAGTGCTTTTCACACTCATCATCTGTCATATCATCAGGATCAATCATTGTAATTCTATCAATTCTTTTCCCGTCCGAGCTTTCAACTTCTATGCGCCATTTCATAACTCACTCCAATTTGTGCCGAATAATGATCTGGCAACAATCTACCATGATCAAGCAACCATCCCTGCTGAAACAATTCCCAGTTCTCAATCCTATCTCTTCTCGACCACCGCCTAGGATAGGATCTAATAATAACACCCCTCCTTGTGAAATCATCAAGCTCTACTTTTTGATCAGGGTACACATGAATAACTAAATTTTCCGTTCTTAAAGTCCCCGACTTTCTAGCCATCACCCTAATTGATAATCTATTTATTTTCTTAGGATCAATTGGATTCTGAGGAGATCCAATTATAGACTCCCTTGCTTGCAAGAAGTTTAACGCTGGAGCTTTTGACTTAGACTGCAAGAAAAAGCCATCTCTAAACATTTTAAAGTTACAGCAGTCACCTATCTCAGAACTCATCACATGACCCTTATCTTCACCCCCCTCCCCTGAACTCTTTATATCAACATAATTAATAACAACCCCGTTCTTTTCGTTGCTAGTCTGAAAATGTATAGAGTCCGCGTGATTTCTCTTGCTATAAAAATAATTCAAATTGTGATTTATTTTTAGCCTATCTATAAATACCCCGCCCGTATGAACGATCAAGGCATCATTAACGACTCTTTCTATTCTCATATTCCCGCAAGACAACTCACCTTTCCTGTAGCAAACGCCAATATATGCGTCCGTTGCTTTTATTATTCTATCTCTCAAGCCATTTCTAATATCAAGCGCAATATCAGTATCATCATATTTAGCATCCTTCCTTGAAAGCTGTTTATGAGATCTTCTTTTTAACCTACCTTTCCTTACAAGCACAGCAAGCCACCTCCATCATAAATCCTTAATATTAAATTGAAACAACGAACCACTTTTTTTATTCCTCACGGCAACAGTATCCAAATAAAGACCATCCTTGCCAACCATTATTCCTGCATCACTTATTCCCCTCATGATTTCTTCGTTACCACGAATATCATCTACTGACCGAACAAAAAATCTACCTATCGTCTTTGCTCTAATATATTCACCCCAGTTATTAACTATCTTCACTGACACATCCGAAAGAGTCTCATCTCTAGGCATAACACTAACCCCTAGAATCATCTCCTTTGCTTTATTCATTGACTCATTTGAGACTTGCCAAGCTATTAGATTATGATAATCAATTGGCAGTATCGTGACGCATTGATAATTTACGTTGTCTACTATAGCAACAAAGCACTGGTAATCTTCCTCGCTATAAAAAACATAATGCTCTCTGTTTGAATTCGGCTCCACACCTATTGTTACAATATCCCCACAAGAGAACATACCCACAAGCTTATCAGGGCGCATATTTAGCCTTCCCCGTACCCGTTTCATAGCATGAATTGAGAACCATAGTTTCACGGATGGTCTGACTCATCAAGATAATCATCCAAGTCTTTGTATTCTTGTTTTTTCATTAGCTCGTATTCTACTTCTGGCAACTCCCGAAGCTTTGAATAGTCCTTATTCTCAACAACAACCACGTCCATTTTGTTATCTTTTATTCTCGTGAAATCCATTATTTTAAACTCCTTTATAATCAGTAGGTTAGTTATCATCCCACACGGGCGGGATAACTGTAAATCATCTCCCGTTATCTGGTAGCAATATTTGCACGGGATCTATACTTGTTATCGTCGTGTCATGCTCAATCTTCTCAACATATCCTCTTTTCCTCCCCTTCGTTTTTAGAAAGAAAATGATTGCTGTTATATTCCCCTCACCCACGGCACTTAGCAAGGCTGTCTCGACATTATCAATGTTTGACTCTTCTGCGTCTTTTAATGCTCTAGCAAACTTCTTGCTACTTTTTTTGATTCTATAAAAATGCGCCCTAGAAACTCCCACAGCCTTACAGGTAGCACTCACGTTACACCCCTTGGTCTTATATACCGCTATTACTTTCTCCTTCCTAAACTTCACCACAGCTCCTCCAATCAAATATATAGGCATTATGCCCTTTTTGTCTTATTTCGTCTCTTTTGACTCTTTTGACTCTCTTTTAGCTAAATAAAAACAATTTACCCCCCCCTAGCCTGTATTTAAAATACAGGCTAGGCAAGCAAGATCTAAGCCCTCTCTCTACTTTTGCTTTTAACTGGATTCCATAAGTTGTTTATCACGATAGAATCCCCACCAATGTCAACTATTTCTTTCTTCACTTTTTTCTCGTAAGTCTTGCGGTATTTATGCTGGCTACTATGCTCTCCATATTTCCCCCTGTAGATCCTCACATCAAGAGTTCTCACTGGTATACCTACGGCAATAGAAGCATCAATCCTTGATCTAAAACAAGCCCACTGACCAACTTGATAATGCTGGTCTTTAGTGGGTAGCAATATTCTTACTTCCTTGTTGATACGAAAGCCCCCATGTAAGCAAGATCCTTATCTAATTGATCAGGGAAACTTAAAGCCCCGTGTGATTTATGAAGAGCCAATGCTTTCGCTTTATTCCTTGCAAGTTTTGAGTACCATAAAATATAAGGCTCGATCTTGTCTCTCAATGTATAAACCATTCTGCATTCCTTGCTATTCATATCTGAATACACACTTATATGCGTTCTACAGACACTAGCCATATCTGCTTGTAGGTCGATTAGTGAACCCAATTGAATGTACTTGTTGTCATCCGTCTTCTTTCCTGCTGATGCCATCCCAGCAACCATAAAAATAAACACTATAATTAAAATCTTTTTCACGTCGTTCTCCTTTCATTTAGTTAAAATCAATCTTCTTTCCTTTCTTGGTGCAATCATAGAATTCTGCACCTTGCTTTTTTCCATTTGTGCATTTCTGCCTGTTTTCATGCCTCAAATAAAACTTACTAACTTCCTCCGCGTTTCTTGCTTTATAGTAACCATAGAGGTCAATTGCTTGCTCTTTTGACCACTCTAAAGGTCTTGCTGTCGCACACTGAACAAAACCAATCACAACTATCACTGCAAACACCTTAATCACATCCATTACTCCTTTTCTCAGTATAAAAACTTAGACCTAGCCTTTCCTGTTTTTCCTCTAGGTACTATGACTATCTTTTCTCTTTTAACTTTTCCCGTCACCTTTGCCAACTTTTCAAATGCATCACTTGCTTTTTTTGCCGACACTATCACTTTCTTTTTTAACACCCTTCTTGATTTTTCCTTTTTTTCATTCTGGATTCTTGTAAGTATTCTTGGACTCTCTACCAATAAATCCTCTCTTGGCGCATAAGCAAAGAACAGAACCGCAAACTTACTTTTTTTCTCTATCCCGAACTTCTTTCTAATAGACCTTATATGACAATAAACACTGTATTGCTCTATTCCCATTTCCCTGCCAATTTCTTTGACAGTATCTCCGTGAGCTATCCTACCAAGGATGAAATACTGCCTCCCCGTCATCATCTCAAAAGGCTCAGGTGCTTTTGGGTACAAATCCTTGCTCTCACTATCGCTTCTCATTTTCCTCTCCTCTTTTCTGTCTCGCTATTATTGGCCTGTCTAATTACAATATTAAAGAAACCTCATTAATAGACATATAAAGAACCCGTCTAATAAAGTGTTAGCAAGAACCTACGCGGTTCTATCGCGTATTATCACAGCACCAAGTAATAACGCCTCAAATGCTTCTGGCTTGCCTCTATGCCAGTTTATTAAAGTACGTTCCTTAATACCTGTGATGAATTCTAATTCTTTGAGGCTGGATAACCCAGCCTCTTTGCATTGTTCCGATGGTTTCATGCTTGCCCTATAACAATATGGTAATCAGTTCCTTTGTCGTTAATATATTTACAGTCTTCAAGCTCTTTATACTCAACTGAACCTTCTGCATCAGAATTAACTTCAAATCTCCAATTTGTTACTCTTCTGATGTTGTCATTGTCGATATTCTTAATATCTTCCAACTGCTTACCCTTCAATGAAACAAACATTGGATAGTTTTCATCAGCAAAGACTTGAACCAAAACATCTACTGCATTTTCTAAGTCTTTGCTTGTTAAGTTTCTATTTAATCTGTCCATTTTATTTACCTTTTTAGTTTCTCGCTTTGGGCTAATTCCCTAGCTGATGTAAACATAATACTGTAATATTTGCAGTTTGTCTAGTGTTAATTGCAATATTTGCAGTTTATTTGTAAATAATGCTAACAACTAGTGAAAATTGAGCGGTTAAGCAGGGTTTCTTTCTCATAAATCATCATGCGCCAATTTAACTGAAGGTTATATTCCTATGTGCCATCTTTACGCATTGCCTTAATAAATTGTTTTACTTCTTTAAACTCTTTATCAGTTAATGATAATTCGCGCCTTTTTCGTCCCTTCTTAATTTCGCGGTCACGTCTTTGGTCAGTCTTTTGTTTTGGTGTTAATGGCATATTCTCTTAACTCATATTTGAACTTTAAATGTTCTTTTATTTCTTCTTCGTTTGGCTGGTACTTATTGCCAAAGCTATCGATAAAAAACTCCCATGTACATCTCCATTTTGAGAGGTACTGAATTCTAGTAATTTCCATATTAAGAAATCTTAGACAATTCTCTTTTAGCTACTGAGTTTGCAGTTTTTTCAGAAGAGTAGTTTCTTAGAAAAGCCATGTTCATTTCATTATTGTAAGTAACTTTAACTCTATATGCCTTGTCTCCGTAACCGTCTGTAATAGTAGTTACTGTTGCTTTATGTGATCCGTTAGTTAATGTCATTTTGTAATCCTTGTTAGTTAGCATCTCTGTGTATGAGTTTTATTATATAGAGTTTCCGGAAACTGTCAAGGATTAATCAATAAAAAATCTAAAACAAACGAAATATAACAAGACATTTTAAAATGACTTGCGTACTCAGCTATTCTTTTTCTCAATCTTCCGTTAATAAACGCAAGCATTAAATTCTGGGCTATGTATCTGCAGATGGCTTGATAAATTCTTTGGCGTGTTCCCTAAATTTTCTAGCTGATCTTTTTGCTTCTAATTCTGAGCCGTATCTTTCTCCAACTGCTTTGCTATTCAATGTCCCAATCCATGACCGCTTAAAATCTTTATCGTGCAATAGTTTGCATCCGACCCATTCAGCGTTTGCAAACTTTGTTGCTCGTT
>Ga0256834_1000257_pt1 | contig 38676 bp, 34 predicted proteins | sample 4281140metaG_FD_190536 | JGI IMG/M metagenome (GOLD analysis project Ga0256834, IMG submission 190536) | Hydrothermal vent microbial communities from East Pacific Rise, Pacific Ocean - 4281-140 | ecosystem: Environmental > Aquatic > Marine > Hydrothermal vents | place: Pacific Ocean: East...
TGATTACACTCCCAAATACAAGGTGAAAACAAAAAAACCGAATAATCAAAAAACAAATCAGGCTTTTTTTTATGAATTTTTAAGAAAGTAGTCTACTTCTGAAAGTGCCTAAATAGAATTCAGATTTATACAAAAATAAATACCTTATTATCAATAATAGTAATATTGGTATAATAGCAACATTAAATACTTGAATTTTAAAGCCCCATAAGACTACTGTTAAAGTCAAAAGAATGAGTAGTAGCAAAATGTACTTTTTCACCAAATTTGGGAGTTTCTTTTTTAGTAAAGAAAAAGCTACAAACAAATTTGGTGCAAAAGCCCAAAGTATATTATAGTTTCCTTTAGTTGTAGAATGGTCGGTTGCAAACCATAATAATAATATAACGACTCCAATTAAACCTGTAATAAAAAACAGGGTAAAATCTAACCATTTACTACGCCTTTTATTTTTATAGTCTTTAAAAGTAACCCAAAACACCAATAGAGCAACTAATGTAAACACCACTAATGGCGTTAAGAAATTTGATTTAATTTCTTTTGGTGTTGATGTAAATAGCGTTTGTGTCTTTTTAACGGTAGGGATATTATTTATGGTACTTTCTGCAAAAGCTAAGAAAATATTATCTGGTAAGAATAAATATTCTTGAGTTGTTGCTTTTCTATCTATAACAGAGCCTAAAGCCAAATCAATACCAAAAGTACCCCAAACATGTTTATGTGAATATTGATGAATCAAATCACGTAGCGTATCTTCCTTGTCTTTTGTGAAATTATTATCGAAAATTACATGCTCTCCTAAAACCTTTTGAGTAACTACTTGTAACTTTGTTGCACAGTTATCATAAAAGAAATCATAGATATATGATTTATTTTCTGGCTTTGCATTATTTTCTAAAAAGTCAAAAAATAATTGTTTTTCAGCTGTAGAGAGATTTAATTGTTGCTCTCTAATGGTTCTGTTTTCTTCAATATAATTTCTTAAAAAATAATGGAAAGGATAGGTCGCAAGATCATAGGGTAGTCTGCCTTGAGCAAATTTTACGTAAAAATTTGGTGTTTCAAAATTATAAACTCCATAATTGTAGACTTGGTCTAGACCTAGAGTTTTATCTTTAACTCTGAAAGCACTGTGACCAAAAGCATCATTCAATTCATTTCCAGGGTCAATGGTTATCACACTTACCTCTGCCATATCAGATAGCATTATTTGCTGTGCAAAACTATTTAGTGAGAGTATTAAAAGAATATTAAATATAATTTGTTTCAAAGTCAAAATTTAATGGTTAATATTTAATTCTTTTTGATAAAAATTTGTCACACTCAATTTCCTATCCTTTGGAGAGGGTTCTATCTAAAATGACTAACATCTACTTTTATTGAAAATACATTAGAAAATAAAGTGCCACTTGCACCACCAATATTTGTTAAAGCATAATCTATTTGAATACCTTTATAGTTAAAACCCACGCCAAAATTAGGCTCTAGCGATAATGATTTGTTATTGTCGAAATCTATTTGGTTTTGAAAATTATTAACACCTCCTCTTAAATAAACTAGATTGTTATAATCTAACTGAAAGCCAAAAGCAGGACTAATACTCACAAAAGAACTAGAAATAATATCATTTGTTTGAGCAAAACGCATATTTAAATCTAAGGCTGTTAGTAAATTAAAATCTTTTGAAATTTTAAATTTCCTTGCTATACCCAATTGAGCTTTTGGCTTAGTAATTTCTATTTTTTCTGGAGTTACTGTTGGTATGATTTCATCATCATTATCAGGGTTGCCGTCATTTAAAATATTTTGATTGAGGTTCTCATATATGGTAGTAATGTCATTTAATTTATCATCATCAAAAGACCAAGCATTAAATGTGGTGGTAATGTCACGAACCATCAATCCGAATTTCCAATCACCACGTTGAAATTGAAGTCCAGCATCTAAGCCAAAACCAATAGATGAGGCAAAACCTCCTATTTTTCTACGTACAACCTTTGCATTAACACCAACACTTAAATTTTTTACAATTAATTTTTTTGCATAAGCTACATTTACTGCCCAGTCAGCAGCAGAAAACAGACTGACTCTATCATAATTTATTTGTCCGTCTTGTATCAATTGCGTGGTGTTTAAAATATCATCAACACCAAAACGCATAATAGAGATTGCCACAGTACTTTCATTAGTAATAGGCTTTGCAAAACCAATATAATCATAATTGGCTATGCCCTGAAAATATTCAGAATGCATTAATGAGCCTTGATAATCTTCTAAACCTACTAAGCCAGCAGGATTCCAATAAATAGAATTCACATCATTGCTGAAAGCTGTCACTGCATTACCCATACCAAAAGCAGCTGCATCAACACCAATATTTAAAAACTCATTAGAAAAGCTTCTTATGGTTTGTGCAACGGATAGTTGCGAGATAATAATGAGAAATAGAAAATATTTTTTCAAGTTGTTTTTTTAGTATTTTACAAATATCTGTATTTATAATTTAATACGATATATTTTGATGAGGTTTTGTAACTTGAGGTAGGTTTGATCGAAAAGAATTCCTCTAGATTTCCGATTCACCTCTCCTTGGGCGAGGTCGAAACTGCCTTTTTGCAGTTTTGGGTGAGGTAAACACTAAATTTTGGTTTTTGACCCTAAGGGCAAAGCTTGTGCCTAGCTTGACTGGGTATGAAACCAGAGAAACGCCCCTGTGGCTTGTCACACCTTCATGTAGCCATTTCGGCGGACGAAGGCCTCGGGGATAGTTGTTTCAAGAAATTTTTTATTTTGAAAACTAATTTTTACATTTGAATACATATAAAATATAAATATGGCAAAATATCATTTAGCACAGGTCAATATTGCTTTGGCAAAAGAAGAAATGGATAAAAAACTAATGGAAGGTTTTGTTTCTCGTTTAGATGAAATTAATGAAAAGGCAGATGATGCAAAAGGTTTTGTTTGGCGTTTACAGACTGAAGATGGAGATTCGACAGCAATAAGAGTTTTTGACAAACCTTTACTTTTGGTCAATATGAGTGTATGGGAAAGTATAGATACGCTTAAGGATTTTGTTTATGCTTCTGCACATGTTGAATTAATTAGAGATAGACAAGCTTGGTTTCATAAAGTAGTTGAAGCACATCAAGCTTTATGGTGGATACCTGCTGGACATATTCCAACAACTAAAGAGGCTAAAGAAAAATTAGAATACATTCAAAAACACAGATCAACAGTTGAAGCTTTCCATTTTGGAAAGCCTTTTTCTATGCCTGAATAATTCGGGCTAAACCTATTTTTGATGTGTTATAAATTTTAGAATTCTATGTTCACACCACGTATTTTGTTTGGAGTTAAGAGATGATCCGAAACCTACATGACCTCCATATTTTGTTGCTTCAAGAAAGAAGGATGTATTAGCTTTAGCTTCTTCAAAAGGATAGGAATCTGCACTAAAAAAAGGATCATCTAAAGAAGTAATCAATAATGTTGGAGTTTTAATATTTGGCAAATACTGCTTGCAACTTGATGTAGCATAATAATCATCTGCATCTTTAAACCCATGAGCTGGTGCTGTATAAAAATTATCAAAATCTTTGAAGTTTTTGATCGCTAGAATTACTTCTTTAGTGATAAAAGAATTAGGAAATTTTTCTAATTTTTCAAATGATTTCTTTTTTAATGTCTTTAAAAACCGATTTAGATACAACCAATTGCTCAGTAGCTCCATTTGTTCAGAGGAATCTTTTAAAGAACAGGGGACAGAAACTCCAACAGCCGATTTTATTTTAGGAGATACTTTATCCTCACCCATATATTTTAAGGTCAAATTCCCGCCAAGACTATAACCAACTATATGTACTTCATTATAGTTATATTGATTGGAAACATGTTTTATAACAGCCTCTAAATCTTCAGTTTTACCGCTATGGTATGAGCTTAATAATCTGTTTTGCTCACCGCTACAACCTCTTAAGTTTATAGCAATAACATCAAAATGGTGTTGATTAAGCACTTGGGTCAGTGATAAGATGTATGAAGACTCAGAACTACCTTCTAACCCATGAATTGCAATAACAAGTTTTTCGGAATTTACAGAAGAAACATCTAAATCAATAAAATCACCATCAGCCAATTCTAAGCGTTCTCTTTTAAAGTTATTGTCAACTTCATGAAACAGAGCTCTGTAACTGGTGTTGAAATGACAATTTTTAAATAAAAATGAAGGTTGATAAGTTGAATTTTTAAGTACAGGCATATTTCAGTATTCAATATTCAGTTGGCAGTATTCAGTCATATCCTTCAAATTTATGTTGTTTAATTGAAATTTATATTTTGGTTATTATTTTTATGTTCAGACTAAATAAATAATTATTTACTAAACTTACCTAACTAATGTAATGATAGTTTATTGAAATATTCTTTTAAAATTTCTAATGCATAATGGCTGGCTATTTCTTTAGCAAATTTAGGAAAGTCAATATGTGCATTGTCATTTGCCTTGTCAGAAATAATACGAAGTATTGAAAAAGGGATGTTATATTCAAAACAGACTTGAGCAACAGCAGCACCTTCCATTTCTACACAAGAAATTGTAGGTAATTCATGAGTCAATTTATTGGCAATATGATTTTCAGAAATAAACTGATCGGCACTTGCAATATCACTTAATATTACTTTAGGGTGCTTAATTCCAAAGGATTGAGCAATTTTAGCATCTATTTTTTTAGGGTATGAATTTATAAAGACTTGTGTGGCTTTGTATAGGTTGTCTCGATGAAGTGTAGATGTTTCAAAATAGGTTTTACCAAGTAAAGGCACTTCAAATTTTTGATATAGCGGACTAGCATCCATATCATGTTGATATAGGTTTTTTCCAATAACAATATCACCTATATTTAAATCACTTGAGACAGCACCTGCAACTCCTGTGAAAATAATTTCGTCAATAGTATAATCATTAATAAGTTGTGTTACAGTAGTGGCTGAAGCAACTTTTCCCCAACGTGAAAATACTAAGACAACTTCAGTATTAAAAAGCTTTCCTTTATAATACTTACGCATTCCTTTAATAATAGTTGTTGACTCTTGTAGATTTTCTATTAAAGTTTGCATTTCTTCTTGCATGGCACTAATAATCCCTATCATGTTTTATGTTGTTGCTATTTTTTATTTTCGCCTACTGTCTACCTAACAATAACGCCGTCTTTCATTTCTAATTTCCGATCAGCCATGTCTGCCAGTTCCGTATTGTGAGTCACAATTACAAAAGTTTGATTGAATTCATCTCTTAATTTGAAAAATAATTCATGTAAGTTTTTTGCAGAAGTAGTGTCTAAATTTCCACTTGGTTCATCAGCAAATATAACTTTAGGTTTATTGATTAAAGCTCTGGCAACTGCGACACGTTGTTGTTCTCCTCCAGAAAGCTCGTTAGGTTTGTGTTTGGTTCTGTCAGATAAACCTAAAAAAGCTAATATTTTTTCAGCTTCTAATTCAACCTCTTTTTTTGGCTTGTTAGCAATAAAAGCAGGAATACATACGTTTTCTAAAGCGGTAAATTCAGGTAATAATTGATGGAATTGAAATATAAAACCAATATGCTTATTTCTGAATTTAGACAAAGCTTTGTCATTAAGTTGTAATACGTTTTGTTGTTGTACGTTTAAGGTAGCATCATTAGTGTTACTAGGCTTGTCTAAAGTACCTAGAATTTGTAGTAAAGTGGTTTTTCCAGCCCCTGAAGGTCCTACAATGGCCACAACTTCACCTTGTTTTATATGTAAATCTACACCTTTTAGGACTTCTAAATCTCCGTAATATTTATGTAAGTTTTTTGCAATAATCATAGTCTAAAATAATTGTGTGAATTTACATAATTATCTTTTAACTGAAAATAATACCAATTTAAATATTTGATGTCGTAAAATAAAACAGCTATTATTTTTTGCAAGATTGAGACAAAATATTTTAGCCTAGCCATAGTTACGGTACACTATTTTAACGATAATATTGTGAAAAGAAACTGTTTTATACGGCATTATATGTTTAAATTGGTGTAATTCCTTTAGGCTTTGTTTCTGAAGTTCTAATTTTACCTCTACGAAGGGAAAGAGAAAATTTTTTAAAGTTTTGAGTGTGATAAAATAATAGAATTTCGTTTCATGAAACTTTCTATTTACAACCAAGTTTTAATTTTATTGTAATCTAGGTAATAAATGAATTTAATAGAAAAATTGTTTGTTATTGATTCTTTAAAAAGATTATCTAAGTTTTTATTGAAGCTTAAGTGTGATAAGTCATCTTTCTTGAAAACGGCATTTCTATAAAAAGCCACCAATTGACTTCCTGGAGCAAACTCCCATGAATAGCTCAAGTCTAAATTCCAGATATTATAATTAATGTCGTGATTACCTGTATATGAATGATTATCTAGTGTGCCTTGACTATTCAAGTCAAAAAAGTTGGTGCTGTATTGTACAGGAGACCAATAATGCCTAAATGATAATGATAGAGCAGATTTTATGGTAAAACTTAACTTGCCAGATAAAGAATTGGTAATTGTTTTGACTGCTCTATTTCCGAAAATAATAGCATCTGTATCTAATTTTTTAACCCATCCTTTCTCGTTGTTTAATTTTGAATACTCAAATCTATAAATTAACTGAAATTTATCAGTAAACTGAAAACGAGGGGAAACCCTTAGGTAAACATAATTTTCATTTGAATTTGCTCTTTTTCCAGCAATGGTACGAATGTCAATAGCGAATTTTTTTCTGTAGTCTGTAGAAAGCCATGCAGTTCCTTCAAAAACTCCTTTTTGTGTAAAAAAACGCCCAGTTACTCTTGGTTTAAAATAATCGAATTGATTACCAATATTTGTTTTTATTTCTCCTCCAAATGCAAATCTGTTTTTTGTCATTAAAAATGCATTAAGTTCAAATTCATTACCTAAATATTCATTATTGCTATTTAAATACTCGAGTTCTCCAAATAAGTTTACTCTAATTCTATTAAATTTTTTAGTGGGTTTGAAAATTTGATAAGATGCATTAGCAAAATAATTAGCATGATTATTTCTACGTTGAAAACCTAAATCTTTAATATCATAGTTGTCATCATTTCTAAAGTGGGCAATGCTGTATTGAAAATTTCCAAATATTTTTGATAAATGTATATAACCAGAATATCCATCAGTGGTTGTTCCATCTTCTCTTACATTACTCATTTTTAAATTACCCCTAACTTTGTATTTATTCTTTTTATCAGATATATCAAATATTAAACCTGTAACATTGGCATCTCTAAAATTTCCATTTCTGGTAACATTGGTATTGATAAGACTTATAGATGAATTTTTATTGAATTGTTGATCTACCACCAATACATTGTAGTTTGCTAAGGGTTCAGTAACCTCTTTTCGAGTATAGATTGAATCTTTACCCGTAATTGTACTTTTAGTACCTGTAATTGTAGCATAAGTTTTTTCTGTAATGGCATTAAAAAAACCTATGCCTAATCCTTTTTTTGTTCTGCCTGATACTTTTACGGCATTGAGCATGTTTACTTTGCTAGGGTTTTCAATAACTTCTTCACCATCAGTTAAATTACCTTTAACAGATCTACTTCCAACAGGCCTATTACCTATTCTACGTGAATAAAATAAATGCCCTTTGTTGAAAAGTTCAGTTCCTTCAGTAAAAAAAGCACGTTGTTCATCGTAACGTTGCTCAAATGGTCCAAGATTTAAAACTAAGTTGTCAAATGCTGTCTGTCCAAAATCAGGAATTAATGTGGCATCTAAGGTAAAGCTCTCGCTTATTCCATATTTGATATCTAACCCAATGCTTTTGTCAAAAATAGAATTCCTACCTGCTACAGAATATGATGCTGATGCATAAGGTGAAAAACTAAGGCGAACAGGAGGTTTGATGTTTTTAAGCCCAGTTAGTATTCCAGCGTATTGCGTGTAATTCCCTATTTCTGGATTGATATAATTCCATGAATAGAATTCGTTTAAATAATTAATTTTTCTATAAAAATTTATACCCCAAGTTTCAACATTGGTAGAAAATCTTAAGGCTGAATAAGGTATTTTAACTTCTATAACCCATCCGTTATCATTAAATTTTATCTTGCTATACCAAACAGCACTCCATTTATAGTCTTCTCTACCAGAGGATACTTTTGCATCAGCCTGAACACCAGTGCTTAATATGAAAAATTCCGTATCATTTTGCCCATCATTATTCGGATTGAGACTAATCAGAAAAAAATCTACAATTCCAATTTTATCTCTTTCAGCAAATTGTTTAGGTATTTTATTAGGAGTGTCATCATAGAGTGTAGCTCCAAAATAAATAGCTTCATCATCATAAGCTACTTTTACTGTTGTTTTTTTATTATCTAGTTCTGGTCCACCACTTTCAGGCTCATACAAGAAGAAATCTTTTGCCGTGTTGGTGTTTTGCCAAAAATCTTCATCAAGAACACCGTCAATTATTGGTGCTTTATCAATTTTTAAAGCTTTAATTTCTTTTGGTGTTTGTTGAGAGAAAAGTATTGTATTTATAAAGAGTAAGAAAAGTAATGAAAAATACTTCATTTATATATGGGTTAGTGTGTAGCTATTTAATTGTACGAAAGTAAAGTATTTAATTGAAAATTGATAAATATCAAAGAATATTAACATTTCTAAAATTTAATGTGAAGTTTATTTAAAAAGGAGTTCAGATTGTCAACTAGTTTGTTATTTTTGTAGCATATATTTTCAAATTTATCAAGAATGAACTTACACGAATATCAAGGAAAAGAAATATTAAATAGTTTTGGAGTTAGAATTCAAAGAGGTAGAATAGCACATAGCCATAAAGAAGCTGTAGATGTTGCAAAACAATTAGCGATAGAAACTGGTACGGGTTGGTGGGTAATTAAAGCTCAAGTACATGCTGGAGGTCGCGGTAAAGGAGGTGGTGTTAAGCTAGCAAAAAACTTAGGTGAAGTTGAGTCTATTTCTCAAAGTATTATTGGGATGATGTTGAAAACACCTCAAACACCACCAGAAGGAAAAAAAGTACATCAAGTTTTAATTGCCGAAGATGTTTATTATCCAGGAGATAATGAGCCTGAAGAATATTACATGTCTGTTTTATTGAATAGAGCCACAGGTAAAAATATGATTATGTATTCTACTGAAGGAGGGATGGATATTGAAACAGTTGCAGAAGAAACTCCACATTTAATATATACTGAAGAAATTGATCCTGCTGTAGGGTTGTTAGGTTTTCAGGCACGTAAAATTGCATTCAATTTAGGCTTGTCTGGAGGTGCATTGAAAGAAATGATAAAATTTGTTTCTGCTCTATATACAGCATTTGTAAAATCTGATTCAACTATGTTTGAAATCAATCCAGTATTAAAAACCTCTGATGACAAAATTTTAGCAGTTGACGCTAAAGTATCTATAGATGATAATGCATTGTATAGACATAAAGATTATGCAGAAATGCGTGATTTACGTGAAGAGAACCCTATTGAGGTTGAGGCTAGAGCTGCTGGATTAAATTATGTCGATCTTGATGGAAATGTAGGCTGTATGGTGAATGGAGCAGGATTAGCAATGGCTACAATGGATTTGATTAAGCAAGCGGGTGGTGAACCTGCTAACTTTTTAGATGTTGGAGGTACTGCTGATGCAAAAAGAGTGGAGATGGCATTTAGAATTATCTTAAAAGATAAGAATGTGAAAGCGATTCTAGTAAATATCTTTGGTGGTATTGTACGTTGTGATAGAGTTGCTCAAGGAGTTGTAGATGCTTATACTAATATGGGAGATGCAATCAATGTACCAATTATTGTACGTTTACAAGGTACCAATGCTAAAGAGGCTAAAGAATTGATAGACAATAGTGGTATGGAAATTATTTCTGCTACAGAATTTAAAGAAGCTGCCGATAAAGTACAGGAAGTATTGGCTTAATCTAAAAGAACTCCCCTAGGCTTTGCTTTGGGGTTTCCGATTCACCTCTTCTTCGGAGAGGTTGTAACTGCGAAAAAGCAGTTGCGGGTGAGGCAAAATACTACCCCTAACCCTCCAAAGGAAGAGGAGTTAGAGTGAATAATTGCCCCTTATTATGCTTCGTAATGATGCATAATTAGCTATTAAAATAACTTTTATGAAACCGATAATACATTCAAAAATAATACTATTTTGTATGTTGTTATCGGTTTCTTGTTTGAGAGCTCAAGATACGCTGGTTTATGCAAATCCTTCTGAGGTTGGCTTAGATTCAACATATATTTATACCAAAGTAGATTCTATAATGACTTTAGGTATTCAAAAAAATGCTTTTCCAGGAGCTCAAATTTTAGTAGCAAAGGATGGTAAAATTGTTTTTCATCAATCTTATGGTTTTCATACCTACGATAGTATACAAAAAGTAAGCTTAGATGATATTTATGACTTAGCATCAGTTACTAAAATATTGGGAGCCTTGCCAGCTTTAATGAAATTGGTTGATGAAGGAAAAATTGATTTAGATCAACCTTTTAGTGAGTATTGGAAAAGATGGGCTAAGATAAATGATAAGAAAGAGTTGACTTTACGTGAGATTTTAGCTCATCAAGCAGGACTAGAACCTTACATCGTTTTTTTGAATAAAGTTACAACTAAGAATGGAAAAATAAAGAAACGATTTATAAAAAACAAAGCTAAGAGAGGTTTTACAAATCAAGTTTATAACAATCTATATGTAAAGAATAAGTTTAATAGAAAAATGTATCGTATAATTGACAGATCAAAAGTTTCTAGTGAAAAAATATATAAATATTCTGGATTAACTTTTTTAATTTTCCCTGAATTAGTTTCACAATTAACAGGTCAATCTTTTACTACATATCTCCAAGAAAATTTTTACAAACCCTTAGGAGCAAATACTTTGGGTTATTTACCAAAAACTAAAAATTTCAAAAACAAAATAGTTCCAACAGAATTAGATACCCTATTTAGAAAATCATTAACTAAGGCGTGGGTTCATGATGAAAATGCTTCATTATTAGGCGGTATTTCTGGCAATGCAGGTCTATTTGGCACTGCAACTGATTTAGCTAAAATAATGCAGATGTATCAAAATTATGGGGTTTATGGAGGTAAGCGTTATTTTTCTGAAGCCACCTTGAAAGAGTTTACTAAAATACAATATCCAGAAAATGAAAATAGGAGAGGGCTAGGTTTTGACAAACCATTAATAGGCAATGATACCTTGCCGTTAAAAGATGCATATCCTGCTCCAGAAGTAAGTTTAGAAAGTTTTGGACATGCAGGGTTTACAGGTGCTTTTGTTTGGGCAGATCCCAAAGAGAAATTAGTGTTTATCTTTTTATCCAATAGAGTTTATCCTACTAGAAAAAATAGAAATTTGTATACATTGAATATTCGAGGTGCTTTACAGCAAGTTTTTTATCACGGAAATTTAAAAAATCATTAAGTTAATCGTAAATCAAATACTTGAATCTTGTTTTTTTAAATAATTCAATGCCGGTTTGCCAAGTACTTCTTATTTCATCAGCGTTCATGCCACTTTCAATCTGTTGACGTAGCTTTTTAGTACCTGCATGTGCTGTGAATGTAGCTTGAAAAAACTCTTTGCCTTTAGGTGTGTTTTTATAAGCACCAATTAGCCAGTCTAACTTAATTGTATTTAAATTTTTACTTGTCCTTAAATCTAATCCATTACATAATTTATCTTTTTGTTTGGGGTATTTTGCTCCTACATTCGCATGTGGAGTATAGGAGAAAGAATATGTTTTTTTATCTAGATAAGGGGCTCCAAATATTTGAAATTGTATTTCGGTACCTCTACCTGCGTTGATGCTAGTGCCTTCAAATAAGCCAAGGCTAGGGTAAAGGTTAATAGCTTTGTCATTTGGTAGGTTTGGTGATGGTTTTATCGGTAGGCTGTATAAAGTTTGATGTGTATAATTTTTTAAGGGCATTACAGTTAAATTACATTGTTTACCTTTTTTCAACCACTTTTCACCATTGATCATTTTTGCATATTCGCCAATGGTCATCCCATAAACTATAGGTACAGGGTGCATTCCTAAAAAACTTTGATGTTTAGTTTCTAAAATAGGACCATCAATATAATGGGCATTTGGGTTAGGTCTATCAATTACAATTAAAGGAATGTTATTTTCAGCACAAGCTTCCATAATATAATGCAGGGTAGAGATGTAGGTGTAAAATCTAACACCAACATCTTGAATATCAAAAATAAGCACATCAAGACCTTGCAATTGAGTTAGGGTAGGTTTTTTATTTTTACCATGTAATGATAATATTGGAAGTCCAGTTTTTAAGTCTTTACTGTCTGCAACTTTCTCTCCCGCATCTGCTTTTCCTCTGAAGCCATGCTCAGGTGAAAACACTTTTTTTACATCAATTTTTAATGAAATTAAGGTGTCAATTAGATGTGTGAAACCATTATTTTTGTTTTTTACCACACTGGTTTGATTCCCGACAACACCTACAACTTTACCTTTAATTAAATGTAGATAATTATCTGGGTAAGAAATTATTAATTCTGTATTTAAATTCGCATATGACAGGCTGTCATGTGTTAAATTTTGACTAATTTCGGTATTTTTGAGTTTGGTTTTATTAGCAGGTTTATCAGAACAGGAAATGAATCCGAAAACAGAAATAAAAACCCAAAAGAAATATGTATTTTTGAAATTGAAATAGATCATAGAAATTGAATTACGAATTATTTTTAGCTAAAAGAATTATTACTGGTAAACAGTATAAAAGTAGTATATCTTCATCAATAATAAAAATTGCAATTACAGCAATTGCATTAGGTATTATTATCATGTTGATTTCTATTGCATCAGTAGTTGGGTTACAAAAGAAAATAAAAGAAAAAATTTCTGGTTTTAATGGACATATTCAGATTTCTAATTTTGAAGATAATAATTCACAAATTACAGTAAGTCCAATTTCAATACATCAAGATTTTTATCCGAACTTCAAAGCTGTTGATGGTGTAAAGAATATCCAATCTTTTGCTACTAAGGCAGGCATTATTAGAACTGAGACTGATTTCGAGGGCGTTATTTACAAAGGTGTTCATACAGATTACAATTGGTCATTCTTCAAATCGTATTTAATAGAAGGTGATTTGTTAAAAATTACAGATAAAAGGAATGATAATGTATTGATTTCTAAGCTTACAGCAAACAGATTGGGTTTGAAATTAAAAGATAAATTCAACCTGTTTTTTATGAAAGAAAATGGGTCAGCACCTAATCTTAGAGTGTTTACGGTTGTTGGTATTTATAATTCAGGCTTTAAAGACTTTGATGAAAACTATGTGATAGGTGATATTAAACATGTGCAGCGTCTAAATAAATGGAAATCAGACCAAATTGGAGGCTTTGAAGTTTTATTAGATAATTTTGATGAGCTAGAAGAAAAAGGAAACGAAATCTATCAACATGTAGGGTCTACGCTAAATGCACAAACGATTGCTGAAAAACATGCAGCTATTTTTGAATGGCTAGCATTACTAAATACCAATATCATTGTTATTATAGCTATTATGATTTTAATTTCTGGCATCAATATGATTACTGCTTTATTGGTGTTAATTTTAGAGCGGACTCAAATGATTGGTATACTAAAATCATTAGGGAGTTCTAATTGGAGTATCCGTAAAGTGTTTTTATACAATGCAGTTTATTTAATAACTAAAGGCTTGTTGTGGGGAAATTTCATCGGTTTAGGCTTGTTATTTATGCAGAAATATTTTGGTGTAATTCAATTAAATCCTGAAAATTATTATGTGAGCGAAGCCCCTGTATATATAAGCTTAGGGCACGTTTTGCTATTAAACCTTGGTACATTGATTTTATGTTTGTTGATGTTGTTAATTCCTTCGTATTTAGTAAGTAAAATAAGTCCTGTAAAAGCAATAAAATTTGCTTAAATTTGCAATTGATTTGAAGTGGTAATCTCTCTTGAAGTGTTGAGAGTAATAGTTTTTCTAATACATAAAGTGGGTTTAAATAGATAAAAAATAAATAAATATATAGAATGAAATACGATATCATCATCATAGGTAGCGGTCCAGGAGGCTATGTGACTGCGATTAGAGCGTCTCAATTAGGTTTTAAAGTAGCTGTTGTAGAAAAGGAAAATTTAGGTGGAATTTGCTTAAATTGGGGTTGTATTCCTACCAAGGCATTATTAAAATCTGCTCAAGTGTATGATTATTTAAAGCATGTTGATGCGTACGGATTAAAAGCCAAAGAAATTGATAAAGATTTTTCTGCAGTAATACAACGTAGTCGTAATGTGGCAAATGGAATGAGCAAAGGTGTTCAGTTTTTGATGAAAAAAAATAAAATTGATGTTATTGACGGATTTGGTAAAGTAAAACCTGGTAAAAAAGTTGAGGTTACCGATGCTAAAGATAAAACCACTGAATATTCTGCAGATCATATTATTATAGCAACTGGTGCTCGTTCTCGTCAATTGCCATTTTTACCTATTGATGGTAAAAAGGTAATTGGTTATCGTGAAGCAATGACTTTGCCAAAACAGCCTAAAAAGATGATTGTTGTTGGTTCTGGAGCTATTGGTGTTGAATTTGCTCATTTTTATAATTCAATGGGAACAGACGTTACAATTGTTGAGTTTTTACCAAACATAGTACCTTTAGAAGATATTGAGGTTTCAAAACAATTTGAGCGTTCATTTAAAAAGTCTGGTATTAAAGTAATGACAGAGTCTAGTGTTACTTCAGTAGACACTTCTGGTAAAGGTGTGAAAGCTAATGTGAAAACTAAAAAAGGAGAAGAGGTCTTAGAGGCTGATATTATTTTATCGGCAGTAGGTATTAAAACAAATATTGAAAATATAGGCTTAGAAGATGTAGGTATCGCTACAGATAAAGATAAAATTATGGTAAATAAATTTTACCAAACAAATTTACCAGGTTATTATGCCATTGGTGATGTAGTAGATGGACCAGCTTTAGCACATGTCGCTTCTGCGGAGGGGATTACCTGTGTAGAGAAAATTGCAGGTTTAAATCCTGAAGCTATAGATTATGGCAATGTTCCTGGTTGTACTTATGCAACTCCTGAAATTGCTAGTGTTGGTATGACTGAAGCTCAAGCTAAAGATGCAGGTTATGAATTAAAAGTAGGTAAATTTCCATTTTCTGCTTCTGGTAAAGCTACTGCTGCGGGTACCACTGACGGGTTCGTAAAAGTAATTTTTGATGCTAAATATGGAGAGTGGTTAGGTTGCCATATGATCGGAGCTGGTGTAACCGACATGATTGCAGAAGCAGTATTGGGTAGAAAACTAGAAACTACTGGGCATGAAGTCTTAAAAGCGATACATCCACATCCAACCATGAGTGAAGCTGTTATGGAAGCTGTGGCTGATGCTTATGATGAAGTGATACATTTGTAGGGTTTAGCTAATAGATATAGAGGTTTCTTTTATCGGTTTGTGTATGGTTTTGTTGCGTGTTTCAGCAACTAAATTAATAAAATTGCTGGAACTGGCTGGGAATCTGCAGGGTTTTCCAAGTGCAAAAATAAACTAGCTATGAATTATACAGGCTGTAGTTACGCTTTGTATTTATTCTACTATATGTGTTATATCTGATGCTCCATAAAAATAAGACAATCCTTTTCCGTCTCCACTCATAGCGTCACTATCAGCAATTGTGATTTTTAATTTTTCAAACAAATAATTTCCGCTTTTAACTTCATGGTATTCAGCTTCTTTTTTTTTTGTTTCAAAAAATCAAATATTCCCATTTTTTAAGAATGATTATTAGAGGTTATGATTAGTTTTTTGCTTGTGACGTAAAGATATAAAACCGTTTTAATGATTTATACCTAGTGATAAACGAAGCTAAATTTTTTTGGTAATAAAGTCAAGAGTAAAAGATAAATTACAATTAATTTCTAACCACTCCAAGTGTAGTTATTTCGCCAATCCTAATGTTCCATTCTTGTTCAGAAAGAAGTACTCCATTTTCGTCAAATATTCTTATTTCTGCAGTGTTAGGACCTGAATAACCTTCGTTTAACGCTTCAATATCAACACGATTGTATCCTTTTAGCAAATCAATATGTATGATATAATATAAGCCTTTAAGCGTTATTGTAGAAGCAAGCATTTTTTCATTCAAATACACTCTAATTCTATCACCATCTATTAGACTATGGTCTCTTACTTCTATTCTTACCGATTTAGAAGTGCTGTAAAGTGTACCTAAAGTATAGTCGCTTGATAATTGTACATTACTTACATCTTTACCATTAAAATATTTTTTGACCAAAACATCAGATTCATCATCATTTTCGTTTTTACCAGAACCTGTCATAAAATTAGAACTCTTAGTTTTGTTTTTACTTGGCGGATTAAAATAATCACCTACCTTAGGTTTGAAACCTAGTAAATATGGTTTCTTTTTAAAACTAAATTCTGATGTTTGTTGTGTCGTGTCTAACAAAGCAAAATCTACTGTAGTTACTTTTTTTCTATTGTCAGATAGCAACAGTTCTGTTGTAGTTGAGTCAACTTGAGAGAATAATACTGAGTGGCTCCCTACAGAAAAGAATAAGAATAATAAGGGTTGTATAAGTTGTTTTAAATGCATAGTCGAATTACATCAAATTTAATGCCGAAAAGCGGGTTCAATTTGAGTTCTTGCAAAAGTAAAGAAAATAATGTAAATGTTTTGTTAAAAGAGAGTGTGTAACATCTAATTAATCTAAAGAATATAATTTCAAAAATTTAACGTATTTTTGAAGAACAAAAAAACAGACATACAATGGCAACAATTACATTAAAAGGAAACGCTATAAATACCATAGGTGAATTACCAGAAATAGGCAGTCAAGCCCCAGGTTTCAATTTGGTTAAAAATGACCTATCTAAAGCTACCTTATCAGATTTTAAAGGTGAAAAAGTGGTTTTAAACATCTTTCCAAGTATAGATACTGGCACTTGTGCCGCTTCTGTAAGGCAGTTCAATAAAGAGGCTGCTGAGTTAAAGAATACTAAAGTATTATGTATTTCGAGAGATTTGCCTTTTGCTCAAGCTCGTTTTTGTGGTGCAGAAGGTATAGAGAATGTCATTAATTTATCAGACTTTGCTTCTGGTGATTTTGGTAAAAGTTATGGTTTGGAAATTGTAAATGGTCCTTTAGCAAATTTACATTCTAGAGCAGTTGTTGTTTTAGATGAATCAGGTAAAGTTATTTATACAGAACAAGTGCCAGAAATTGTTGATGAGCCAAATTATAAAGCAGCTTTAGCAGCTTTATTAGACCAATAGAATTTAGATGAAAGATCCAAATGATAGTTTTTTTATAGGTAGGGTTAAAAGCTTAAAGTTTGCCATAAAAGGAGTTTGGTTGTTGCTTACAACAGAGCATAGTATTATGGTGCAATTTTCTATAGGAATACTTGTTGTCGTTTTAGGTTTTGTTATGGACATTTCTGCTATTGAATGGATGTTTCAATTACTAGCCATAGGAATGGTTCTTGTTGCTGAATCTTTAAATACAGGGATTGAAAAATTATCTGATTTTATTCATCCTGAATACCATGAACGAATAGGTTTTATTAAGGATATTTCAGCAGGAGCAGCTACTTTTGCAGCTGTTATTGCTATTATCATTGGGATGATTATTTATCTTCCAAAATTTTCTTAGTATAAAAAGTTGTTTAAATCTTGGGCTTTGGTTTTTCAATCACACACCTTATTTAGAGATATCAATTTTTTTGAAAAAATTAGGTGAAGTATGGTGAATATTTTTTTATTCAATTAATATTTTATAGGTAAAATATACTTTTAACTTTGCTCGGAGATAGTTCGTTTTAAGAAATTTATTTAGTATAAATTTATGTATTTTTGCGAGAGATAACTTTTGAAACAATGAGGTTTCTAAATTTATAACTCAAAATTTATCCGAAAAGGAATCCATTAGAATGGCAAAAAAGAGAAAGTCTACAGTTAAAGTTAAGAAAAAAAATAAGATAGTCGTTTTTTTTAAAAACAAGCAAACACATCTAGTTTTTGGTATTTTTTTAGTGCTATTTAGTATTTTTTTACTGGTTTCTTTTGCTTCTTTTTTATTGGTTTGGAAATCTGACCAGAGTCAGTTGCATTTATTTGCCGATAGATTGGTTGATGCAAAAAATTTATTAGGAAAAGTAGGGGCATATATCAGTCACTTTTTTATTTATAAAGGTTTTGGATTGGCAGCATTTATTATTCCTATTTTATTATTCTTTTCTGGGTTATATATCTTGTTTAACATCTCATTTAAGGCTATGCGTAAGGCTTGGTTTTGGGGTGTGATTACTATGGTCTGGGTGTCATTAGCTATTGGTTTTTTTGTAACTAATAAAGCCTTGTTTTCAGGTGTTGTTGGTTTTGAGTTGAATGATTATTTAAATGATTATATTGGTAAAACAGGAATATTTTTAATTTTACTCTTTACGTTATTGGCTTATTTAATATCAAAATTTAAAATCACACCAGAATCTTTAAAAAAAATAATTCCTGAAAGAAAAGAAAAAAGCAGTATCGAAGCTGGTATTGATGACGTTACAGATGATGGTTATATTGCTGAAACTGTACATGAAAAACCAAGTTCAGAATTAGAACTAAATCTTGAAGTTAAAGAAGAGGAGAAAAAAATAACGAGCATTAAAAAAGAAACTAAAGAAGATTTAAAAAAAGAAGTAGTAAAATCTGAGTTAGTTGTTGAAACGCCAAAACAAGAAGAAGTTACCATTGAAGTTGAAAAAACTTTTGAAGAAGATCATCTGTTAGAAAACCTATCTAACAAGCTGGTTGATGATTTTGGAGAATTTGACCCTACGCTAGAACTATCTGAGTTTAAGTTCCCTACACTAGATTTATTAAAGGAATATGGTAATGAAAATATTACGATTGATAAAGCAGAATTAGAAGCCAATAAAGATAGAATTGTAGATACCTTAAGTAATTATAAAATAGGCATAGCAAGTATCAAAGCTACCATTGGACCTACCGTAACCTTATATGAAATTGTACCCGATAAAGGGGTGAGAATTTCTAAAATTAAAAATTTAGAAGATGATATCGCCTTGTCTTTAGCAGCTTTAGGTATCCGTATTATTGCTCCAATTCCGGGTAAAGGTACTATTGGTATTGAAGTACCAAATAAAAATTCAACTATCGTTTCAATGAAGTCGGTATTGTCAACACAAAAATTTCAAAGTTCAAAAATGGAGTTGCCTTTGGCATTAGGTAAAACCATTTCTAATGAAACTTATGTAATTGATTTGGCTAAAATGCCTCACCTATTGATGGCAGGAGCAACAGGTCAAGGTAAATCTGTAGGTTTAAATGCGGTACTGACCTCTTTATTATATAAAAAGCATCCTGCCGAAGTGAAATTTGTATTGGTTGATCCTAAAAAAGTAGAATTGACACTCTTTAATAAAATTGAAAGACATTACTTAGCGAAATTACCTGATAGTGATGATGCCATCATTACAGATACTACTAAGGTTATCAATACCTTAAATTCCTTATGTATAGAAATGGATAATCGGTATGATTTACTTAAAGATGCATATGTTAGAAATATAAAAGAGTATAATGAAAAATTTAAGGCAAGAAAACTAAACCCTGAAAACGGACATAAATTTTTACCTTATTTAGTTTTGGTGATTGATGAATTTGCTGATTTAATTATGACTGCGGGTAAAGAAGTTGAAACACCAATTGCCCGTTTGGCTCAGTTGGCAAGAGCGATAGGGATACATTTAATTGTAGCAACTCAGCGACCGTCAGTAAATGTAATAACGGGTATCATTAAAGCTAATTTTCCTGCAAGGATAGCTTTTAGAGTGACTTCTAAAATTGATTCAAGAACCATATTAGATGGCCCAGGAGCAGATCAATTGATTGGGAAAGGTGACATGTTAATTTCAACAGGTAATGCCGTTACTAGATTGCAATGTGCTTTTGTAGATACTCCTGAAGTAGATAGAATTACCGATTTTATTGGCTCTCAACGTGCCTATGCAAGTGCTTATATGCTTCCAGAATATGTTGGAGAAGAAAAAAATGGCACAGGTATTGCTATAGATATTGATGATAGAGATGAACTATTTTTAGATGCTGCTCATGTTATCGTAAATGCACAACAAGGTTCTGCCTCGTTATTGCAAAGAAAATTAAAATTAGGATACAATAGAGCAGGTAGAATTATAGATCAATTAGAAGCTGCTGGTGTTGTCGGACACTTTGAAGGTAGTAAAGCAAGACAAGTTTTAGTAGCAGATATATTGGCTTTAGAGCAATTATTAAATAACGAATAAATAATTTAAAAGAATGAAAAAATTAGTAATTATATGTTTAGTGGTTTTTACAAGTACAGTCTCGTTTGCACAAAGTGATGCAAAAGCAAAGGTATTGTTAGATGCTGTATCTAATAAGATGAGTAATTATAAGAATATTTATGTAGAGTTTAAATCTAATTTAGATAATACTCAAGAAAATGTACATCAAGAGACTAGAGGAAATGCAACAATGAAAGGAGATTTATATAATGTTAACTTTCTAGGAATTAATCAGTTGTTTGATGGAAAAAAAACATATACTATTATTACAGAAGATGAAGAGGTTAATATTTCTGATGCTGAAGATAATGAAGAAGGGACAATAACACCATCAAAATTCTTTTCTTTTTATAAAAAAGGATTTAATTATAAATGGGATATTTTACAAAACATGAATGGTAGAAAAATTCAATATGTAAAATTAGTACCTATTGATAGTAATTCTGAAATTAATAGTATTTTGTTAGGTGTCGATGTGAAAACAAATCACATTTTTAAATTAATAGAAACAGGAGATAACAGTACCGTTACTACTTTAACAATTACTAAATTTAAAACTGATCAACCTATCTCAAGTACTTTATTTGTTTTTGATGAAGCCAAGTATAAAAGAGAAGGATATATTATCAATAAACTTTAATTGAAAAGAATTCCTTTAGGCTCTGTCACGCCTTCATGTAGCCATTTCGGCGGAAGAAGGTCTCGAGGTTTCCGATTCACCTCTCCTAAGAAGAGGTCGAAACTGCAGAAAGGCAGTCTCGAGTGAGGTAAAACACCAAATTTCGGACACTAAGGTCAAAGCTTGTGCCCGGCTTGCCTCTGGGATAGTTGGTTTCAAGAAATTTTTTATTTGAAAAAAACCATTAGGCTTTGTCACATCTTTTTGTAGCCATTTTGATGGCCAAAGGTCTTGGAGTTTCCTATTATACCAATTTAAATTTGTGATGTCGTAAATTTAAATTGGTGTTACACTTCAACTTTTTGAGATATTTTTGTGTTTTTAGTTCAAAATGAAACAAGTGTAATACTTCTTATGGCTTTGCTTTAGTAAAAGTTCGTTTTTAAGTTTTTTTTATTCTAAATTTTAAACTTTCATTAACAAATTAAGCTTTACTTTTGTGAAGTGAAAATCTTAAATAGATATATACTAAAAAGCTTTTTAATCCCTTTTTTAGCTACATTTTTTATCATCTTGTTTGTACTTGTTATGCAAGTACTATGGTTACAGTTTGATAAAATTGCTGGAAAAGGTATTGGCATTAGTCATATTTTACAATTTTTAGGATATATAGCACAAATGCAAGTACCATTAGCATTACCTATTGCCATATTACTATCTTCAATAATGGCATTGGGTACCATGTCAGAAAATTATGAATTTGCGGCCATAAAATCTGCTGGAATTTCTTTACAACGATTTGTTAGGCCTTTAATATTATTGATGTTATTATTGAGTGCATTGAATTTTTTATTTTTAAATTATGCTTTTCCAAGAGCAGCATTTAAGTTTAAAAATATGCTAAACGAGATTAAAAAAACACAACCAGCATTGGCTTTAATGCCAGGAACATTTAATTCTGAAATACCTGGGTACAGTATTAAGTTTGCTGAAAAATATGGTGAAGATGAAAATTTACTAAAAGATGTTTTAATATATTATGATTTAAAAAAAAGACAAGCAAATGTAAAAGTAATTACTGCAGAAAAGGGAGAAATTACAACAGAAAAAGGAAGTAGATATATGACCTTAATTTTAAAAAATGGTTATCACTACGAAGAATTGCCAGAGAAAAAAAGAACCTATGGTGATAAACAAAAAATGCAAAGTACCAAGGCTAAATTTAAAGAGTATATTATTAATATTGATGTCTCTGATTTGAGTAATACAAATACGAAAGACTATACACAAGATAGAGAAATGTTAAGTTTAAGTCAACTAACTTACTATTCAGATTCATTAAAAATACCCTATGATGATTTTGTAGCAATAAAAGCTGAAAATTTTTTAATAAGAGCTGGTATAAATACAGCTAAAAAAGATTCAACAGATTATAGTACTATCAATTCAAATGTGTTAGAAAATTTTGATGACGAAGGTAAAAAACAGACTCTAAATAGTGCAGTAGGTTTGATAGAATCGTCATTAGCTGACATTAAAAATTTCAGTCGTGTGTTAAAAAACAAACAAAAAATGATTAATGTTTATGATACCGAATATCACAAGCGTTTAGCATTTTCTATTGCATGTTTAGTTTTGTTTTTTATAGGAGCTCCTTTAGGGTCAATTATACGTAAAGGAGGATTCGGATTTCCAATGGTAATGGCAATTACAATTTTTGTAATTTACTTTTTCATTTCTACCTTTGGTAAAAAGATGGCAGAATCAGGTGCAATAACAGCAATATTTGGAGGTTGGTTAGCAACAATAATATTATTTCCTTTAGGTATTTTTTTAATGATTAGAGCGACTAAGGATAAGGGTATTTTCAATTTAGACACATTTTTACAGCCAATGTCAAAGTTTTTCAAACGTATTTTTAATTATAAAGAGAAAAAAGCAATATAAAAATGATTTCAAAAGAATTAAATACAACTCGACTCAATACAATTAAAGAAGCAATTGCTGAAATTAAAAAAGGAAAAGTGGTTATCGTTGTAGATGACGAAGATCGAGAGAATGAAGGCGATTTTATCGCTGCAGCAGAAATGGTAACTCCAGAAATGATTAATTTTATGTCATTACATGGTAGAGGCCTTATTTGTGCCCCAATTGTTGGTAGTAGATGTGAAGAGTTGAGTTTAGAGATGATGGTTCAAGATAATACTGTTTTACATCAAACTCAATTTACGGTTTCAGTAGATTTGATTGGAAAAGGCTGTACTACAGGTATTTCTGTTCATGATAGAGCAAAAACGATAAAAGCTTTAGTTGATAATTCAACCAAATCTCATGATTTAGGTAGACCAGGACATATTTTTCCTTTAAGAGCAAAAAGTGGAGGAGTCTTAAGAAGAACAGGTCATACAGAAGCTGCTGTAGATTTAGCTAGACTGGCAGGCTTTAAACCCGCAGGAATTTTAGTTGAAATTTTGAATGAAGATGGTTCTATGGCTAGGTTTCCTGAATTGATGAAAGTAGCCAAAAAATTTGACTTAAAAATAATATCTATTGAAGACTTGGTGGCTTATAGAATGTTGCATGACTCATTGATTGAAAAAGTAGAAGACTTTCCTTTGAAAACACGCTTTGGAGATTTTAGATTAAGAGCTTATAAACAAACAACAAATAATCAAGTACATATAGCACTGACTAAAGGAAGTTGGGGTGTTGATGAACCTGTTTTAGTTAGGGTCAATTCTACTTTAATTAATAACGATATAATCAGACTTTTAACCAGTAAAGCTGATGATAGTTTTAGTAAAGTATTTAAAATTATTAATGATGCTGGTAAAGGTGCTATCGTGTTTATCAATCAAGAAAATCAGTCATTTAATTTAATCAATAGATTACATGCAATTAAAGATTTACAAGAAGTAAATCAAAAGCAAGTACCTAAAATAAATTTAGATACTAAAGATTTTGGAATTGGAGCTCAAATACTACATGATATAAGTATCTCTAAATTAAGATTGATATCAAATGATACTCAAATTAAAAAACGTGTGGGTATTATAGGTTATGGATTAGAAATAGTTGATAATATAAATTATTAATTAAAATACACTAATTACTATTTTGTACTTTCGCAAGATGAGTTTAATACGAAAAATTTTGTACCCATTTTCTGTATTGTATGGAGGTGTTACAACTGCTAGAAATGTATTTTACAATAAAGGTATTCTAAAATCGACCAGTTTTACAATACCAATCATAGTGGTTGGCAATTTAAGTGTTGGTGGTACAGGTAAAACACCACAAGTAGAATATCTAGTCAGACTTTTACAAGATACTTATAAAATAGCAATTCTTAGTAGAGGATATAAACGTAATACTAAAGGGTTTATTATAGCAAACGAGACCAGTACAGTTAGTGATATAGGAGACGAACCTTTACAATATTATCAGAAATTTGCAACTACAATTGTTGCTGTTGATACAGATAGAGTTAAAGGAATTAAACAACTATTAAATTTGTTAGACAAGCCTGAAGTCATTTTATTAGATGATGCCTTTCAGCATAGAAAAGTAGAAGCAGGATTTACTATTTTATTGACCTCTTATAATGATTTGTACGTTGACGATAAAATGTTACCCACTGGTAATTTAAGAGAAAGGGTAGAAGGAGCTAGTAGAGCTCAATTGATTGTTGTTACGAAATGCCCTATATATTTATCAGAAGAAGAACAATTTGAAATCACTAAAAAGTTGCACGTAGAACATCATCAAACCGTATTTTTTTCAACGATAAAATATGGAGATACAGTTATTAGTAAAAAGGGTACTATAGACTTTAAGAAACTGTCATCTTATAAAATAATTCTCGTAACAGGTATTGCTAATACCAGGCCTTTAGTAGATTTTTTAAAAGAACAACAGTTTGATTTTCAACATTTAAAATTTTCTGATCATCATAATTTCTCTAAAAAAGATTTGCTTAAAATTAAAACATCTTTTGACGAGCTTGATTCTGATAAAAAAATTATTTTAACTACAGAAAAAGATTATATAAGAAGTTTTAAGGCTGTTGATGAAGAGATCTACTATTTACCAATAGAAACAAGTTTTATAGATCATAAAAAAGATTTTGATAAATTAATAAATAATTATGTGGAACAAAGTTCAAGAAACAGTTAGTTTTTTAAAAGAGAAAGGGTTTGTAAATCCTGATTTTGCAATAGTGTTAGGTACTGGTTTGGGGCGTTTGTCGCAAATTATTGATATAGAAAAAAGCATTCCTTATGCTGAGATTCCTAATTTTCCTATTTCTACTGTACAAGGACATACTGGAAATTTAATTTACGGAACATTAGCTGGAAAGAAAGTAGTGGCTCTTCAAGGACGTTTTCATTATTATGAAGGGTGGTCTATGCAAGAATTGACTTTTCCTATTCGAGTATTTAAATTTTTAGGGATAGAAAATTTAATTGTATCTAATGCCTCTGGCGGTGTAAATTCTAAATTTAAAGTAGGAGATGTTATGGTAATTACTGACCATATTAATATGATGCATGAGCACCCTCTACGAGGAACAAATGATGAACGTTTTGGTGTTCGTTTTGTTGATATGCATGAACCGTATAATTTACAGATGATTACTCAATTTAAAGCAATAGCTCAGAAACATAAAATTAATCTTCAAGAAGGGGTTTATTTGGCTTTACAAGGGCCTACTTTTGAAACTCCAGCAGAATATGTAATGGTCAAAACCATGGGTGCAGACACTGTAGGGATGAGTACTGTGCCAGAAGTTATTGTAGCAAAACATATGAATATGAATTGTTTAGGTATTTCTGTGATTACTGATTTAGGGTTAGAGGGGCAGGTAGAATCAGTTTCACATGAAGCTGTACAATTGGCTGCTAAAACAGCTGAAAAATCTGTGAGTTTATTGGTCAAAGAGTTTGTAGCAAATTACCAATTGTAGTATTTTATGATGATAAAAATATTTATTTTTCAAGTCATCACAAGACTTTAAACAAATATGTGTTCTTTAGAAGAACAGTTCATTTTAGATGTTATTTTTTTATTCTCAACAATGATTGGTGTCTCCACAGTTCTTATTCTTCTGTATAGATGGACAGGGTATAGTTCCGAATGAGCAATATACACAACAATCACCATTATTAGGTTTTAAAATGACTTTACAATTTTTACATTCATAGAAAAAATGGCAAGCATTTGTTGGCATTTCTTCTTCTTTTTTATGCCTGCATTCTGGGCAAGTCAGTACTGACTTTAAGACTATGTTCATTTTATTTTGTGCTAGCTACAAATCTCTTCGTTGTAATAATCTATACGATAAATAAATAAAAATAAAAGTCCAAACAAGAGCGATTGCAATTTCATACCAGTGCACACCAATATGTTGAGTAAAGTCTTTACCAATATATTTTCCTGCAGCCTGTACTTCTTTAATTCGAGTAAATGGTTGCTTTATCAAATTAGACATTGATTCCATTGGTAAAAATTGCATGATATTATCTACAGAATCTGTGACTAAAGAATTTTTATTTACAGAATCTGATGAAGAAAATAAATTTTTATTAAAATTCCAATATAAAAACCCTTTAAAAAGGCTTTCTACAAAAAACCAAATTAAAATACCACCAACTGCAAAAGCAGAACGCTTTACCAAAATACCCATAAATAAGCCGAAAGAGAAAAACAAGGTTAGTTTTACAAAAAAGGCAAGTAGGTAATCTAAATCAGAAAAAATGATACCAACCTCGTTATAATTTGAATAAATTAGCCCTAAAATTAAAGAAACAATAAACACAAATAGTGTAGAGATAGCTGCAAATACCAAAACAGTATAAAACTTTGATAGAATGAATTCTTTTTTACTCAATCCGTCAATCAAATTTTGCTTTAAGGTTTTATTACTATATTCATTAGCCATCATAGATACAATAACTAAGAGTAAAAAGAACTTAAAAATAGACGCCATATACGTGTTGAAGTGCCAGATGTATGGAAAGTTAAAAATACCTTGCTCAGCCAAATGGAACTTAAAAAAGCCGACATCAAATTTTATAGCGGCAATCAAAGCAATAGAGGTGAGTAGCACAAAATAAATACCAATCAATACCTTACTAGCTCTATTGTGTTTTAGTTTGTGAAACTCTATATTTAAAAGACGTAGCATATGATTAATTATTGTTGGTTAAGGTTAAAAACTGCTGCTCTAAACTTGGCATACGTTTTACCAAATGAGAGAGTGTAATATTGTTTTTAAATAAATAGGCATTCAAATCTGTTGCGGTCAATTCCTCTTGAAGTTTTGCAATCAGCTTATCTTCTTCTTGTTTTACAGAGCCTATTGCAGGATGTTTTTTAAGTAGTTCTATCAGCTTGTCTGTTTGACTTTCAGTATTTAATTCAAATAGCCCTTTAGAGGCTGTCATTTCATCAACCCTACCAGAATAAAGTTTTACACCTTGACGGATAATTACAACATGTGTACATACTTTTTCAACTTCATCTAATAAATGAGATGCGAGTAAAACTGTAGTGCCATTTGCAGCAATCTCTTTAATAATTTTTCTAATTTCATGAATTCCTTGAGGATCTAGACCATTAGTTGGCTCGTCTAAAATTAAAATTTCAGGATTGTTCAATAGAGCAGAAGCAATGGCAAGCCGTTGTTTCATTCCTAAAGAGAAGGTTTTAAACTTGTCATTTTTACGTTCATATAGATTGACCGCTTTTAATTTCTCATCAATATTATCATAAGACACTTCTTTTATTTTACAAATCAATTTTAAATTTTGACTTGCGGTCATATACGGATAAAAATTTGGACGCTCAATAATTGCTCCTACTTTCTTTAAAGCTTCATGCGTAGAAATAGCACCATTAAACCAACTGAATTCTCCAGAAGTTTTATTGACTACATTTAAAATAATGCCTAAAGTGGTAGATTTTCCGCTTCCGTTTGGTCCTAGAATACCGTAAACATTTCCTTTTTGAATGTCAAAAGAAAGATTGTTTACTGCATGTACAGCTCCGTATTTTTTATCTAAATTTTTAAGGGATAAAATTGTTTCCAAGAATAGATTGTTTGGTTAATATATGTATAAGACGAGTAATTATCAATTTCGTAACAAAAAGAACTTGTTTTTTGTAACTATAGCTGATTAAATAACTAAGCTGTGAGTTGTAAAGCTTTTCTATGTATAGGCTCAATTCATTAACTCATCAAAATTATCAAAGTCAAGGTCGTCATAATTATCAAAAGAATTGTAGCCATCATCATCAATACGTTCACTCGTAAATTCTTTTTCTGGAGCTTCATCAGGTACTGAACCCACAGAAAACAATAGACTTGGCAATTCAATTTGATTTGTATTTTCTTCAATAGCCATCAGTTCTACATAAAAAGTCCACATTGATAAGAAATCATAAACATAGATTAATTTATTCTTTTCTTCGGGGAGCACATCTTTAATTGTAAAATTTTGCATTGACATAGATTCTCCAGTTTCACTCATGTCAAATAACGGAATCTCTTCACCTTGATTCCATTCATTATCCGTCAAATAAAATGCAGCCATTTCTGTACCATCAAAACCAAAAGCATTGGTAATGGCATTATGTAAATTTTCTAAAGTGCCATTATAACCAATAGCTATGTCTCTAAAAACATCTTCTTTGGTATCTAATATCAATCTTATTTTATAAATCATATAACTGAATAATTCTTCGGCAAAGTTATGTATTTACAGTTAATTATTTGCTTACTTTTACCACAAACTGAATTTCAAAGATGAACAAAGAAGAAATCTTAAAAAAGTTAAATAGTCGTACTAAAAATACCTTAATGGAAACCTTAGGGATCATTTATACAGATCTTGATAAAGATTATTTAGAGGCTACCATGCCAGTGAATGAGAAAGTACATCAACCTGCAGGTTTGTTGCATGGTGGAGCTTCTGTTGCATTGGCAGAAAGTGTTGGCAGTACAGCGGCCCATTTTTCTATAGATACTAATAAACAAGAAATACGAGGTTTAGAGATTACTGCAAATCATGTTAGAGGAGTAAGAAAAGGTATAGTTACTGCATCAGCAAAACCAATCCACAAAGGTAGAACAACGCAATTGTGGGAAATTAGAATTGTTGATGAACAAGATAAGCTGATTTCAATTTGTAAGTTAACTGTTATCGTATTATCAAAATCTTAAGTTGTGACTATTTTTAATAAGATAACGAAAGCTTTAAAAGGGAGTTTACCTTTTACTGTTTATCGGCATCCTCAAGAAGATCAAATCAAAGGTTTTTTTCAAAAAAACGATAAAATTTATTATACTGATACGTATAAAGAGTCAGGTTTTGTATTTGCTCCTTTTGATGATGTTAAGTCAGCAGTCTTATTTCCTGTGGAAGAATCTGAGGTGTTTACAAGTCATTTTCAGGAAGATGATTTGGTGGTTACACCACCAAAAGATAGTTTTAGTTCAGTTACTGAACAAGAAAAAAAGAACCATATAGACTTGATTCAAAAAGGAATTTATTTTTTAAAAACTACAAAGAATAAAAAAGTGGTTTTGTCAAGAAAATTACAATTAGAGCGATCGGATTTTGAACTTTTGGTAACTTTTAAAAAATTACTTTCTGCCTATAAGAACGCAATGGTTTATGTGTGGTTTCATCCTAAAGTCGGACTTTGGATGGGAGCGACTCCAGAAACATTATTAAGGGTGAAAGGTGATAAATTTTCGACTATGGCATTGGCTGGCACACAATTGTATAGTGGAAGTTTAAAGGTGATTTGGCAAGACAAAGAAAAACTAGAACAGCAATTTGTAACCGATTATATTGTAGAAAAATTAAAGAATAATGTTACTGTTTCTGATGTGAAAACCATCAAAGCAGGTAGTTTGGTGCATTTGTGTACAAACATTTCTGGAAATTTATCTCAGCAATTTTCATTGAAAAATCTTATAAAACTATTGCATCCTACACCTGCTGTTTGTGGTTTTCCTCAGCAGGAGGCCAAAGTATTTATTCTTGATAATGAGCACTACAGTCGTGAGTTTTATACAGGCTTTTTGGGCGAAATGAATATAGATGGTACTTCAAGTTTATTTGTCAACTTACGATGTATGCAAGTATTAACATCATCAATCGTAATTTATGTAGGTGGAGGTATCACAATTGACAGTCATCCTAAAAAAGAGTGGGAAGAGACGGTAGCTAAGAGCAATGTAATGTTGAAGGTATTGGTTTAGCTCAGAACGCTTGACAATAGCCGATTTTCGTTATGAATACGAATACATAATAAGAAGTACAACTCTCGTTCCTCAATAAATTATGAATGACATTTTTATATGATTCGAAGAATACTATTTATCCTTCCATTTTAGTAATAAGTACAAAGCGAGTGGAGTTGTCCAATTTCCAGAACGTTCTATAAAATCTACAATAGATCCACCAGCGATAGGTCGTATCAATGCCGTTAGAAATGTCCAGAATACGGCCCAAATAAGAACAATTCGTAAAGGTTTTATGAGTACAGAAATTGCAACTAAAATATCTAAGTATCCAATAAAGGGCATGATTTTAATAGCAATTTCTTTAGAAAATCCACTAAATTCTAAAAAATGAATCCATGGTGGATGTACCTGAATGGCATAACTTCCATGCCCTAAGAAGATGCCAAAAACACCAACTTTAAGTACCCAAATTATAATTTCAATAGATTTATCGGAGTTTGTAACCATCAAATTTTTCTAGAGTGTCAGGGTTTATAACTTCTACTTCTATAGTTTTGGCATTGACATGAAATAACACTAAAGCATTTTGTGTGGTAAAACCTGTTGCTTTTTCTGACCAAGGTGTTTTTTCTTGTGCATAATAGGGGGCACCCGCAGCACCATTATTTATTTGGTAAATGGTTCTGTTTAATTTTATCTTTTCTGGTTTGTAATTTTCAGGATAAATATTGGTTTCTGGGCCTATTTCTGTTTTCGCATAATTATGTTCATCACCAGTTAAAATAGCAATGACCTTTTTACTTTTATTGACAAATAAATCTAGCAATTGGTCTCTTCTTTCAATGATGCCTTTCTCTAGGCCTTTACCAGCAACCCATGACCTTGGAGTGTTGTTGCCGTTATACCACATATCATCACTGACATGACCTCCATTCGGAAAAAATGGAGTGTGTTCTGTAATGAAAATATGGTCAATTGTGGGATCATTTTCTAATTTTGAAATGGTTTCACTTACCCAAGAAAATTGTTGATCCATAATATAGGCATGTAAACCTCCACTGGTTAGAGGAATTTGTCTTGTTGACGGAGCATATAAATAGTTGGAATTCATTACAACAACGGCTACATTATCATAGGTGTAATAGAATACATTTTCTTTATATGGAGGAAAGTCTATTTCTTTTTTGTTAGGATCATAAGTTGCACCATCCTCACTAATTGGTCCATTTGTTGGGTTCACAAAATTATTTGCAAAAATAACTTCTGCAGATTCTGTTTCAAACGGAAATCTATCCACAGAAGTGCCATATTTTTCTTTTTCGCCTTTAAAAACTCGATTTAAAGCTTCATGATTACCCATAGAAACATATACAGGGAAATAATGAGCAAAAGGCTCAATAGCTCTTTTCCAATTGGCATACTGTAAGTTCATTTCATCAATATTTGATAAATATCCATTAATTAAATCACCTGAAAATTGTAGAAATTTGATATTTTCATGTGTTGCCAATGCCATAATTTTTTTCATGATGTAAAAATTGGCACCATATACATTACGTTCACCACCTCCTTTTCCGTTTCTAGAATCGCTAGCATAAGCAAAAGTAAATGGTTTTCTTGCCCCGAGTTTATGAGCTGTTTTAAAACTGTAATTTTGAGTATTATTACCAACAGTTATTGAGTATGGGTATTCAGTATCAGCTTCTAAGTCTGCAATTTGTATTTCATGATGCTTACTGTTTACAGAACTATATTCCTTACTGTCTACAGAGATTTTTGCAGTAGCTATAACGTTAGTTTCAAGAGAAATAGTTACACCATCTGATTTTAATAAATTAACAAATGGCCCTTCAATAACACCATTAGCAACTTCAAAACCATTTTCAGTAGCATTAAAAGAAACGATACCATCATAGAGAATTGCTCCTTTATTATTGACTACTCTATAGCCCAATGTACCTTTTTTATTATCCTCCCAATCAATCATATCGTAAGCCCCAGCTAATTGTTTAATATTAAGGTTTGTTTTTCCTTTACTAATGGTTGAAGGTCTTTTAAAATATACAGGCAACGCATGTTTTGAATCTTTGAAAGGGATGAATCCGAAATATAATGTGCCTTCAAAGTCAGGGATTCCAAAATCAAAAGCAATACCTTTTGCGGTGCCTTTCGGGTTTCCTTTCATGTTACTTAGTGTATAATCAGGATTAGAAATTGTTTCATATATTTTTTTGCCGTCTTTTTCTAAATACAGTTTACCTTCTTCATCTACATGAATATTGGTATAGATACTAGGTACAATAGATTTTTTAACAACTTGACTTGTGCTCTTACAAGAAAAAAATAATAAAAACACAAGACTAGAGAGAATGAAATTGAGTTTGAAATTCATGAAATGTTATTTTATAATGTTAGTAAAGATATTTTATTTTTTACGGATTAAAAGATTTTAAAAACAAAGATTTAAAGGTTATGTATTTTAGGTTTCCATAATTTTTTGCCAATATTCATCATTAATAAAGCAATGAAACCAACGGCTAAACCTACAAAAAATTCTGAAATTAGAGAAGGAATTCCATGTAATAGAGTGTGTAAAAACTCAATATTATGAATAAATAATCCGCCTGCGACTAATAATAAAGCAATGGTGCCAATAAAAGATAAAGCTTTAATAACTTTAGGTAAAGCAAGAACTAAAAAAGTACCTATTTTATATGATATACTTTTTTTACTTTTACTTTGTTCTATCATTTTATAACCTAAATCGTCCATACGTACAATAAGAGCTACAATACCATAAACACCTATGGTTGCAATGATAGCAACAAATGATACAACCATAATTTGTGTCATAATGGCTTTTTCTAAAACGGTACCCAATGCAATGATTACAATTTCTACAGATAAGATAAAATCGGTTAGAATGGCTGATTTAACTTTCTCTTTTTCAAGTACTAAAATTTCCTCTTCAGATTGTGCTTTGTCTTCCTCTTCAATTTCATCATGTTTATGTGGTACAAAATATTCGTATATTTTTTCTGCCCCTTCGTAAGCCAAATATACTCCACCCAACATCAGTATTATCGTAATAACAATAGGAGCATAGGCACTAAGTAAAAAAGCAATAGGTAAAATAATTAATTTATTAATAAATGATCCTTTTGTGATTGCCCATAATACTGGTATTTCACGTGAAGAAACAAATCCTGAAGCTTTATCAGCATTTACAGCCAAATCATCACCAAGAATACCTGCAGTTTTTTTTGTAGCAACCTTACCCATAACGGCAACATCATCCATCAATACAGCAATATCATCTAGTAATGCAAAAAAACCACCTGCCATTTTATTGTTTTTAGTTAAATTGTCATTTTATGTATTTAGACTTATGCAATTTTATTTTTCCAAAAGTAATTAATAAAATACCAATAATAGTAATCAAACCACCAATTAAAGCAATAGTTTCTGGAAATTTCCCAAAATAAAGGTATGAACCTATAAGTACAAATATACCTTTTGTACTCCCTATTATAGCTTTTCGTGATAATGGGATATACTGTAAAGCTAAATAACCAGCAATCACTGTTAAAAAAGGGCCTAAAATTGAGCCTATGAAAATACTTTTTAATGCTACTTTTGGAACTATAAAAGATTCTTGTACCACCAACATAGCAATAACTGAAAATATTAATAAAAAACTTGTTCTATTTATAACAAGGATAATAGGTGTTATTTTTTTAATATTTTTTTTTATAATTACCATATTAACTGCTCCTAACAGACTAGAAAGTAAAACAAACTGTGCTCCATCTATAAACATTTCATTGATGCCTGCTTTACTCTTATAACTGATAATAAAAGCACCTAGCATCGCAAAAATGACACCTAATAGTTCTAATTTATTAAACCGCTCACTTAAAATAATTACACTTAAAATAATTACAAAAGCAGGACCTAAATTACCAATAAAAGAGACGATAGTCGGATTAGGAATTGTAAAAATAGCCTTAAAGAAAAAATAAGTACCTACGACTTCAAATATTCCTAAGGCTCCTAAAATTAAATATTCTTTTTTTGTAAGGTCTTTAAGTAACGAAAATGCTTTTCTATAATATGCAAAAAGTAAAATCCATAAAAGACCAAATGCAAACCAATACATACCAAATTGAGGCAAACTGACTTCTTTTAAAGCTGCTTTACTGAAAATATATACATTAGAAACCGAAATTACGGCAACTAATGTCAATAAATAACCCTTTGATGTATCAGATATATTCACATTACAAAAATAACCTATAATTAGGTAATAATATTTTAATTACGTTATTTACTTCTTCTTCTGGAGGGTTACTGTTTTTTAGCTCTTCCTTTTTGTTTAAAATTTGAACCTTTATAGGAGGCCTTAAAAGTATACGAATTATTTTTAAATCCTGTTATTCTCACATGAAAAGGTATACTGTCTAATGCTGTTTCTGGATTTATTTTTTGTAAAACATATTCAAAATTAGATTTCCATTTAATCGAAAAAGAATCGATATGATTGTTATAGGTTTCTATTTGTATGCTATCATTTCTTACAGCTATAGAAGTGATATCAGTACCTTCTAAAAAAGTATTAAAAGTACCTGTTCTAAACTGATTAATATCTCCTGTGTTTTCTTTGCAGGAAATGATGAATAAAACCAATAGTGTTAGTAAATATTTCATTAAATTCCGGTATAGTTACTTGGTGTAATTGCTTTTAATTCTAATTTTATAGATGTATCAACATCTAAGCTGTCAATAAAATCAGCCATAGTCTTTTGATTGATAGTTGTATTTGTTCTGGTCAATCCTTTTAAAGCTTCATACGGATTTGGATAATTCTCTCTACGTAAAATAGTTTGAATGGCTTCAGCAACAACTGCCCAATTGTTTTCTAAATCTTCAGCAAATTTCTCTTTGTTTAATAATAATTTGTTCAATCCTTTTAAGGTAGACGTGAAACCAATAATAGTATGTGCAAGAGGTACACCAACATTACGCAACACAGTAGAATCTGTCAAATCTCTTTGTAATCTTGAAATGGGGAGTTTTGCTGATAAATGTTCAAAAATGGCATTTGCCAATCCTAAATTACCTTCAGAATTTTCAAAATCAATCGGATTAACTTTATGTGGCATTGCCGATGAACCCACTTCACCTTTTTTAATTTTTTGTTTAAAATAATTCATAGAAACATAGGTCCAAATATCTCTATCAAAATCAATAATGATTGTATTGATACGTTTTAAAGCATCAAAGATACCTGCTAGATGGTCGTAATGTTCAATTTGTGTGGTTGGAAAAGAATGATGTAATCCTAAAATTTTCTCAACGAAATTTTTGCCAAATCCTTTCCAGTCAATAGTTGGATAGGCTACTTTATGAGCATTAAAATTACCTGTTGCACCTCCAAATTTTGCAGCGTAAGGGATGTTTTGTAGTTGTTTTACTTGTTGTTCAATGCGTTCTACAAATACCATAATTTCTTTACCTAATCTCGTTGGTGAAGCTGGTTGTCCATGTGTTCTTGCTAGCATTGAAATGTCAGACCATTCATTGGCTAAAGCTCTTAATTTTTCAATTAGTTTTGCCAAATTAGGATAATATACAACATCAAAAGCTTCGTTTATTGAAAGTGGAACTGCAGTATTATTGATGTCTTGAGAGGTCAATCCGAAATGAATGAATTCTTTGTAGTCTTGTAAAGCTAAAGTATCAAATTTTTCTTTGATAAAATACTCAACTGCTTTTACATCATGATTGGTGATTTTTTCAATATCTTTTATCTGTTGAGCATCTTTTGTAGAAAAAGAGATGTAAATAGCTCTTAGTTTTTTATACAAATTTTTATCAAAAGATTCCAGTTGAGGTAATGGAAGTTCACATAAGGCAATAAAATATTCAATTTCTACTTGTACTCGATATTTTATAAGTGCTTCTTCTGAGAAAAATGGTGCTAATGCTAAAGTCTTGTTTCTATACCTACCATCAATAGGAGAGATAGCATTCAATTCATTTAAATTCATTCATTTTGATTTAGACTGTAAAAATAAATGAAAACTAACGAACAGAAAAGAGATTGTACAGTTTTCTAAGCCATGCTGGTTTTAGAAATCATTTCTAGTACTTTATTGGCTTTTGAAATGTAATTGGTACTCTGATTTGTTGAATTTTTTTCTAAAATTAATCGAACTTCATAATGAATCCAACTAATTTTTTTTCCAATATGGTATAAAGCTTCCATAGATTGAGTTTTTATTGAGGCTTTATAATCTTTTAGTAACCAGTCAAAACAAGTCTCAATAATTTCTGATAATTGTTCGTGAGTTATGATTAATTTAACAGCAGAATCAAATTTAGAAGTATAATCTTGAGCGATTAAATTACATATTTTAGAAGCTGATCTTATCGCATTTTCATCTTTAAGTGCTGCAATATTTTTTGTGAAATAAGATAAATTGTAGGCTATCCAATCTAAGCGTTGTTCTACAACAATCTCTAAAGTAATAATTGCTTTTAAAGAAATTTCATTGTCATAATCAAAGGCAATTTCAACAAGAGATTTAAATAGATGTTGATCATTAAGAATCAACTTTGAAAGTTGTTTTACACTTTCTCTATTAATACTAGGTATAACATTCAATTCTTTAATTAAAGAATATTTGTTCATATTTTTTACTACGTCCATATGGCTAACTTCATTTAAGAATTAAAATTTGTACTTAAATTTTTTATGTTGCATTCTCTTCCTGATGTATTTTAACTGAAAAAAATCAGATATATTATAAATGATTAGCTTTTTTTATATTAAAATATTTTAGATACCTATAATTTATTGCTGTTTTTATCGTTTTAGGCATACGTTAGATAATTTTTGGAATATTATTTGTAACGTAATAACTATTAACTTTTATAGAATTATGAAGAAAATTACATCAACCCTGATTTTTTTAATTATAGTACTATTGAGCTTTAATTTTTCGTTTTCACAAAATAATATCAATAAACTAGATGAAAATGGAAAGAGGCAAGGTATTTGGAAAAAATACTATGCAAATAAGAGAATAAGATATCAAGGCACTTTCAATCATGGAAAGGAAGCAGGTGTTTTTAAATATTATTCAGCAGCACAGTCTGAGTTTCCTATCGTGGTTAAAGACTTTGGGACTAGTGGTTCAACGGCACAAGTTAGTTTTTATGACAATAAAGGACTATTACAAAGTAGTGGAAAGATGGCAGGTAAAGCTAGAATAGGTAAATGGAAATTTTATCATGAAGATGGTAAAACAATTATGTCTGAAGAAAACTACCTTTCTGGTAAATTAGATGGTGATTATAAAACATTTTATAAATCAGGAAAGCCTACAGAAGTTGCTTATTATAGAAATGGAAAACTTGATAGTGTTTATCGAAAATATTCAATTAAAGGTCATTTGTATCAGCATTTTCATTATAAAGATGGTAAGTTGAATGGTAAAGTTGTCTATTATAATAGAAAGTCTGGAGAATTGACAACTAAAGGGGAATTTAAAAATGATAAAAAGGTTGGTGTCTGGGAAAACTATGTTGATGGAGAATTGATAAGTACGGAACAACCAAATAAGCAAAAAGCAAAAAGACCTTTCAAGAAGAAAACAAGTAAAAAATAATATTTTATCAGTACAATTTTGAAAAGCCATAGATTCATTTCTATGGCTTTTTTTGTTTATGGTGCTAAATTCTCATTTTCGTTTTGTTACCTTTGCAAAAGAATAATGATAAAAAATGAAACGAGTTATAGTTGGTCTTTCTGGAGGTGTAGATTCTAGTGTTGCTGCATATTTATTAAAAAAGCAAGGTTATGAGGTTATTGGACTATTTATGAAAAATTGGCACGATGATTCTGTTACCATCTCTAATGAATGTCCGTGGTTAGAAGATAGTAATGATGCCATGTTGGTTGCAGAAAAATTAGGAATTCCTTTTCAAGTGGTCGATTTAAGTGAACAATATAAAGAAAGGATTGTAGATTATATGTTTCGTGAATATGAATTGGGAAGAACTCCAAACCCAGATGTATTATGCAATCGTGAAATTAAATTTGATGTATTTTTAAAAATTGCAATTGATTTAGGTGCAGATTTTGTGGCTACGGGTCATTATTGCAGAAAAGGAATCCTTCAAAAAGAAGATAAAGAAATTTATCAATTGTTGGCTGGTGTTGATGTTAATAAAGATCAATCTTATTTTTTATGTCAATTATCACAAGAACAATTGTCTAAAACATTGTTTCCTATTGGTGAATTGACCAAACCAGAAGTCCGAAAAATAGCAACCGAATTGGACTTGGTTACAGCAGATAAG